>Ga0315282_10001616_pt1 | contig 42218 bp, 31 predicted proteins | sample YL17G07_20_MG_FD_203693 | JGI IMG/M metagenome (GOLD analysis project Ga0315282, IMG submission 203693) | Sediment microbial communities from Yellowstone Lake, YNP, Wyoming, USA - YL17G07_20 | ecosystem: Environmental > Aquatic > Freshwater > Lake > Sediment | place: USA: Wyoming | collected...
TATAAGAATCTTGCTACCTTCATCACGACGTTAGGATTTCGTGCGATAAACTGTCCCGCGAATCGAACGTCTTATGAAATCGTTCTCGAAATATCAACTCGTCAGTAGTCATACCTATGCTAGTCTACTGTTCATGCCGCCATGGATATATCCTTCCCTTCTTGCGATGTTGCGAAACGAACACATGCGTGTTGGAATTCGACCAATCTGATGGAGTGTTGATGCCGGGGTCCACGGTTCTCGATAGTTTCGATGCTAGATGTCTCGGGTTCGGTCAATGTGGGGGATTCGGGCCGTACGGCGATTAGGACATTCTCGACATGGAATAATGTCCAGACATCCGATAATGCGCGGATATATATAGCTAGATTTACTTTATCGCAGCTGTTTGTTTGTTGAGCCATTACCACTTGGGGGATAGCATGTCCGAGGAGACCAATTCAAGTGCAACCGTTAGTGAGACTGAGAAACCAGAGACGACTTCCGCACCTTCGGGAAAACCGGGACTAAAGCCATGGATGAAGATTGCGGCGGTAGTCGTCGCAATAATGCTCGTGAGCACTGCGCTGTATTTCTTTGTGTTCGCTGTGAAGACCGAGCCCGCCCTTACGGCGACGATTACTCCATCTCCAGCTGGCGTAGATGCCGGAACCACTTTGGAGCTCCAAGTGACGGTGAAGTCCGGTGACAAGACCTTGACTGACAAGGACGCCAAACTCAGGTGGTCGGTCGAACCTAATAACATGGGAACTTTCGACTACTTCACTAGATCCAGTGTCAAGCTTGCAGCCTCCAGCGTCCAGCAGAACGGGATCCTGAAATGTTCAGTGGACTACAACGGGACGAAAGCCGAGGCAACGGCATCCCTCTCGATCCGACCCCCAGGACTTGACCGCGTATCCGTGTCCCCCTCGGAAATGTGGGTGAAATTCAACACATCCCAGGTGTTCACGGCAAAGGGAGTATCCACAATCGGTCAGAATATGACCGGGTTGGGGTTCACATGGGCCGCGAGCGGCTTGCCGTCGACTGCCTACACCATCACTCCAATCAACGACACTGCGGTGAGATTCACCGCGAAAGCCGTCGCTGGAAACGTCACGCTCAATGCCACTACAACATACACGACGACCACGAAGACCGGGTCCGCGACCGCCAAGGTCACAGAATTCCTGCCGATCCGCACGGTGGATTACAGATGGTACGACGTGTTCAAGGTGCCCTTCGGGCCGTGGTACCCACAACGAACTCTGTATTACTCTGGTGCGGATTATGAAGGAATATGGTCGAACACTTATCCGTATATCTACCAGTATTATGGGGACGCGGCGCACACGAACCTGTACCTTTACAGCAACATGAGACTGAACATCACGGCTGTGAACGTGCCTGAGATCAACATGAGTCATCCGGAGTTCCTGCCGATGTTCGGCAATACCGCAGGCGGACACGCCACGTTGAACTGGCACATGCAGTACCTGGATCCAGCCGTGGTCAGAAGAGATTACGGTCCAGCCGCCCAGATGTACAATGACGGATGGTTCGTGAATCTCACGGGCAAGACCACGCTGGACAAGGATGCCGCGATGGCCGTCACCGGAATGACGGCTACCGAATTCGACGACTTCGACACATACTGGGCAACAAAGGGCCTCACACTCAGGGCCACTTGGCAAACGTGGATTGGTGAGAATCAGTCAAACGAAGTGTTCGACATCAACAACATGTACGCCACCCCATTCCAGATGATTGGATTCGGCCTGCACGCCCAGAAGTCTGGCGACAAGCTGGTCTTGACGGTCTATGTTGACGCATGGGGGATGGAGGCGCTGATGACGAGATGGTTGCGAGACGCCTTTGTGCCCACAGAAATCTGGATGGAAGGCTTCTGGATGAACGCGACCATCGGGCCTCAGACATCCAACATATTCATCAAGACGGATGTCGAGTACGGGGTCTACGCATTCATGAGCAGGAACAACAACAGCAACCCAGTCTGGCTCTGGAAGCCGCTCCACGCGGACTACTTCGAAAGCAGCGGTGACCACCCGAAATCAGAGTTCGACCCGTACGCAAGGGACATCAATCCTGACACCGGACAAGCGTATACGTACAAGAATTGGAACCCAGGTAGCGCGCTGTACGGCACCAATGTCTCGTACGACGTGACGCCCTGCGCGTGGAACCTCACCGACAACGAGACGATGTCATTCACATGGCCAGCGGGACCGCAGCAGTTCGAGAAGCCTACCAGTGGAGGAGGAGTGAATAACGTCACGCAGAACATGACAATCTCGTATGCTGAGCCGATGCCCGGTGACTACTCTTCGACGTATCTGACGAACGGGAGCATAGCGCTGAACACGACCAGCCGCACCTTGAAGTACACGGGTCCGATCGACTTCTGGCACTGGTCCGAGACGCAGAATGCCCCGAACCATCAGGTGCTGAAGCAGCAGTGGATCGACATAAACTATCATCTGTTGCCAGAGAGCGCCCCATGGGTTGAGTTCGGCATGGCTTCCTCCCTCCCACCGCCGCATATCGATCACTTCGTTATCAGCGGTGTGGATGATCTTCCAGTTGTGGGAGTTCCGACTAACGTGACCGTGGCGGCCTACGACCAGTACAACAGTGTGTTCAAAGGGTACACTGGCACGATCGTTTTCGGTTCCAACAGGAGCTCCGAAGTCACTCTGCCAGGTGACTACCAGTTCACGACGGGCGACGCTGGAGTGCACACGTTCATCAACGTCCTGACATTCAATGTCTCAGGCTGGTACATGGTCAACGTCACCGACACGTCGGACACCTCGGCCACTGGTTCGTACACAGATGTCATGGCGATAGACACCCCACAGGTGATTGACCACTTCACCGTCCAGATCACGTCGGAGACCATCGCGCAGTTGAGGGTCAATGTGAGGGTAACGGCGTGGAACCAGTACGGTAGGATCTTCCACGAGTATACCGGGACCGTGAACATGACCACAAACGCCTCTGGTACATACTCGCTGCCGGGCAACTACACCTTCCGTTCGTCGGAGGGTGGGGTCCACGACTTCCTGGGCAACGTCACATGGTATGACGCAGGAATCTACAACCTCACGGTGATGGACACTGTAGTGACCACTGCCAACGGCACGGCGACCGACATCCTGGTGACGGGTGGCTCGGAGACCCACTATAGGATCTATGACATGTTCGAAGATCACTGGATGCCATTCTGGAAGTGGAGATACAAGGGGTACGGGACGGACATCATCCTTACGAACACGCCTGGCAACTACACGATGCTGTACAACCCGGACAAAATCGGTAATCAGGGGATCATCTGGGCGCCCTACAGGATGAACATAAACGCGAGCAACCTGACCAACGTCAACGTTCACGACCCGCTATTCATGCCCGTGCTCGACTCGAATCACACGTTCGCGGGTGCGAACGCAACCGTCAACGTGTACTTCCAGTATCTATACTGGGAGTGGTGGAACAGCACGTGGATTCCCAGATGGAGTATGGACCCCAACTGGTGGCCTGGATCGATGGACAAGCAGAAAACGGATGGCTGGTACCTTGGCGTGCAGTATAACGTGACCATGAACAGAGAGGCCGCCCAGGAGTGGCTGAGGCTGCCGATCACGGCCACGAACGTAACGGCTTGGTGGGCGGCGAACGCCAGCTCGTACAAGTCTCAATGGGCCCTCTGGATGATGGACCAAGGCAACAATGTATCAGATGTATTCAACGCGTACGAGTTCCCGATGGCCGTGACAGGACCCTACGCGAACCTGACTGAACTTCCGAACGGTGATGTGAGGCTCGAATTGGACCACGTCAGCTGGGGTTATGAGGTCCTCATGAACAGGTGGCTGACGAAGAAGCAGATCTGCACTCATCAACCCTACCTCGAGAACGCCACATTGAGCGCGAAGCTCGACGACAAGAAGACCAACATGACCCTCGACAGCATCGCACAGTACAGCATGCACGCGGTCAAAGCCAACAAGAGCGCAGGAACGGGATCAGCGTGGGTCTTCGAGGCGATCAGGGAGGATTACATACCATCCAGCTTCAACCACCCGAACTCCGACTACGATCCGTACCAGATGCCCGTGACTTTCATGAGCTGGAACGCAGGGGATCCGTGGTTCGGCACTGAGGACGCCTATGACGTCACTCCAGGCTGGTTCAACCTGACGAAGTCCCAGACGCTGGTGATCGAGGTTCCAAGGCATGATCAGGTGATCGCCTACGAGGGAACGGGCGTCCCGTCCGATGCAATAAACAAGATCACGTATCCCAACGGAACGGTGCCAGGTTATCCGCTCGGTGGCGATTTCAGTGACTACAACAAGCTGATCCACCATGGGAGCATGAGCCTCGGGTTCTACATAACGACCCTGGACCCATCTGTCACGCCGCTCGACCTGAATTCGATGTACGACCCCGTCAACAAGACGCTGACGATCAACGGGCCGTACAACTTCGACAACTCAGGTAGGGGCTTGGGTGCCCCGATGTATCACGGCTCGCCTTGGATCGAGTTCAACGTGACGTATCCAGGCAGCACCGCGATCATCAACTCCGCCCCGGGCCCGTCCATCGTGGACCACGGCTCGGCAGTTGCCTCGGAGCCCGGAACAGTCTCGGAGATCACGGCCTTGATGGCGGTGGTCTCTGCGACCCTTGCCTCGGTCGTGGTGCTGGCGATCGGCCTGAGGCGCAAGAGCGAGTGCTGACCGAAAGTAGCGAGAAACTCTATCAAACCTCTTCACATTCTTCTTATTCCTCTACTGACCAGGGTGCCCCTCGTCCTTTCTTCGCATCGCATGTGCCACGCCTGATGCCACCTTCGTGCCAAGGGCCCTCGCTGGCATGCGTCTTAGCTTCACGGCATCGTTCAGGCACAGCTCCATACAGCAGTAGCATCGGATGCAGAGCTCCCTAGCTACGCGCGGCCGCCTCGGACCCATGTTCAACGCCCCAGCGGGGCAGGTCTCGACGCATCTGCCGCACTTCGTGCAGTTCTTCTTTGAGAACGATGGCTTCCTGGCCATGGTGTCTCCCGCAGCCCTGTAGAACAGTCTCGGGACGCCTCGCAGGTACCTTGGAGCTGAGGGCATCATGAATCCGGGGACCTTGAGGTCGGAGAGGTTTCCGTCAACGAGGTCCGATGCGGGGAAGGTGGCTGGTATCAGGCCTCTCTTCCGCGCGATCCGCACCGTGGGCACACAGCTGATGTCCGCTCCGACGATCTCGGCAAAGAACGCGTCGAGAGAGTGCGGGTCCTCTCCAGAGATGATGAGCCCGACATCCATCCTCATCCCAGCGGCTGGGCCTTCCCCATGCATGGCAACGATGGCATCCATGACCGTAAGCCTCGGCCTCACGCACTCTGCGAGATCGACCAGCATCGCCGAGAAGGCTTCAGGTGTCTGCATCCGCAGATGGTAGCCCGCCTTCCCTATACCTGGAATGAGGCCGAAGAGGTTCTTGACCGCTCCCGTCAGGCCCGTGAAGGCATGGGTCTTCATCTTTGCCAGCGAGATGACCCCGTCGACTCTCTTCAGAGCGGTCGTGAGCTCGAACGATTTCGCAACGACCCCTTCAGGAAAGGGGACCTTCTCTGCCTCGATGAACGGGACGATCTCCACGTGCTCCTCCTCGCACACCCTCGCGATGCCGGTCCTCTCCGTGAGGTTCCTCAGTATCCTCACAGTAGACCTGCCGCCGGGGGAATCCCCCACGACTGGGACGCCTCCGGCGTCCCTGATGATGTGGATTGCTGCTCGGATTACCTCGGGATGAGTCGTGACGGCCTCGTCCGGATCCTTTGGCGAGAGTAGGTTAGGCTTCAGGAGGATGGTCTCTCCGGGCGCGACGAAACGTCTCGCCCCGCCCAGCGCATCGATGCCCTTCCGCATGGCGCGTTCGACAGAAGCGCTATCATAGCTTGAGCATCGGACAGCCGAGACCCTCCTAGATCGTTCGGCTCCTTCTTTCATTCTCATTTCCCGTCCGGTGGGCAGAATCAGGACACCCACTAGATGTTATGGCCGTTTGATTTGGCTGTTGGCAGGGTCACGCAGAATCTCGCTCCCAGCTCACTCTTTCCAGGGACGCGGTCCTCCACCCATATCCTTCCTCCGAATCTGTCCACAAGGGCCTTGCAGATGGAGAGCCCCAAGCCAGTCCCAGAGATCTTTGCCTCTGGCCTGAGCCGCACATACTTCTGGAACAGCAGATCCTTCTTGCCATCCGACACTCCAATCCCGTGGTCTGCGATGGTCACCTTCCAGAAAGGCTTCCCATCCTCAAGGATCTTCTCGCATTCGACATCGATCTCGACCTCTGGATGGGGGTCGTAATTGACCGCGTTCGTGAGGATGTTGACGAAGAGCTCATCCACCAGCTTGTTCGCGAATATCTGAGCTGTTGGGGGAGCCCTCAGGTTGACGCTCACCTTCTTGGACGGGAAGGAGTTCTCAATCCCTGAGATGACCCTGTTGAGCACGCTGACCAGGTCGACATCGACGAAGTCCTTCGAGGTCACGAAGCCGATCTTCGTGAGTTTCTTCACGCTTTCTATGAGGTCACCTGTCTGCCTTATCAGATGCAAGGACTTCTCAAGATGCGCCTTGCTCTCTGGACTGATGTCCGGGCTGCCGACTATCATCTGTATGTAGTTCAGAGTTGCGAAATTGAAGTTGTTGATGTCGTGGAACATGAGGTCGTTCAACATCTCGATCTCCTTCTTCGCTTCCTGGAGCTTCGAGACCAGATGAGCGTTCGCCAGGGCCACGGATGCCTGCTGAGCGAAGAGCTTTCCAGCCTCAAGGTCGCTCACCGTGAACACCTCTCCCTTCGTCCTGTAGAGTTCCAGCACGCCTATCACTCCCTCGGGCCCGAACAATGGGAGGGCCAGCATGGAATCGTGCTCGGCGGGAACACCAGGAACCTGGAAAACTCTTGGATCGGCATCGATGTCGTCGGTGAATTCGGCCTTTCCTGACTTCGCAACGGAGCCGACCACGCCCTCATCCAGCGTGCCAGGCGAGGCCATGATCTCATTCGCGAACTTGCTTATGGCATAAACGGGTTTGATCATCCTCGTGGACCAGTCCACCAGGTAGAAAGAGAGGTCCCTGTAGCTCACGACCTCCCTGATGTTCTCAGAGATGATCGCGTAGATCTGCTCCGTGTTTATCGCCTTCTGGATCTCCACCCCGCTCCTCGCTAGCACCTCATGGAGTTTTATTCTCGCCTGGAGGTTCCCGAGCAGCGACATGTTGTCGATCAAGCCAGCGACCTGGTCCGCCACCATCTGCAGGATGTCCACGGTGTCCAGATTATACTCGTTCGGTTTCGAGTGACCCACGTTCAATGAGCCGAGGATGCGCCCTCGGCTGGTGAGGGGGACGCAGAGCATCGATTGGACCTTGCTCATGTCCATCACCGATATCTCGGTGAACGGTTTCTGGGCCGCGTCCTTGCCAATCAGGATCACGCTCTGCCCCATCTTCAGGGCCTGCACGATGCTCCCATCGAACAAGACCTTGCCCAAGGACTTGGTCGAGTCCCGGCTCTCATGGTCCGGGGCCATGACTTCGACATGCCTTCCCTTCTCCTCGGTGAGCCCGACCGTCAGAATGGTGAAGTCCACCAGCTTTCGAAGCTCCGTTGCGGCGCTCACCAGGGCGTGCGTCCTGAAGTCGCTCTCGGCCGCCGTGAGCTTCGCTATCCTGTTCATTACGTCTATCCGATACGCCTTCTCCTTGAGGCCGTTCTCCACTCCCTTCCGGGTGGTTATGTCCCTGAAGACGATCCCCAGGCCGATGAGCGCTCCGCTCGGATCCCTCAGGTTGGAAGCCGATATCGAGCAGCAGGAAATGCCACCGTCCGCCCGCTTGAACTTTATCTCGTAGTCCTCGCAAACGCCCCCTTGCTCGAGCAGGGAGACGAGCGCCTGCCATTCGAGGTTCCTTCCAATCAGGTCCTTCGCGACGTTCTTCTTCCTGATCTCCTCGTCTGAGTACCCAAGGGCGCGGGCGAATGCGGGGTTCGAATAGAGCAGTTCGCCGTCCTTCTTGCACACCAAGACGCCATCTGACAGCTGTCTCAGAAGGGATTCCGAGTCTATCTGCGAAGTCATCTGTTCCAAACTCCTTCGCGCCACACAGTGTGAATGCGCTGGCTGAATGCCCAGGCGAAGTCCCGAAACGCCTAGGAAGTCCTTGTCTTAAAAGCTTTTCCAAACTCAACTTGAGAGGCAATCTCGCCATGATTCCGTACAGGGAAGTTCCTCTGCTCGCATACGGCTCTCCTGGCAGACCCGCAAGCAAGAAGCTTCAAGTAATGGTCAACAAATCCCCCGGCAGTCGAGCGCATCACAATGTAGCCTAGGAGAGCTCGGGGCCCGATAAGGTGGGGAAATGTCAGCAGATGAGAAGATCCTGAAGGATTTGCAGAAAGCTGTTCTGGGGTATGATTCGAAGGCAGCCGTGAGCGCAGCCAAGGCAGCGATCGCTGCGAAGGTCGATCCGCTCCTGGCGATCGAGAAAGGCCTCATGCCTGCCATCGAGAAGGTGGGTGACCAGTTCGAGAAGATGGAGATATACCTTCCCGAGCTGATGCTTGCAGGAGATGCGATGAAGTCCGCTCTCGCCCTGCTCCTCCCGCTCCTCCCCAAGGGTTCGAAGGGCGCCAAGGCCACGGTCGTCATGGGCACGGTACAAGGTGACGTGCACGAGATCGGCAAGAACATCGTCGCGAGCATGCTGATGGCGGGCGGTTTCAATGTGATCGACCTCGGGGTGGATGTCAAGACGATAACGTTCGTCGATGAGGCCGAGAGGAACAGCGCGAAGATCATCGGGGCCTCCGCGCTCATGGCCAGCACGATCGGTTCTCAGAAGGACATCATCGACTACCTTGTGGCCTCCGGAAAGCGAAAGAAGCACGCGGTCCTCGTCGGGGGAGGGCCAACCACGAAGGAGTGGGCCAAGGAGATCGGGGCCGACGGCTGCGGCATGACGGCAGTGGAGGCCGTGAAGCTCGCGAACCGGATCTCCAAGGGGACGTGAGTCACATGGTTCAAATCCTGGATATCATGGAGAAGGCACTCAACGGGAAGCCGATGAGCGAGACGGATTACCAGCTCAAGGTCTTCGCGCCCAAGGTGCAGGAGAAGGTGCGGGAACACAGGATCAAGTTCGATCGGGAGAACCCCATCCCTCAGGACAACTCGATGGCAGACGAAGTGTTCGAGGCAGGGCTGGAGCTCCTCCTGGATGTAGGGGCCTTCTGCACCTCGTCTGGAAGGACTATAACCTTCACCGAACAGGAGATCAGGGAATCCTTGAGGCGAGCCCCGAGCAAGCTGTACTTCGGCGAGGGCAGGGACAAGAAGGCTCTCGTGGCGCGCGCGGTCGGGGACAAGACGCCCCCATGGTGCCTCCTCGGCGCCGGTGGGGGACCGTGCTCGAGCGACAAGTCCTTCCTCACGCTCGTGGAAGGCTACGCTGAGATCCCGGAGACCGACGCTATCACAACGCCGGCACTGACCAGGGTCGGAGGGATGAGGGTGAGGCCCGCGTCCCCCCTCGAGGTCCTGGCCGCTCAGAGGAACGCCGTTCTGGCCCGCGAGGCATGTAACAGGGTAGGCCGACAGGGCATCCCGATCATGAACTCCCTTGCCACGGCGGAATCGGATATCGCATTCGCCGCAGCACTGCACCCGAAGTTCGGGATGAGGGACTCTGACGGATACATGATATGCTGCATGGACCCGATGAAGGTGGATTTCGCAAGGCTGAACAAGGTAGCGGTCGCGCTTTCGCTCGGAGGCCATATCGGCATGTGCTTCGGACCTCTGCTCGGCGGTTATGCAGGAGGGCCCGAAGGAACGGCCGTGTCCAACGTCGCGCATCACATGATGGGTGTCCTGACCTACCAGTCATCGTGGCTCCTGCCGTTCACGATACACCTCAGATACGTGGCGAGCAGCCCTAGGGACATGCTGTGGGTCATAAGCACGATGGGCCAGGCCATAAGCAGGAACACGCATCTGCTGAGCCTGAACCTCAACTATACCACTGCAGGGCCGTGCACGCCGATGTGCTTGTTCGAGACCTCCGCCTCGGTCACCGCAGCAGTGACTGCCGGCCTGTCGATCGAATCCCTAGGTGTTGCGACCAACAAGCACGAGGACAGGACGACGCCGGTCGAACCAAGGATCTCGGCAGAAGTGGGTCATGCCGTGGCTGGAATGAAGCTGGCGGACGCGAACGAGCTGGTCAAGGGCTTGCTCAAGAAGTACGAGTCGAAGCTGAACGAACCGCCGCTCGGAAAGAGCCTGTACGAGTGCTGGAACGCAGAGGCCAGGAAGCCCACGAAGGAGTACCACGGCGTCATCATGAGGTACAAGAGGGCCATGGCCGACCTCGGGATCGATCTCAGGCCCGAAGCCTAGGTCAATGCGCTGCACAAAACCCTTTCCCATTATCCTCTTTTCATAATCAACGTGGGCCTAGAGCAATCCCCAACCAGCTCCGGTCCCGCAAGGTCTTTTTTCGAGTGCGCGCGAATGTCGACAACAGTATTATATAAATCGAAGAATGTATAGGTTTCAGCGGATGGGATGCAGCAGTGCCGCACATACCTAGCTCAGGCGTTACCATAGGAGTCGAACCACGTCCAGGGAACGTCTACCTGGTCGAGGAGAGACGTCCCATCAACACTTATGGGCTTTTCGACCAAGCGGTTTCCTCCGGATACGCCGGTATGGTGGTAACCAGGGACTATCCGAAGAAGCTACTTGAAGAACAAGAGCTCGGGAGCTGCAAGGTCGTCTGGCTGACCAATCTGGTCGGCGAGGGACGAATAAACCCGACCGCGATAGGCATCTTGATGGGGCAGATCAGGAACTTCATCGAGGCCAATCCCAAGAGCGTCGCCGTCATCGACGGCATCGAGTACCTCATCTCGCTCAACACCTATGATCGAATGCTCCAGTTCATGCACCAGCTCAGGGATGTCGTGGTCACGCACGAGAGCATCTTGCTCGTGCCGCTCGATCCCCGGACACTCACACAAAGGGAGGTCGCCCTGCTCGAGAGGAGCATGGAACCGATATTCCCGAGAGGCGAGAGCGAGGCGTCCGAAGAGACTATGGTGCACCACGGCGAGGAAGGTATCCTCCGGCTGCTCGACGTGGGCCCGAGATAGGCGTTCCTAGTGAGGATCACCGGGATTGTTTACATACTTTTTTGATTCAATAGGCAGTATTGTTCTGAACCATTCTACCATTCTTCCCACATCTGTGAAAACGGCCACACACCCGGCCGCCCTTAGGTCGTCGGACGAGACGTCTCCCGTCTCCACGGCGACGAACGGGACACCTGCGTTCGCAGCGCATTTCGCGTCGATTGGATGATCCCCCACGAAGAAAGTCTCCTCCTTTCTGACACCAAGCTGCTCGATCAGCCTGAGATAGGATTCAGGGCTCGGCTTCGCCTTCGTTTCGGAGTTCCTACATCCGATGGCATCGACCAGTTGCATCAGGCCAGCTTCGGAGAGCGCAGCAGATGCGTAATCTTGGCATCCCCTGGTGAGGATCCCTATCCTAATCCCCCGGCTCCGCAGCAGTTCCAGAAGCTCGATTGCCCCGCGGATCGCCTTGGTCTCCGCCACCCGTTCCAGCTCCACCTCGTCCATGATCCGGTCGAGCTCGGCCAGCCTCCGCCTTCGTTCCTCATCGGGGAGCCCGGCCTCATGCATCCTCTTCTCATATCGCGATATGATGCTGACCACGGTCTCCTTGGGATCGTACATCGTCCTCGGTTCGCCGTGGGAAACGACCTTGTCTATCACGAGCCTCTTGAACTTGCCATAGTCGACTGTGGAAAGGACGAGCGTGTCATCGAGATCAAATACGACGGCTCTGACCTCCTTGGGCAGCCCGTGCAACCTGCATTCCATCCGCGCCCTCCGACCTAGCTCAGTATTCCTTGCTGGGGATTAAACCCTGACGTGGAGGATTGTTATCACGGGTGATTTCAAGGTCAACACGTATATGAACTGTAAAAGGGCATGACCGCTTGGAAGATTGAAGAAGGAACAAAGGTTTTCCTTCTGGGTCCAAGTCAGCAACACTCCTCCCCCTTTCCCCCCAACTGACCGGTCCCTGTCCTCCTTCAGTCTCCCTTTTATCTTCTCATCGTTCTATGGCGCGGCCTGGGTAATTGTGTGTGGAGACCAATGGCGAGGGGCGGGGCGACCCTCGGCTACCTCTTCAGCTCTTTGTCGGCCTTCTTGACGATCGCCTGGACCTCCCTTGCGACGTCCTTGTCCAGGGGTGCAGGGTTTGCCTTCGCCTCCTTGAGCAGGGCCTTTGCCTTTGCATTCGCCCTCTTGACCGGATCGACCGACCCCCTCTTCACCCAGTCGTCGTAGGGTCCGTACTCGAAAACCATGGGCTCCCAGACCTCCCTGAGATGCGTGAGGGTGTGCCTGTTCGTCAGGAATGTCCCGCCGATCCCGACCTTTGATATGAGGTCGCGGGCAAGGGTGTCCTCGTTCACTTCTATGCCCTTGGAGATGTAAAGCACCTCGGTGACGATGTCATAGTCCAGCATGAGCTGCTCGAAGGATAGAACGGTGGAAGCTTCGAGGAGCCCGAAGCCGTTGCACATGTCCGCCCCTGCCTGGGCTGCGAGCAAGGTCGTGAGACAATGCTCAGTCGCGGCCTGGCTTCCTGGCAGGAGCGCATTGGTGCCGAAAGTCCCCGCCTGTGACGGGATCTTGTAGTGCTTCGCAAGGTCCACGATCGCGGCTGTCAGCAGAACGGACTCCGGAGCGCCCGAAACGTACCCCCCCGTCCTCGGCTCCATGGTCGAGAGGACGGATCCATAGATGGCCCTCGCCCCTTTCTTGGCGCACTGCGTCAAGGTGAGGATCGCCATGATCTCTGCGTTGCTCAATGCGAGGGTTCCGGCCAAGGTGATGGGCCCTGAGACGCCCGCCTCGACCATGCTCATCATCATTACAGGCACTCCAGCCTTCGCGAACTCTATCGTCGCGTCACTGCCGCCTCCATCCAAGTTCAGAGGAGGGACGGCACATATGATGGCCGCCAAGTTCGGTTTCTGGGCCAGCTTGTCTCGTCCCCCGGCCACGGCTGCAGCCATCTCGATCTGAAGTCTCGCCTCAGCTCCGGTCGTGGTGGATTCGGACATCACGAACTTCTCTGATGTGGAGAACGCGGCCTCGACTCCATGGAGCACGTGCGCGTGCAATGGAACGTCCTGAGGCGCCAGGGAAGGCGTCATGTACCCGACCCCTGGCAGAACATTGCTCAGGAAGCCCTCATCCATGATGTCCTGCTTTCTCGCCGGTCTCTTCTTGCCGGTCTCGAGGTCGTAGGTCTGTACCCCACAGCCGTCGAACGTGATGTACAAGTTCGAGCCATCGAGCTTGAGGTCGTACTTCGGGTTCCTCGCCCGGAGTTCCAGCTCCTTGGGGACACTCTTGATCGATTCCTCGACGAGGCTCTTCGGTATCCAGGCGACCATCTTCTCGCTATCGATCCTGGCCCCACGCTGCTTCAGGAGGTCCAGCGCCGCCCGACTGTAGATCCGGATTCCATCCTTCTCGAGAATGTCGAGTGAAGCATCGTGAATCCTTTGGAAGGCGTCCTTGTCGATCAGCTGCGTTGCCCTCTTCCTGGCACTGAGCCTCTTGAAGTCAGCAATCATCTGAATCCCCAGCTCCTCGAGGGGGTATCCGCTCACATTTAAAGAACTTTTGTTGGAGCCATAGCTCGTTCTCGGCGATTCCGCAACGGATGTCGATACGTGCCAGTTGGACAGAAGTCGCTATATACTGCGATTCCGTTCCTTTTTTCCAAGCTGGGTAGACTCACGGCCTTTTGGCTGGCTCTCAGCTCCCGAGCGGAAGAGGAGCCCTTTCCTTGAGCAATGAGAAGAGAAAGCAACCAGCGGATCCTGAGCTGTCGAAACTTAAGGCAGAGGTAGTCAAGATCTCAAAGGATGTCAAGGGGCACATGGGACTCTACATGAGGCATGTCGAGTCCGGAAAGGAAGTCGCGATCGACGCCGACAAGATATTTCCTCTGGGAAGCGTCTTCAAACTCGCCGTGATGATGGAGGTCTTCCGACAGGTGGATGAGGGCCTGCTGGATATGGACGAGAAGCTCAGGCTCGAGTCAAGGAACTACTGCATAGGCTCAGGAATCCTCCAATATCTCACCCCCGGGCTCGAAATGACCATCAGGGACCTTGTGACACTGATGATCATAGCGACTGACAATACCGCTTCTGAGATGCTCTGGAAACGGGTGGGTATCCAGAGGGTCAACATGTTGATACGGGACCTCGGGCTGGCGAAGACTTCGATCTACCTTCCGTGGAGGGAAGGGTTCCTTCTGACGATGGGCAAGGGCCCGTTCAAGGATCTGACGGCGCAGGAGGCGGCGCGCAAGTGGAAGGGGATCTCGGACCTTGAGCGGATGAAGATCCTCAACGACATCGACACCCAGTACGCCAATCTCTCCATCGAGGACTTCCGCCGCGAATATGAGAACCTCTATGGCATGAAGGAAGAGAAGAAGTTCAAGACCCAACGCGAATACGACCAGGTCTTCGACAACCTCGGGACGCCCCGGGAGATCGGCGCGATGCTCGAAAAGATCCTCCAAGGAGAAGGAGCTTCTAGCTCATCCAGCAAGGAGATGCTCGCGATGCTGATGAGGAATCCGGCTGGATCCACACTGCCACAGTTCCTGTCCGATGACGTGATGGTCGCAGCGAAGACGGGGATAACCGCGGGTACGGCCAACAGCGCGGGCATAATCTTCATCGGGTCGAAATCACACATCGTGCTGTGCATATTCTTCAAGAACCTGACCGAGAGGAGCCCGGAGAAGGCCCAGATTACTGAGGCGAGGATTGCTAGGCTGATCTACGACCACTTCACCAGGGTCAGGAATGCGTAGGAGACTATCCTGGCCAGATCACTTCTTTGTCCCTTAGTTCGGAGGCGAGGCCACCTTTTCTCATCATCTCCCGGTATGGGACGAAGAGCGGTGCTATCGTGACATTGGTCTCCGTCTTGATCGCCTCCGCGACCACGCAAGCGGCCGCCTTCGCGTCCACCTCGGCGATGATTCCGTCATCATACACCACCGCGACGTCGACCTCCTCGCCGGGCGAGTGTTCTCCCCTCCCGATGCTTCCGAAGAGTCTGCATTCCTTGAGCCATTGATTCTTTCCCAGCAAGTTGGCAAATTGACCCGCGCCAGCCCTTTGTGGGTCTGTGTCAGGGATTAGCCGCAGGGTCCTTTGCTTCTCCCTGTCGTCAGAGATTCGGACGCTGACCGCGTTTCCAACCCTCCTGGTCTTGAGAAAACCGGCCTGCTTGAGCTCCTTGACACTTCTCCAGGCGGTCATCGTGGGAACCTTGGCGACCCTTGCGAGCTCGTTGATCGAGAAGTACTCGTCCGGAAAGGCCTTGAGCGTGCGAATGATATCGACTCGACCTTTCCTAGCCAGTATGTGCAACACTTCACGAGAAATCAAGCTAATCATACCTCTGTTGGTATGAATATATCAATTATGGTATAAGAAGATGACGCTTAAGTTGTGCCAGTCCATATTCTGAACCGATATATTAGTGGCCAATGAAGGCTCTTCGCTCCATCTCCTTGTCTCGATTGCATGGCTCATAGCTCGGATCTCGGCCTCACCTCTCAACGGAAACATATATCGCCGCCATGGGGGATTCGAGGCGGGTTCCAGGAGGTCACATGGAGAATGCCGACGTAGCGAAGATATTCTACGAAGTCGCCGACCTGCTGGAGCTTCAGGGAGTTGCTTTCAAACCCATCGCCTATAGGAAAGCGGCCAGCAGCATCGAGCAATTGGAAGAACCGATCCAGAAGGTCTCAGAAAGCGGGAGGCTCAAAGAGATCCCAGGCGTGGGCGAATCGATCGTGAAGAAGGTCGAAGAGATCCTGGCGACGGGCAAACTGGACTATCTGGACCGACTGCGGAAAGAAGTCCCGTCAGGATTGAAGGAGCTGGTCTCCGTGCCCGAGGTCGGTCCAAAGACCGCGATGACTCTCTACAAGGAGCTGGGGATAACCAACATAGAACATCTGAAGGAGGCTCTACTGAATCACAAGCTCCGCGATCTGAAGGGTTTCGGAGAAAAGACCGAGGAGAGGATACTCCAAGGCATCAGGATACTTGAGTCCAAGGGCGGGAGGATGCTTCTGGGCGAGGCGTACCCAGTAGCGAAGGCCTATGTTGACTACCTGAGATCCTCAGGAACCCTCAAGCATGTCAGCGTCGCAGGGAGCCTGAGGCGGGGAAAAGAGACCATCGGGGACATAGACATTCTAGTGGGCCACGACGACGCCGACGCGGCAACGAAGATATTCACATCATATCCAGAAGTGGACGAGGTGGTAATGAGCGGTCCGACCAAGACCAGCGTCCGCCTCAGGAGCGGACTCCAGGTCGATGTCCGAGTGGTCGCGATCAAGAGCTGGGGTGCCGCGCTGCAATACTTCACTGGTTCCAAGGAGCACAACGTGGCTCTTCGCTCGATAGGCGTGCGCATGGGCTATAAGCTCAGCGAGTACGGTGTGTTCGAGAGGGATTCGGGGAAGCTCGTAGCTGGCGCGAGCGAGGAGGAGGTGTACAAGGTTTTCGGCATGGCGGCCATGCCCCCTGAGATAAGGGAGAACGGAGGCGAGCTGGACGCCGCCAAGGAGGGGAGGCTGCCGGATCTGGTGGAACTCGACCACATTCGTGGGGACCTGCACATCCACACCAACTGGAGCGACGGTTCGAGCACCATCAAGGAGGTAGTGACCGCCGCCATCAAGAGAGGATATGACTATGTCTGCATATCCGATCATTCCCAGAGCCTGAAGATCGCGAACGGCATGGCCCCTGAGAAGGTCAGGAAGCAGCTTGATGCTGTCCGGAAGGCGGAAGACGACGCTGGAGGCGAGATCAGGCTGTTCACCGGGAGCGAAGTGGACATCAAGGCGGACGGCACCCTGGACTATCCGAACTCGGTCCTCAAGGACCTGGACGTCGTGATCGGGTCAGTTCATTCGAGGTTCAGGATGAGCAAGGATGAGATGAGCGACCGCGTTATCAGGGCCATGGAGTCGGGAATGATGGACATACTGGGCCATCCGACTGGACGGGTGATCGGACAGCGAGAGCCTTACGAGCTGGACTTCGGCAAGGTCCTCGCCGTTGCCAAGGAGACCGGGGTTTTCATGGAACTCAACTCATTCCCGGACAGACTGGATCTATGCGACGTTCATTGTCGACTCGCGAAAGAGGCCGGAGTGAGGATTGCAGTGGATACCGATTCTCACAACGTCAGCCACCTGGAGAACATGATGTTCGGCGTGATCACCGCGCGGCGTGGCTGGCTGGAGGACAAGGACATTCTGAACACCATGGGCGCGAAGGATGTCGCAGCGAGGCTTCATGGGGTGAGAGCATAGCCAAGGAGAAGGAGCGAGCAAAGGCTCGGATGAGGGAACTCGTCGACCAGATAGCATACCATGACAAGAAGTACTACATCGAGGACAACCCAGTCGTCTCAGACTACGAATACGACCAGTTGGTGAAGGAGCTCCAGGAGCTGGAGAAGAACCACCCCGACTTGATGCTTCCCGAATCACCGACTCAGCGCGTCTCTGGAGCTCCGGTGGAGGGGTTCCCGCCGGTCGAGCACAAGGTCGCGATGCTCAGCCTCGCCAATTCCTATTCAGAGGAGGATCTCCGAGAATGGGATGCGCGGGTTCGGAGACTCTTGGGGGACGAGGAGGTGGAGTACGTCATCGAGCCAAAGATCGACGGGCTCGGTATCGCAATCGTCTACGAGAACGGCCTGCTGGTCCGAGGAGCGACCCGAGGGGACGGCAAGGTCGGAGAAGACGTTACCCAGAACATCAAGACTATCAAGAGCATCCCTCTCAAGCTGAACCCTGATGGGGCTCTCAAGACGGCGGAGGTCCGTGGAGAGGTCTACATGCCGGTCGAAGGGCTGAGGGAGCTCAACCGCAAGAGAGAGGAGGCTGGCGAACCGCTGTTCGCAAATCCGAGGAATGCGGCCGCCGGATCCCTCAGACAACTGGATCCTAAGGTGACCGCCTCGCGCCCGCTCGATGCGATACTGTACACGTTGAGCTGGATGGAAACGGGGAACCAGATGCCGCCGACGCAGGACAAGTGCCTGGAGGCGATGAAGGAGTCGGGCCTGCGGACGAACCTCAACAACCGGAAGGTCGATTCCATTGAGAAGGTGCTCGAGCACATAGACTCTTGGAGGACCAAGAGAGAGGAACTGGAATACCAGGTTGACGGCGTGGTGGTCAAGGTCAACTCGATCGAACAGCAGCAGCGTCTGGGATTCACCTCAAAGGACCCGAGGTGGGCGATAGCTTACAAGTACCCGCCCCAGCAGATGACGACGAAGCTCCTTGACATCGCTGTCTACGTCGGCCGGACGGGAGCTCTCACACCGGTCGCGGTCCTCGAACCCGTCCGGATCGGAGGGGTCACGGTCTCATCCGCGACCCTCCACAACGAGGACGAGGTCACGCGCAAGGGGTTGAGAATAGGGGACTATGTGATTGTCGAGAGGGCAGGAGAGGTCATCCCACAGGTCGTCAAGCCGATCGTCGAGCGCAGGACCGGGAAGGAGCGCGAGTTCAAGATGCCGACCGCCTGCCCAGTCTGTGGTTCGAAGGCCGTCAGGGATGAGGGGGAGGCGGTCCGGAGATGCGTGAATGCATCCTGCCCTGCCCAGGTGAAGGAACGGCTCATACACTGGTGCTCCCGGGAGGCGATGGACTGCGAAGGAGTCGGTCCCTCGCTCGTGAACCAGCTTGTTGACAAAGGACTCGTGAAGGACGTCGGCGACCTCTACTCCCTCGATCAGCAGGACCTCATGGGTCTCGAACGAATCGCAGAGAAGACATCCAGCAACATAATCGAGGCCATTAAAGGCAGCGCGGACGCCGATTTCGACCGTGTGTTGTTCGCGCTGGGCATAAGGCATGTCGGAAGGACGACGGCCCAAGTCCTCGCTGAGAAAATGGAAAGCATGGAAAGGATCCGTCGGGCCACTGTCGAGGAGCTCTCCAGAACGGAAGGCGTGGGTCTGATCGTCGGCAAGGCCATCCGGGAATTCATGGACGACCCCCAGAACCAGCAATTGATCGGGAAATTGCGTAAGGCCAGGCTCAAGATGGAATTGGGGAAGAGGTTCACAGGCGGACCGCTGGAGGGTAAGGTTTTCGTCTTCACGGGGGAGCTCGAGTCCATGCCTCGTGCGGAGGCCCAGGCCTTGGTGAAGTCACTGGGGGGCAGGATCACGGACTCGATCTCGAAGTCCGTCGACTACGTGGTCGTAGGCACGGAGCCGGGGTCGAAATACGAAAAAGCAAGATCGATGGACAAGGTATTCATGAACGAGAGGCAGTTCCTCGAATTGGTCAAGAAGAAGTGAGTCGTCCATCTGTCCTTCGCCCACTGTGGGTTATATCCAGCAGTGATAGCCATATCACATGTTTCTTATAGCTATCAAGACAACGTTTTACCTGATATTCGGGCAAGGCTGAGTGAGAACTAGAATGTCGCCAACAACTGCTCAAGGAAAGAGCGCGCAGAAAACGGAGGGTGCAGATCCCCAAGAAGACCGGTACCACAGGAAGCTCCAGAGGATTCTCCGTTCCGGGGAGCTAGGATCAACCCCTCTCTCCGGCGGGGTCTCCCCATTCGAGCAGAGGCGCATGAGCGAGCAGCGCAAGTCCGCGACACTCGCTCCCAGGTTGATCAATCCGGCATCTGTCCCCGAGGACGATTCTCCGCTCTTCCAGTGCACCGAGTGCGATATGATCGTGAAGGAGTCGGACCCGTACTGTCCGTTCTGCGGGGCGATCTTCGCGGACGTCCAACCGGAAGGCCAGACAACGCCTGAGTCGACGGAGGGGAGACCGGTTGTTGAGAAACCGGCGAAGCGCGAACCCATGGTAAGGCCGGAGAAGTTCGACCTGTTCAGTCTGATCAGGACGAAGTCAGTGTCCAAGGACCTGCTTTATCAGGAGGCCTTGAAGGGGTTCACGGGCTCAGCCAGGCTCCTGGAGGAGATCGAGCACTTGATCTCCGACATAAGTTCCCTCGGGACGGACACCTCGAAGGCGCGGAGGATGGTAGGTAGCGCCTGGGAGGCCTGCCGAGACGGGGATTGGAACCTCGTGTCCACACTTGCGCATCAGACCGAGGAGATAGTCGCGCCGAGCATCCCAGACCTCGTGAGGTCTCAGATCGCGAAGGCGAGGAACCACCTCACCGACGCGAAGGGCCTGGGCGTCGACATATCCCCCTATATCCTGCAGGTGAAGAGTGCGATGCAGGCACTCCATGCGGACAACCCAGATGAGGCGTTGCGGATAACGAAAGAGCTCATGGATAGACTGAGAGAGGACTCGATCTCCTGGAAATAGGGAGATGATTTGGCAGACTGCCCATGGGATGGATGATACCCGCAACAGAGGGTTTTTATTCGGAAGACCCCGTTTTTGTTCTGCATGTTGACCGACCTTACCGCTCTCGACCCCCTCGGGTGGGAGGCCCTGAAGGGGGCGCTGAACCAGAGGGTCATCATCGATCGGATAAGGTTCGTCCCGAGCAGGAAGAATCGCGTTTGGATAATCGAGACCAACGTCCGTCCCGTGGTGGTCAAGAGGTTCCTCACCGGGAAGTGCGGAAATGAATTCGAGCTTCTGCTGAGGGCCAGGAACGCCCGCCTGGATACTCCACTCCCTCTCGCCAAGTCCGGCGACTACCTCGTCAGCGAATTCATACCCGGCGAGACATGCGATGTCTTGATCAATCAGATGTTCAGCGCTACTGCCTCGGAGGGGGTCGGCCAGTGGCTGGCGCGTTTCCACACGAGGCTCAGCGATGGCGGGCGATATTGGATCATGTCCGATGCCGTGCCGGCCAACTTCATCCTCTCCGGAGAGAACATCTACGGTCTGGACCTGGAGGATTCTGCGATAGGCGACCCCCTAGAGGATGTTGGGAGGATGGCCGCTTCCATACTCGATACCGATCCGCTCTTCACTCCCCTCAAGTTCGACCTCTGCCGTCGGATGATCAGAAGCTACGAGCGCCAATCCCATGTGGACATAATCGAGGATGTGAGGCCCTTCATCTCGAAGCACCTTCAGCTCGACGCCAAGAACAGACCCCTATTCAGGCGCACATTGATGGGGGCGGCAAAGAGCCTTGAGAAGGGTTGGCCAGCACTCGCTTAGACGCATGGCTCATTGAGGGGGGTTCTCCCCCGCGGTGGAAGTTGACGCTTGTGTGGCCGCTTCCTCGGCCCTCTTTCTTGACCTCGCCCGAAGCTCCTCGAGCTTCTTCGTTATCTCGGCGATGCTGTCCACCTGCTCCACGATAACTTTCTTCCTTTTCTCGAGCTGACTGTGCATCTGCTCGACCTGCTGCTTCTCCTGGGCGAGCTTGTCCATCTCCGATTCGAGGCTCTGACGATGGCGGTTCATCTCTTCGATCTTGTCCTTGAAGCCAAGCTCTCGCGCGTTCAGGTCACCCTGGGCCTTCGCCAGTGATTCCTCCTTCTCGCTCAGGCCCTTCTCCTTCATCTCCAGCTCGGCGAATCTCCCCGCGACGTTCTTCCTCTCGGTCTCGAGCCTAGCCATCTCTTCATCGATCCTGCCGCGCGACTTTGCAAGCTCCTCCTCTATCCCCTTCTCCTTGTCTGCTAACGCCTTGACGCGAGAATCCAGGTTCTCCTCCCCGGACTTGAGCCCCTCCTGCCGTCGCCTTAGGTTCTCGGTCTCTTCTCGCAGCTTCTCCTCGCGCTCGTTGATGCTCCTCGTCTCGTCCGCAAGCACCGTTTCCTTGCGGATGATGTCCGACTTGATTCCCTCGAGGTCCTGCTTCGCAGTCACCAGCTCGTCTCTCTGGGCCTCGGCCTTTGCCCTCGACTCCGCGAGTGCTCCTTCCTTGGCAAGGATCGCCCTCTCCTTCTCACCCTGAACAGCTTCCTTCTCGGAAACCATCTGCAAAGTCGCTTGCTGAGCGGCGATGGAGTCGCGAACGGCGGTCTCTCTCCTCTCGAGGTCCTTCTGACTCTTGTCCAGATCCCTGAGCATGACCTCGAGTCGCGTCTCCGATTCCTTTGTCTTGGCCTCCGTCTCCCTGATAGCGAGTTCGCGATTGTCCAGGGCGGTGGATCTGTTCTTCAGCTCTTCGCTGTCCATCCCGATTTTGCCAAGGATGGACGACATCTCCTTCTGCTGCATCTCCGCATTCCTGTCAACGTCGGCCCGGCGCTTCTCGAGGTCCGCATTCTCTTGCGCGAGCACCCGCTCCCGTTCCTGGAGCTCCTTGATCCGCGAGTCTAGCTCCTCGGCCTTCGCTGCCATGAGGTCCTGTTTTGGCCTCAGCTCGGACAAAGCAAGTTCGTACTGTTGCCTCTTCTTGGTGAGTTCCTCCTCTATCACCTTGAGGTTCTGCTCGCGCCCATCGTTCGCTGCCTGCGTCTGCGCGAAGCTCTGGTCCGCCTTGTCCCGTTCCACCGCGAAGTCCTTCTTCTCTTCCTCAAACTGCTCGATTTCGGACCGGAGGTTCGCTCTGTCCGTCTCGGTAGACGAGGTCAGCTCGGTCAGGCTCCTCTGCCTGGCATCCAGCTCGTTGCTCAACTTCGAGAGTTCCTCCCGCTGAGCTTCCATGCCTTGGATGCTCTTCATGGACTGTTCGGTCTCCTTGTTCCAGAGCGTCTTGTCCTCCTCGAACTTCTTCAAAGCCGCGTTGAGCGCCCCCTGCTTCGATGCAAGCTCCGACTCTTCCGTCCGGAGCTTCAGGAAGCCTGCTTCGGCCTGGGCCATCAATTCGGCGGCGCTGATTTGGAGTCTCCTGCTCAGAGCCCGCTTGGCGTCCGAGGCCACCTCGAATGCCTGTTTGCTCTTGATCAGCCCCTGTTCTCGTTCCAGGAGTAGCTTGACCCTTTCATTTATCTGAGTGTGCCTGTCGTCGACCTGCCCTTCGAACTCCTCGAGTTCCTTCTGCCACCCCTCTGTCTCCGACCTGAGGCGCTCGAGCTCCTTTCTGAGCGTCTCTATCTCCTCGCTTTCCTGAGCGAGGTCCTTCCTCTGGCTGTCGAGCGCGAGTGACGATTGCTTGGAGTTCTCCAGCTCAAGCCTTGCCCGTTCCTCCAACTCGATGGCCTTCTTCGCCCTCTCTTGAAGGTCGGAGTCGAAGCTCCTCTCCACCGAGTTGAGCATCTCCCTGAAGAATCCGATGTCCTCTTCATTCGCAAAGCCCTTGCCGACGGCGATGAAATGCAACTTGTCTCCCTTGATCACAGTGGCGGTGGACTTCCCCACCTGGAACGGACTCAGCGAACCCAAGTCGCTCTTTCCCTGAAGGGCACTTTGGATCTCCGCGAAATCCACATCCGCCTTCTGGGAGAAGACGAATTCCTTAACGAGTCCGCCACTCGAATCCACCAGAAATCCCTTTGAGAGCTTCTTTCCAAACATTAGACCACATCCGACGGGGGAGCACCGAGCTGATGGTCTTGAAGGGGGCAGGCATCCCGCGGGTTCGATTTTAGCATGTCCGCTCTCCTCTAAACTATAGGTTGTTATCCGAAAAGGCCCAGATAACCTTTTCTGCCACTTACCGGCCCTGGTCAGCGCAGGCGATGGGACCTCCTCTTCACGGCTTGAATCTCCGGAGCAGGGAAGCGTTGGTCACGACCGAGACGGAACTGAAGGCCATTGCACCTGCCGCCACCACTGGGTTCAGGAGCACGTGGATCAACGGGTAGAGCACGCCCGCGGCCAGTGGTATGGACGCGGTATTGTAGAAAAGCGCCCAGAATAGGTTCTGCCTTATCTTGTCGAAGGTCCTCTTGCTGAGCTTGATCGCCGCGACCACACCCCTGAGGTCATCCCCGACCAGCACGATGTTCCCGGACTCCAAAGCGATGTCCGTTCCCGTTCCGAGAGCTATCCCGATATCTGCCTGGGCCAGGGCCGGAGCGTCATTTATCCCGTCTCCCACCATCGCCACGACCTCCCCCTTCGCCTGGAAGCCCTTGACGACATTCGCCTTGTCGGCCGGGAGCACCTCGGCCCTGAACTCGTCGATCCCGGCCTGTTTGGAGATCGCCCTTGCCGTTCGCTCGTTGTCTCCAGTCAGCATGACCACCTTCAGGTCCATGCTTCTCAGGCCCGTCAACGCCTCCTTGGCCTCAGGTTTGATGGTATCCGCAACTCCTATGAGGCCAATAGGCCTGGACCTCACGGCGCAGGCCATCACCGTCATCCCTTCGCTCTCCATCGACCTCATCGTCTCTCTGAGGGCGCCGAGATCGATCCTCAGCCGCTCCATCAGGCGTGCGTTGCCGATGGCGACCTCTTCTTCCCTGATGGAAGCCGTGACGCCCTCGCCTGGAATGACCTTCGACGACTCCGGCGGATACAGGGCGACCCCCGCGGACTCGGCTGCTGCGATGATCGCTCGGGAGAGGACATGCTCCGACCCCTTCTCCACACTCGCTGCATGGAAGATGAGATCATTCTCGGTGACTCCCGTTGCGGGCACGAGCCTGACAACCTTCGGTTCCCCCCTCGTCAGTGTACCGGTCTTGTCGAATATGATCGTTGTGAGCTTGTGCGCGGTCTCGAGCGCGGTGGCATCCTTTATCAGGATGCCCATCTGGGCCCCGCGGCCCGTCCCGACCACTATTGCCGTCGGTGTTGCCAGGCCCAGGGCACACGGGCACGCTATGACCAGCACCGCCACGAATACCGTCAGAGAGAACGTGAGTGGGTTCTCCACGTTGAAGATATGAGCCCCCAGCAGGAACCAGAACCCCAGGGTGAGGAGAGCGATGAGCATCACTATCGGAACGAAGTAGCTCGAGACAGTATCGGCCAGTCTCTCAATGGGAGCCTTCGTGCTCTGGGCATCCTCGACGAGCTTGACGATTTGGGCCAGCGTCGTGTTCCTTCCGACACGCGTCGCCCTCACCCTTAGCAGGCCACCGATGTTCACGGTCCCGCCAGTGACGGTGTCTCCGACCATCTTCTCCCTTGGCACCGATTCCCCGGTCACCAGGGATTCATCCACGGCTGAGGTGCCTGCTTCGACTTCGCCATCCACAGGGATCCTTTCTCCTGGCTTGACCAGGACTACGTCCCCCTCTGCAAGCTCTTCAACCCCGACCTCGGTCTCGACGCCGTCCTTCAATGCGATGGCCACGGGCGGCTGGAGGTTCATCAGTTTCACGATGGCCTCCGAGGTTGCGCCCCTAGACTTCAGCTCCAGATACTTGCCAGCAAGGACGAGCGTTATGATCAATGCGGACGTGTCGAAGTACACATCGTGCGAGCTGAGCGCGCTCGGAACGACCGTCGCCAGGAAGCCGTAGAGCCAAGCGGCAGTTGTGCCCATCACCACGAGCGTGTCCATGTTCGCCCTTCTGTTTCTCAAGGCCCAGTAGGTTCCTCGATAGTACCTGAGGCCTGCATAGAACTGGACGGGAGTCGCAAGGACCAGAAGGATGTAGTTCCGGATGTCCTCGGACAGGAGCCCTTTTGGCCACAGGTCGAAGGTCATCATTATCACGACGATGGGAACGCTCAGGACGGCGGCAATCACCAGCGACCCAAAGGCCTCCCCAATCTCCTTCTGCCTGGCAAGCTTCTCTGCCATGACCCCCTTGATCTCCAGGACCTTGTATCCGGACTCTTCGACTGCCTTCCTGAGTTCAGATTCGGAGGCGACGTTCGAATCGTAGTCGATGGTAGCTTTACCCAGTGCGAAGTTGACCCGCGCATCCGCCACGCCTGGGACGGCCGTCAACGCGTCTTGGATCGTCAACGCACATGTAGCGCAATGCATACCACCTATGGTAAGGGTGGTCTCGTCCCTGGCGACTTCGTACCCTGCGCCCCTGACGGCGCTCTCGATATCCTTCATGGACGCGACCGATGTGTCGTAGATGAATGTGGCCTTCTGAGTCGCGAGGTTGACCCGGGCGTCCCTCAGGCCCCTGACCGACAGAAGGGCATCCCTGACGGTATCGCTGCAGGTCGCGCAGTGCATCCCCTTTATCCTGATGGTTTCCTCCTTATCTGCTCTGCTGGCCCTCGCCAAACGGTGCAATCTCCCAGATTCCGTAACGCCTCTGGATTATGAAATGCTCTCCTTGATATGGATTGTCCCGTCCGTTCGATAGGCTCCGAGGGGATATGCTGAGACCAGTCCTTCTCGGTCCTGATGCTTGGTTCACAAATGGTCCAATCACAATTGAGTTCATCGGATGTTTGCTCAAAAGAAACAAGAAAGAAACCTCGGCGGTTCGCACCTTTTATTACCACCTTCCAGGTTGAAGGACGTCGATGGCTAGGATCTCGGTGAGGCTGTTCGCGTCCGTCCGGGAGGCAGCAGGCCGGTCGGGCTGCGACATCGACGCGTCGAATCTCGGTGAGCTCATCGAATCGATGAAGTCGAGGTTCGGTCCTGCCCTCGCCAGGGTTCTCGTTGGCAGAGAGGCAGATCCAGAGAGCGTGGTGATACTCGTCAACGGAATGAACATCGGACGAACGCCTGCCGGAACCGTCTGCCTTTCCCAGGGAGACGAGGTTGCGATTTTCCCCCCGGTTTCTGGCGGATGAAGTTTTCTCGGATGTGCTGGCCGATGTTCCGGGCGGTAATCTTTATATCGGCCCATATTATAACCGCGCCCCAGGAGTTCAGATGGAGAGCCAGCCAAAATCGACAGAGAAGAGGGACACCGGAAAGATCGTGATGGCTCTTCTGATCGCCGCGATCGTCATATCGGTCGGAGCGATCAGTTTCGTCGTCTACACCAATTCTCTAGCGACCAAGCCATTGACCATCCCGGCGATTAAGGCCGGGGACAAGGTCATGATGAACTATATCGGCCGATTTGCCGACGGCAGAGTCTTCGACACGAGCATGCTAAGCGTCGGGCTCAACAATGCTCTCTACCCAAAATCCCTCACGTATTCCGCAAGATCCAACGATAGCTACGCACCGTTCAACATGACAGCTGGCAACTACGGCCAAGGCGGGACGATAAAAGGTTTTGCACTCGGCGTCATCGGACTTCATCAAGGTGATCAGGCGATTATAGACGTGAAGGCTGGTGATGCGTACCCCGTGAATTCGCAATATGTCCAAAAGATAGATCTGCACCAGCAGACACCGGTGCTCGAATTCATGAACGACCTGCAATTCACGGCCACCTTTGGCACAGACGCTGAGCCGGGGCAATTCTACAAACATCCCTTCTGGGGCTGGGACGTCTGGGTGGTGAGCGTCGTGTTAGGCCAAGTTACTATCAGGAATGACCCAACCATCGGGCAGGTCGTGTACCCGTTCGGAAACCCTAACGATCTCGCGAAACCGAGTGGATGGCCAGTCACCGTGGAAAGCTACGACCCGTTTGCAAATGGTGGCCAAGGCTTGATCGTGTTAGGGCACGGGGTTTCGCAGGCAGACGTCTACGAGGTCAAGGGTGTGGACAGCGACGGCTCGACGCTCGTCATTTCAGGGTTCAACTCCACCGCGGGCACATTCCAGATCAGCAAGAGCGACTCCTCCACTGGCTACAATGGCGAGATTGCCGGCAGGGAGCTGTTCTTCGAAGTGACGATAATCGAGGTCACTTCGGCCTAGACCCTTCTTCACCAGGCTTGAATATCCTGTCGGAAATGGCGCGGACCCATCTGTTCATTGTCATCTGTATCCTGTCGTTCCGGGCGGCGACCGCGGCGAAGATGCCGACGAGGAACCCGGCAAGCACGTCCGCCGGCCAATGGATTCCGAGGCAAAGCACGGCGATCACTGTCGCGACCGTCGCGGCTCCAAGGAAATAGGAGAATCTCCTGTAGGTCGTTCCAGCAGTCGCGAAGATTAGGAATGCGGTCACCGAGAGGCTGACGTGTCCGCTGGGGAAGTCGTTGTTGAGCGGGTCGATGCTCGTGACCATCCTCCCCCAGTAGGTGTTGACATACAGGATGGGGACAACGCCAGTCTCGGTGTATGAAGAGCTGACGGACACTGGGAAGAAGGCGTAGAACAGCGTTAGGATGCAATAGGTGATGATGAACGCGATCGCGTACTTTCTCAGGGTGAGCCTGTCGTCCCTGGCGAGCAGCAGGACTGGCGCGAAGTAGATGAGGAAGTAGAAAAGCCATGCGTAGATGATGATGAAGAGGTCGGTCGCGATGCCGTAGTTCAGCCAGGACTGGACAATCTTGACGATGCCTCCACCAAGGTCGAATACCCAGCTCGTGTATCGGACCTCTTTGGCCGTTTCGCCGGAACCAGAGGGACCGCCTCCCAGAAAGCCGGGGAGCTCGATCAGCAACGGGAACGCGATCAGAATGGCGAGGTAGACTGCGTTGTACCTTGCGGACTGCAAGATCTTCCTGAGCCAGATGTCCTTCCAACCCACGAGGACGAGAAGCCCGATGACAGTCGCTAGCACGAGGCTCGATGCATAGATCACGAAGAACTCAGCGTAGGAGAGGACCATCCTTGCCTCCCGATTGCATCAGTCGCTGCGATAGAAATACTTTCCTCAGACCTCGGGTCCCCAGCGTATAGTAATGGCTCGGCCAAGCGCTAACCGTTCATGGATGCGATCTCAGCCGCCTTCGCGTACGCCTTCTCGAGCCTGATCGTGCACGACTCGACCGAGTACTCCCTCGCAGACGAAACAGCGCTCATCATCATCGACTCGCTCCTCGCGAGGCATCTCTGAATGGCATCCGCGCAAGTGCTGGGGTCGAACAGGCAGCCGTTCTTGCCCTCCTGTATGAACTCCGGGATGGCCCTGAAGCGTATACCCACGACCGGGGTACCGGATGCCAGGGCCTCGAGCACGACCAGTCCCTGGGTTTCGAAGGTCGAGGCGATCACAAGAGCCTCGCAACTCGCATATGCCGTTGGCAGCTCATCATCTGAGAGGAATCCAGTGAACACGACCCGTTGGTCGATTCCCAGCTTCTTCGCCTGGGTCTGAAAGTGTCCCGCGGCAGGTCCCGTCCCGATGACGAGAAGCGCAAGGTCTGGCTCCGCGGGTGCAAGTTTTGCGAGCGCATCAAGAACGATGTCCAGCCTCTTTTCCTTCGAGAGCCTACCCACGTGCAGTATGACCCTCTTTCCTCCCAGTCCATACCTGCTGAGGAAGTTCTTGTCGTACCTCTCGGGCGTGAATCGCGAGCAGTCGACACCGGTAGGAACCACTTCGCATGCCTTCATCCACACGCCGTTCGCCAGGAGCTCGTCCTTGACCGGCTGCGATGGCGCTATGACGACCTCGGGCCTCTTCAGAAGGTTCCGGAGGTACATCCAGACAAGGACGCTGGCGACTTCCTCGCGCATCGGAACAGGGAAGTAATGGTGGATCGCCTCGTTCACCATCGTGTGGAAAGTCAGGAGGTGAGGGATCTTCAGTGCCCTGGACGCAGTCAAGCTCAGGATCGCCATCGAGGCGAGCCCGTGGGAGTGTATGATGTCCACCTTCTCCTTCCTGAGGAATTCCAGCATGTCTGAGGGCGAGACGACGACCCGGTATCCGGGATACATCTTGAATTCGATCGAAGGGAGGTAATGGACCGTCCTCTTGGCCGGCGGCCTGGGCTTGACATCAGGCGCGAGGATGACGACCTCGTGCCCCCTCTTCTCAAGACCCGAGCACGCGGTCTCCATGGCCACAACAGCACCATCTACCGTCGGGTGATAGGAGTCGGCGAACATCGCGATCTTCATGGGCTTGTCCTCGCCTATTCATCGCTTCGCTTTGATACGTTTGAGTTTGGTGAGCACGTCCTCTGGAGTCGTGCCGAGGAGCCTTATCATGGGCTCCTTTCCCAAACCGCCTTTGTCATATATGACATCTGGGACTCCGCCCGCTCTCTGGATCGCCATGTGCACTCCCCAGGTCATCGAGGAGACCCCCTTCGGTTCCCTTGCGCGTTGGAAGGATGCGATCGACAGCTTCGCTTCCCTGCACGCTTCGAGATTCGATTCTGAGTACTTCAGGTTCAGGGCGCAACGGATGCCAGGGTCATGACAGGACGCGGCCACTATGATCCGAGCGACGTGTTTCGAGGCCCCATATCTCGCTGGACCGACTATCCTCGCTCCCCTGCGCGTCCGGACTATCCTGCCGTCGAAGGCAGCTATCTCATCAGCTTCCAGCGCCCCAGGGACGGCATATGCCATGTTCGACCCAACCTCAGGCAGAAGGTCGCCATCCATGAGCTTCTCCAGCTCCCCTCCTGCGAGTTCGAGCTCCTCGAGCATGTCGGCCTTCTTGGCATCGATTCTTAGGACGGCGAGGGGGTTCGCGCATGGTACGCCTTTCCCGACGATCTCCCTCGACATGATTGCCTTGTAGATCATCCTCTTGGAGTTCCTGACAGATTCCTCAATGCCCTGATCGAGGGCCAGATGGGCCGCGATCATCGAAGCGAGCGCGCAGCCGGTCCCATGTGTATCTCCCACGGCCCTCGGGGTCGCTAGCTTCACGACCTTGTTTCCGATGAAGAGATAGTCGGCCGCATCGGGCCCCTTGAGGTGGCCGCCCTTTATCAGAACGGCCTTTGGTCCCATCTCCAGGATCTCGAATCCGGCCTCGTTCGCGGTCTTCTCGTTCTTCACCTTGATCCCGGATATCCTGGAAGCCTCGGGCGCGTTCGGCGTGACCAGGGTGCAGATGGGCATCATCTTGGTGATGATGGCCTCGACGAGACCGGTCGAGTGGAGAAGAGCTCCGGTCGAAGCCGCCAAGACCGGATCGACCACTATCGGTCCGACCCCTCTTTTCAGCTTCTTCGCCACGAGCTCCGCGATGTCACCGCTGTAGAGCATCCCTGTCTTCACCGCATCGAGCTTGACATCTTCGAGGACCGAGTCGATCTGATCTTCAATCGTGGGGAGTGGCAGCGGGAAAATGGACGACACCCTCTTGGTGTTCTGCGAGGTCACGCACGTGACGACCGAACAGCAGTGGACCCCAACGGCCTCGAATGCCTTTATGTCGGCCTGGAGCCCAGCCCCACCTACGGAATCGGAACCAGCAATGGTCAAGGCGTTTGGCATCCTGCGTCCATAGGCTATGGTCGATAAATCACTTGTGCCAATCTTCTCCGAAACTGGATGCTGGCATTACTGTTAAATACGCGGTAGCCAATCTGAACGGTCGACATGAAAGCAGAGACGGGCCACGTGATTTTCAAGGAGAAATTCAAATTCAAGGACCTGCAGCCCGTGTTCAGTGAGTTGCTGACGGTTTTCCTCGAGGAGACGGACCAGATGCCCGATGAGGACGATATCCTCCGGATGTTCATGAAGCTCAACATGATGGACATCGAGAAGAACAGGAAACCGGAGGGTTACAACCGGCGCGGCAGGATGAGGCTCGTCTTCCCCGTGACCAGGGGCAAGAAGCAGTTCTACATCAGGGCCGATTCGAAGACAGCGGAGACGATCAGGATCACTGAACGGCTGAGCAAGATACTGAAGAAGGCTGGCATACCTCATGTCCTCGAATGGGACAAGCTCCAATCGATCCAACAGTGAATATTTCGCTTTTCATCTAGTGGTCGAGGCACGATGATCGATTCAACGGCGAGGTCTCGGGTGCGCAGGGCGGTCGAGGAACGCTCTGCGCTGGATGGGATGAGGAGGTCCTTCAGGACCATCCGGACGAGGCAGAAGGAGAACGCGGCAAGGATACCCGACCTGGATCAGCGGGAGGAGCGCCTGCGGAGCGTGAAGGAGGCATCCGTCGGGAACGAGCGATTGTTCGTGCAGGCCGTATCCACGCTCCGCGAGAACGGCTTCAGGGTGATCATCGCCAAGACTGCCGAGGCCGCCGTGAAGCAGATCGAGCACGAGCTGAAGGGCTATGATCTCGTGGTCAAGTCCAAATCGAACGTGACCAAGGAAATACACCTCGTCGCTCACCTGGAGTCGAAGAACGTAAAGGTCATAGAGACCGACCTCGGCGATAGGATAATCCAGCTCGCGGGTTGCGCGGCAGCCCATCCGACAGGTCCGGCCTGCCACTTGACCAGGAAGGAGATCAGCGTTCTGTTCGCGAAGCACTTCGGCCATGAGGTCTCCGAAGATCCGATGGAGCTGACGGAGATCATGCGGGAGGAGATCGCCTCCTACCTGAGCAAGGCCAAGGTGGGGATCACTGGGGCGAACGCCGTCACTGCTCAGGAAGGGGCCGTCGTGATCGTCCACAACGAAGGCAACGCGACGAAGTGCGCCATGCTCCAGGACAAGCACATCGTCATCACGACCCCGGAGAAGGTCGTCCCGACGCTGGATGACGCTGTGAACGTCACGAAGCTCCAGACATACCTCTCCACGGGCAAGATAATCAGTTCCTACGTGAACGTCATCACAGGGCCCAGCTACACCTCGGACATCGAGAAACAGCTCTACAGGGGCATGCATGGACCGAAGGAGGTCGTCATAGTCTTCGTCGACGATGGACGTCTGTATGCCGCCGACAAGGAAGCGCAGTATTGCATCGGATGTGGGATGTGCCTGCTGCACTGCCCAACTTACGACATACTAGGTCCGGTCTTCGGCACATCAGGGCACATGGGCGGTCAAGGGGTCTATCTCGCAGGCTCGACCGGGAAGCTCGATGAGGCAATCGATGCCGGCCTCTATCTCTGCACATCGTGCGGTGCTTGCAAGGAAGTCTGTCCCTCGAAGATCGATACCCGAAGAGGCGTGATCAGCGTTCGGAATGCGGCGGTCAAAGCCAAGAAGCAGGAGCTCGAGGAGCATCATCAGCTGCTGACAAGCGTCCGGAACTATGAGAATCCCTGGCAGGTCCCGAGGAAGCAGAAGGGGAAGTGGGCCGATGGGCTGGGTCTTCGGGCCAAGGGTGAGGTGCTGTACTTCGCGGGCTGTTCGACCTCCCTTCTATTACCAGAGCTAGCGAAGTCCGCGATCAGGCTCATCAGAGCATGTGGGGTCGAGCCAGCCTACCTCGGCCAAGCAGAGAGGTGTTGCGGCTCGACCGTTCGCAAGCTCGGGCACGAGGACCTGGCGAAGGAAAAGGCCGAGGCCTGCTTCAAGGATTTCGAGAATGCGGACGCCAGACTCGTGATCACATCATGCCCCGGATGCTCATCAGCCCTGAACTACTTCGGCGACCTTTCGAAGAAGAGCGGCATCAAGATTCAGCACATATCCCAATTCCTCCACGAGCATTTGGACAGATCACTGCTGTCCCCCATTGAGGGGCTTGGGATCGTCACATATCATGATCCGTGCGACCTCGGTAGGGAGCAGGGAGTTTACGATGAGCCGAGGGAACTCCTTTCAGCTGTTGCGCGCTCGGTCGAGATGAGTCGCTCTCGAGCGAGCAGCGACTGCTGTGGTTCTGGATCCGGGGTGAGGAGTGCGTTCCCAGAACTGTCGAGCGCAATAGCAAAGGAGCGAATCGCTGCGGCAAAGGTCGTCGCTGCCGAGGTTCTGGTCACGGCCTGTCCGTGGTGTGTCCAGAGCCTTCGAGAATGCCAGCAGGGGAAAAGCGTCGTGCAGGTGCTCGACCTGGTCGAGCTGCTTGACAGATCAGTGTCAGCGGGGGGTCGGATGGGTGCCGCCCGCTCGTCATCAGGCCGGTCCTAGGATGCGTTCCCTCACCGTGGAATAGATCGGGCCTTTCGGGGTCAGCACGCTCTTCTTCAGAAGCACCCTGTCCACCGTGTACTCGCCATAGTCTGTCGCGGCGTTTTCCATGAGTATCTCCTGGACATTGGCGATGTTCCTCGCGCTCCTCGTTCTCGCCAGGGTAAGGTGGGGTCTGAAGCCTCTCTTCTCGCGCTCGAACCCCAGCTCACTCATCGATTCATCGAGTACCTCTGCAATCCGTTCAAGAGGACCTCCGTCCTCTATTCCCACCCAAACGACTCTTATGTTCGACATCGAGGGAAATGCTCCCATTCCCTTCAATCTGATTCTGAAAGGTTGCAGCCCCTCAGTGGCCTTCACCATCCGCATCACGATCTCATCGACCAGGGATTCTTCCGCGTCGCCCAGGAATTTGAGCGTCAGATGCATGAGCTCGGGCTTGACCGTTTTCAGGTCGGCCCGCGAATCTGCCAGCCGTCTCAGAACGCTCACCAGTGCCTCGCTCGGGACTATGTCCGCGGATATGAATGCTCTGAACTTCATGCCATCCGGATACCCATCTCACCGTGATATCCTTTTCATCGGCCAAGAGAGAACGGTATCGAACGCCCTCTTGTCCTCATCTTCTCCCTGACCTCGCGGACTGGATGTCAAGGGCGCGTATCTTCCTTCTGACAATCGAGATGCCTCCGATGGCGATCATGAACGCCGCCATGAGTCCGATAAAAGCAGCCCCAGCTTGGGTGGAGTAGATATCGCCGAACGAGGCGAATAGATTGAAGGAGCCGTGCATGAGCACGCCCCCGAAGTAGTACGGAATCCAGCTCTTCCCCTTCCGGAAGCCGCGGGCGATTCCGAGACCGACAACGGCAGATGCGCTCGCATGGAGTAGCGCGGATGAAAGGCTCCGGACCACAGCTGTCTGGACGAAAGCCCCAGGTCCCCCGATGAAGAAAGCGCTGCCTTCGTAGAGGAGGTTCTCGGTGGCCGCGAAGCCGAGCCCCGCCGCTGCTCCGTAGATCATCCCGTCTTCGATATCGGACATGAATCTTCTCAACCTGAATACGCCGATCGACTTGGCGAGCTCCTCAACCAGTGGGGCTATGACGATGGCTAGTGCTAGGGATGTCAAGTTCGGGTTCTTGCCGAAGACGTCGTAGAACCTCTGGATGTTCGCGTTGAACAGTTTCGTCGCGATCAGCTCCCCCACGATCGCGATGACGATAGAGACTATCGCCCCGTAGGCAAATATCCTGAGAAGGCGGCCATAGGGTTCAGGCGCGAACCTCTCCGTGTTCCTGATCCAGATGAGGTAGATGAATGAGGGGACGAACGCCGCAAGAAGGAGGATTATGGCGTCCACTATCGTGAAGCTCAAGAACGCACCACCTGTCGAAGTCGCATCTGGATATTTCTCGATTGCGGCGACATGATGCGACGGGCAGGGAGATTCTCGGCCTGCTCATCGAGAAAGAAAGGCTCGGGAGAAGTGTCTACTTCTTCTCCTTCTTCTCCTCGACGGAAATCGCATTGTTCGGGCATTCGTCAACACATGCCCCGCAGTCCAGGCACTTCTTGACGTCGATTACTGCTACGTCATCGCAGGTGATCGCACCCTCAGGGCAGGCGTCCACGCATGCACCGCACGCTACACACTCTTCCTTGTTGACCTTGGCTGGCATCAGAGTACCTCCGGATGTCCTGTGTTTTTCCTGAACAATTCCCTCGATATAAACGTTCTTGACCGAATCTTTTTTCTTCGATTTTAACAATGGATTTTATATATAATTCTGGATTCTCGAACTCTCAATCCACATCGTCAACTACCATCCATTGAAATGGATGGTTTGTAACTATGCTCCGTCAAGTTTCGAAGCCTGACATCATGGCACGCTACGATCGGCTGGTTGACTTCGGGGATGCCGCCCCTCAGATACCGTCACGGTATCAGCGGCCTACTCCCGCAGGAAGGCTTCATAGGCATCTTATCCGCCCCGTCATTGCTGACGACTTGCCCGCAGGAGCAAGTATTGGTAGTGTGAGCACTTCAACCGTCTTTCTCCCGTTATTGGGAGTGTCTTGCCAACCGAGGTTGGCGGCCCAAGCAATGCCGAGAAATATACAGGCTGGGGCGGAATATATACTTGATGCTCCAATTCCTCCTCCCATCAAAATGGGAGGCCTCCTTGGAGGGAGTTACATGAAGACCCTTTCTCACCCATCATGCGGCATAATTATTAGGAATCGGCGCACCATGAGCATCCGAAAGAAATGCACTCAACCTACCTAGGCCGATGGCTCCTCGCACCCGAAGGCGTCGTGAAGGGGTTCCTGAGGATCCAAGACGATGCGGTCGTGGAAGTATGCGAAGGGAGTCCCCCAGCGGAGTCCACGAATGCCCTGGTCCTTCCATCGTTCATCAACGCCCACACACATATCGGTGACTCGCTCGCCTATCCAGCGCCGAAGGGCTCTCTGGAGGAGATCGTCGCCCCTCCTTCGGGCTACAAGCATCGCATTCTTCGCTCTGCGTCACGGAGCGCGAAGATCGACGCCATGAGGGAAGCCATGATTCTCATGAGCGCCAGCGGGACATCTCACTTCGTGGATTATCGCGAGGAGGGATTGGAGGGCGTCCGTGCTCTCTCCGAAGCGATGGTAGACGCCTCCCCTCGAGCCATGGTGTTGGGACGACCGTTAAGCGCAGAAGCAACCGAGGACGAGTTGGATGCGATTCTCGGATCTTGCGACGGCATAGGGATGAGCGCAGTCAGAGACTGGCCATTCGATCTTCTGAAACGCATCTCTGGCAGGACAAAAGCAGCGGGAAAGGTGTTCTCGATTCACGCAAGCGAGGCCGTCAACGAAGACATCGACAAGGTCCTGGACCTCAAGCCAGACTTCCTGGTCCACATGGTCAAGGCGACTGATGGCGACCTGGAGAGGTGTGCGGACGCCGAGATCCCGGTGGTGGTGTGTCCTCGATCTAACGAGTTCTTCGGGTTGGAGCCGGACATAACCAGGCTCATGCGTGCGGGCCTCCATGTAGCTCTTGGGACCGACAACGGCATGATTGCCAGGCCTGACATGATCGAGGAGCTCAAAGCAGCATTCAGAGTCTGCAAACGAAGGGGAGGCATATCGCCCCTGGAAGCGGTCAACTTGGCGACTTTCGGAGGGCGCAAAGTATTAAATGCGACGGCAAAGATAACATCAGAAATAGGCACCAAAAGCGATCTTTCGGTAGTTGCGGTGGCGGGGGCCGCTCCCCTGTCCGAGATGGTGACTTCCGCAAGTTCGAAAGATGTGCAAGCAATCATACGTGGGGGAAAGGTGTGGAGGTCTGAGAGTTGGAGGACATAAAGAAGATACTCATCGCAACCGATGGCTCAGAATTTACGAAGGAGGCCGTTTCGCAAGGGCTTCATCTCGCCAAGGTGCTCGGGGCCGAGGTGACGGCACTCTACGTCATCGACCAGACCTCGTTCGTCAGTTTTCCGATTGACTCGTCGATCGTCAGCGTGTACTCCCTCCTCGAGAACGAAGGCAAGCGTGCCGTGGAAGAGGTCAAGAAGGATGGAGAGCAGCTCGGCGTCAAGGTCACGACAGTCGTGGCCGAGGGCTCCCCGACACGGAAGATCGTCGAGATGGCAGCGAACATGGACCTCGTCGTGATTGGCACCCTGGGCCGCTCGGCGCTATCGAAGCTGTTCATGGGAAGCGTTGCCGAGCGCGTGACAAGATATGCTCCGTGCCCTGTCCTAGTGGTCAGGAGCAAGAAGAGGTGACAAGACGATGAAGGTGAGGGAGGTCATGACGGAGAATCCCATCGTCGCCGAGCTACCAGGCTCCAGGACAGAGGTGCTGAAGAAGCTGGTGAAGAACAATGTCACGGGCATGCCGGTCGTCAAGGCCGATGACGGCACGCTGGTCGGATTCGTGAGCAGGCAAGACATCTTCTCGAAACCCGACGAGGACCAGCTCGCGCTCGTCATGAGAAGGGACTACCCGACGGTGGGCCCGAACGCATCTGTCAAGGATGCGGCCAAGCTCATCACTGACCGGAACCTCACCCATCTACCGGTCGTGGAGAAGAACAAGCTCGTCGGCATCCTCACGCCCACGGACCTGCTCATAGTCGTGGAGAAGGACAACCCGCAGATCACGGTGGAGGAGATCGTGAGATCCCCTTGCATCCCGATCTATCACAACGCCCCACTCTCGGTGGCCCTGGCCACATTCAGGGCCGCGAAGGCGTCCGCACTCCCTGTGCTGGATGACGATGCCAAGCTCGTCGGGATAATAACGGACAGGGACATCTTCAACCAGACGATAATGGATCGCTCGGTCGTGATGAGCGACCTGGGAATAGGCGAGGACGAGGACAATTGGACTTGGGAGGGGCTGAGGAACGTCATGAAGCTCTGGTACGAGGTATCGAGCGTCGACCTTCCCAAGCTCGCGGTCAAGGAGATCATGATCAAGAACCCCATGACGGTCTTCAGGAAGACTCTTGTCGGCGATGCGGCGAGGATCATGAGGAAGAACGACTTCGGGCAGCTGCCCATTCGGGACTCGAAGGACAACCTCGTTGCGATGATTTATGACATCGATGTTGTATCCACGCTTGCAAAGTGATGTCAATGGACCCACAAGAGTTGCTTTCCCTCTGCAAGCGCAGGGGGTTCCTATGGCCGGCCTATGACATCTACGGAGGGCTGGCTGGCCTCTACGATTACGGCCCGCTCGGCGCGGCATTGAAGAAGAACATAGAGGAGCACTGGAGGGAGCTGTACGTGCTCGGAGAGGGCTTCCACGAGATATCGTGCCCAATAATAGCCCCCGAGGCGGTCTTCAAGGCTTCGGGGCACACGGACGCGTTCTCCGACATGTATGTCGAATGCACCAAGTGTGGGGAGACCTTCCGCGCAGATCATCTGGCGACTGGTCTTCATGAGGCACCCGCCTCGCTCGACGAAGGGCAGCTGGGCAGATTGCTGAAGGAGAGCAAGGTGAAATGCCCGAGCTGCGGAGGAGAGCTCACGGACCCCAAGAAATTCAATCTCATGTTCAGGACATCCGTTGGCGCCGGGAAGGGCAAGGTGGCATACCTGCGCCCCGAAACGGCCCAGGGGATGTTCGTGAACTTCTCACAGGTCTACAGGTTCGGAAGGGAGAAGCTCCCGGTCGGTGCAGTCCAGATAGGCCGCGCCTTCAGGAATGAGATATCCCCCAGGCAGGGTCTGATACGTCTGAGGGAGTTCTCCCAGATGGAGGCCGAGCTGTTCTTGCACCCTGACCACAAATCATGGCCTCGGTACAAGGACGTGAAGGGACAGGTGCTCGAGCTGGTGCCGAACAAGGGCAAACCCCTGAAGATGACTCTTGAGGACGCGGTCAAGGCCAAGACCATCGCGAACGAGGCGCTCGCGTACTTCATCTGGCTCACATACAAGTTCGCCATCGATGTCGGTCTGGATGCCTCGAAGCTGAGGTTCCGGCAGCACCTCGAGAAGGAGATGGCGCACTATGCCGCCGACTGCTGGGACCTGGAAGCGGACATCGGCTACGGGTGGACGGAGCTGGTCGGGATCGCTGACAGGGGGAGCTACGATGTCCAGGCCCACATCTCACACTCAGGAGCTGATCTCACTGCTTTCGAGCGGTTCGATGAACCAAAGGAGGTAGAACAGCAGGTGATCAGGCCGAACTTCGGGGCGCTGGGACCCCTGTTCAAGGGGAAGGCAAAGCAGGTCGCGGGCAGGCTCTCCAAGCTGCCCGTGGGCTCCGTGGCGGGCAAGGACCGGGTCACCGTCGAGGTAGATGGCGAGAAGTGTTCGGTCCCATCATCCTGCTACGAGGTCGTGCTCAAGAAGGAGAAGGTTTCCGGCAGGAAGCTCGTCCCGCACGTCATCGAGCCATCGTACGGCGTCGATAGGATACTCTTCTCAGTCCTGGACCACGCGTACACTCAGAAGGATGACTACGTGACCCTCAGGCTCAAGGGGCTGGTCGCTCCGATCAAGGCGGGGGTCTTCCCGTTGATGGCGAGGGACGGCCTTGACGAGATCGCAGGCACCATATGCAACGAGCTGACCAAGGTTGGCCTGGCCGCCTATTACGATGACTCCGGGTCCATCGGCAGGCGCTATGCGAGGATGGACGAGATCGGCACCCCGTGTTGCATAACGGTGGACTACGATAGCAAGGAGGACGGGAAGGTGACGATCAGGGATAGGGATACCGCTAAGCAACTTAGGGTGGACATAGCCAAGGTCCCGAGAGCTGTGGAAATGCTCCTGTCGGGCGGCGGTCTCGACTCTGTCTCGGCGCTCAGGTGAGGAGAGAACGGAAGAACATGCCCTCGTACCACGCCACCGGGACGAAACCTCCGCCCGAGGCCTTCGACCTTTCGGGTGAGTTCAGGAAGTACATCGGAAGACGAGTGAGCTACGCTACCCATGGGATCCACAAATACCCAGCCAAGTTCATCCCGCAGATACCCAGGTACTGCCTCGAAGCTTATTCCGAGGTCGGGGACGACGTCCTCGACCCTTTCATGGGCTCTGGCACCACGCTCCTCGAGTCGTACATATCCGGTCGCAACAGCTACGGCATAGACATCCATCCCTTGGCAAGACTGATTGCCAAGGTCAAGACGACTCCGCTCGACCCGGAGGTCCTGTCGAGCCTGGCAGAGAGATTGCTGGAAGACATCCGGGAGGATGACGAGGACTGCACGGAGTGGATACCTGAGATACCGAACCGGGAGCATTGGTTCAGACCGAACGTCCTCACGGAGCTCGCAACGATAAAGAAGAACGTCTGGGCGATGCGCAAGGGTGACTACCAGGACTTCTTCAGGATATGCTTCTCATCGATCATCCGCAGGGTGTCGAACTCGGACGACGATTCGCTTATCCCGGAGGTCACGAGTTTTCAGAGGAAGCTCGATGAGCAGGGGAAGACCTCCTATGACGCGTTAGGGCGCTTCGAGAACACGGTCAAGAACAAGCTCCTGGACGCGGCCGACCTGTGGCGCTTGTCGGAGGAGGTCAAGAAGAAGTTCAGGGGTCCTCCTGAGGTGAAGATCATCGGACGCGATGCCAGGGACATCGATCTTGACGATGGGACCATCGACCTTGCCATAACATCCCCGCCGTACGCGAGCGCGGTGCACTATGTCAGCGTCCACAAGCTGGAGATGTTCTGGCTTGACATGATCACCGAGACTGCACAGCTGGACGGACGCGTCGTCGGGACGGCCCGGGCGTACCTGTCCGAGTACCAATCCTGGGAACCCCGCACTCGTATCGGAGGGCTCAAGGATGTCTTGACCCAGCTCCGTGCAAAGGACAAGAAAAGTGCATATGTAGTCAACAAATACTTCGATGAGATGAGAAAAAACCTATGCGAGACGAACAGGGTCCTGAAGCGCAACGGGAGGTACTGCATCGTAATCGGAGAGAACACCTTCCGCAAGGTCCGCATCCCGACCTACGACATCATAGCAAGCATCGCACAGCTCGCAGGGTTCGCGCTCGAGAAGACTTTCGTTTTCGACGTCATCAACCGTCATCTGGATATCCCGCGCTGGAACGACAGCCGGATAGAGAAGGACCACATCCTCGTCCTGAAGAAAAAACGGGACATGATCTGCGAATCACTCTAGCCGGACACGCATCTGACCTCACGCGAGGCGTCCCGGGTCGCATCCTCGACATTCGGCATCCGATATGTCTCTCCTCGGACGTGACCGGACGTGGCAGCTCGGAACATGGGTCATGATGTCCACTTGTGTACGTGCCGCACGTGATGGCTGGAGGGTCAGCTGGAAGAATAGTTCTTATAGCAAAAATAATATGTATAATTGCAGGGGGAAGGTCTGGTGCATACAGTGCAGTACTTTTCGTATGACAGAGGATATGACCTAGGACATTCGGATGTTAGACCGACGAAGGCCCCGACGATTGAGAGAAGTGTCGCGACGAAGGGTCCATCGGCCAAGCCATGGAAGATGGTAGTCGCGGTCGCGATGGTGGCCATCATGGTGGCGTCCGCATTCGTGATGATCGCACCAACACTGAAGTCGAATTACGACAAGTCGACGCAGACCGCCCCGAATGATGGCCCCGCGGAGATAACGATTGGGGGTACGAGAGAGGTAACCTATACGATATCGAACATGTTCGAATCGTACCTGAAGCAAAGCGATTCCACACATAGCTGGCAAGGATCCACTCCGGGCCTGAACACCTGGTGGGAAGCAAGGTTTGCAACATACGCTGATGTGATCGTGCGGAGCGAGTTCCCGTACGTCATAGGGTATGGCCCATACAGCGCCGAGATGCCCCCACCAGGGGTGACAATACCCATGATGAAGTTCGGATTGTACGCTTTCTACAGGACGACCATCGTTGC
>Ga0315282_10001617_pt1 | contig 42204 bp, 37 predicted proteins | sample YL17G07_20_MG_FD_203693 | JGI IMG/M metagenome (GOLD analysis project Ga0315282, IMG submission 203693) | Sediment microbial communities from Yellowstone Lake, YNP, Wyoming, USA - YL17G07_20 | ecosystem: Environmental > Aquatic > Freshwater > Lake > Sediment | place: USA: Wyoming | collected...
CGCTAGGCCTCGCCGATCCCCACGGCCGCCGCCGTGTTTCAGACGCTTCGCCGATCGGCGTGCTCGCAGGGGCGCTACGTCCGCAACCCGCAGCCCTCGGGCTGCTCCGCAGGGTTCGGCCGCTGGTACATCCGCTCCGCTGCGCGAAATCGTCGATTGTGGCCCGACGGACACGGGCCGCTGCACGACAGCCTGGTCGGATTGCGTCATCGCTCACGCTCGGTGGGGCACGATGCGGTGCAGGTCACAGCACGAGCCATAGAGTCAGGACAAGCGGCCAGCTCACGAAAACCCGAGGCGGAGGCCAACCACGAACATGCCATGGGGGACTGGGGGCCCCGCACCCGGCCTGGCCCCCGTGGCGTTCTCTTTTCGACAAGCCGGAGCCGAAGGTTTGCTGAGGACGGGGCTCGAGCGTGACCTGCACCGCATCGCGCCCCGCACGTGGTCGTCGGACTCGCCCGCTGCTTGACAACTATCGGCAACGCGAACACGATCGTGCAGCTCGTTGCGCACCCCTGGGAGGCACTCATGAAGAAGGAAGATCTGACTGCGCCGCGGCCGACCGAACTGGCGATCGAGCGGCTGCGATCGCACCTGCGGCTGACGACGCCGCTGATTGCGCTCTATGACACCGTTCCATCCGCGGACTTCGAGCCGCTCGTGCACCCGAAGGACACCGACTGCTGCTTTGCGTACTTCGAACGGTGGATGAAGGGGGAAACGCTGGTCGTCAAGAAAGGCGGTCCGGGGTGTCCGGGCGGGCATCGCGGCCTCGGGCTCGAGAACACGTCCCCGCCGTTCATGGCGCACTTCCTCACCGACGGCGTCGGCGCGCCGGCCGGCGAGGGTCTGCGGGCGAGGCCCGACATTGCGCAGGCGCTCATCGACCGCGCGAGGCCGATGCACAACAAGAGCGGCCACGTGCTGATTGGCCCGCTGCGCCCCGACAAGTGGGACCTGGTGGGGTCCGTGACGTTCTTCGTCGGTCCCGACGTCCTTTCCGCGGTCGCGACGCTCGCCGGCTACTGGTCGAGCGACAAGGACGTCGTCGTGGCGCCGTTCGGCTCCGGTTGTTCGTCGCTGCTGCGCGCGCTCGGCGAGTACGACAATGACGACGATCCGGCGGTGCTGGGCGGGCTGGACATCGCGATGCGCCGGCACCTGCCCGACGACATGCTGTCGCTGTCGGTAAGCCCCGCCCGCTTCGCGAAGATGCTGACCTTCGACGAGGCGAACTTCCTCAACAAGCCGTGGTGGAACGATCTGGTGCGGCTCAGGCAGGCGTGATTCGTCAGCGAAGCGCCACCTCCGCCGAATAGTTTCCCTCGTGCCCATTCGCGTCAACCGACGTCACCACGTAGTAATAGACGGCGCCGGCCGGCATCAGCCGATCGACGAAAGTCCTGCCGGCAATGGGCGTCCGGTTGACGCGCGTGTACGGACCCCGCGAAACCGGGCTGCGATGGACGTTGTAGGCGGCCGCGCCTGGCGCGGCCGTCCAGCTCACGTACGCCGTCTTCGCCCGCAGGAACAGCGACGCCACGACCTGGACATCGGCCTTCACTGTCGAAGGCGGCTGGGGGCTCACGAACGGCTGCGCGAGCGCGGCGATCGTCGCGAGCGACGCCCGGGCGACGGCCGTCTCGAAATCCATGTTCAGCGTACTGAACGTGTCGTACGTCTTGTGATAGTTCGGGTTGCTCGGGTTCGCATCCTCGATCCCGCACACAGCGCTGTACCCCTGGTCCCAGAAGGGGGCGTGATCGCTGCGTGTGAACGAAGCGTTCACCACCTTCAGCGTCGGCAGCGGCGCGTAGGCACTCGCGGCGGAGGCGAAGGCATTGGCCAGCCACTCGGATTGCGGATTGACGATCAGGTCGAGATCCTCCGGCAACCGATCCGTGTAGGCAACCATGTCGAGATTGACGACGGCAAGGATCTTCTGGCCGGCGCCGCGCGCGTCCTGCGCGAAGTGCTTGCTCCCGTACAGCCCCCATTCTTCGGCGGAAAACGCGACGAACTTGATCGTGAAGTCGAACGAGTCCCGGCCGAGCACGCGCGCGAGCTCCAGCACCGCGGCGGTGCCGCTTCCGTTGTCGTCTGCGCCGGGCGCCAGGTGTGTCGGGTCGTTGCTGTATGAATCGTAATGCGCGCCGACCACGACGATCTGGTCGGGCGAGGTCCGGCCGGGCAGCGTCGCCACGATGTTGGCGGTGCCGTAGCCGCCAAACGTGAAGTCGTCACGTTCGACGACAAGGCCGAGGGCGCTGAAGGCATCGAACAGCCGGGCGCCGGCCGCCGCGCACGACGGCTGCGAGGCATAGCGGGTCTGGAACGATTCCAGTTCCTTGATCGTGTCCGTGAGCGCCTGCGTGCTGACCTGTCCTACCATGTCGGGGATGGCGGGGCCGGGAGGCAGGCGAACCGCCGACACGGCCCGGGCCATCGCCGCAAGGCGCCCTGCAACCCGGAACGTCGGCGTAACGGCGAGTCGATCCGCCAATCGCTTCAGGTGCAGGTGTGCGGGGATGCGCGCGCGCGCCTCCTCGTCATTGGTGACCAGGAGGGAGTTCGTCGCGTCGAGGGGCCAGGCCGCGCCCACCTGTCGCAGCGCTTCGACGTCGGCGGGCGCCGAGCTCGAGACGAGGAACAGGACGTCTCCTTCGGGAACCGGTTCGAAGATCTGAAGCGACATCCCGGCTTCGGCCAGACGGCTCGCGATCGTCTCGGAAAGTCTCACCAGCCAGGCGTTCTGCAACTCCTGGACGACTTCCATCCCCGCAGCCAGGGCCGCGCGCGGGACTCTCGGCTGGACCTTGTCGATGCGCGCGAGCAACACCCCGTCCGACCGCGAACGCGCCGGGGTGACGGGCGCGAGCGACAGCGCAAGCAGGGCGGAGGCAGCAAGAACACGGCGAGTACGATTCATCACTTCCCGCCTCCTGAACTCAAAAGCTGAAACGCAGCCCGCCCGAAACGTCCACCCCTCCCAGGTTCACGTCGATTCTTGCGACCGTGGTCTTCGAGGGCACCGTCGTGTATTCCGTGCGCACGAACGCGCTCCACTTCCCTCTCACGCGGTACCGCCCTTCACCCAGCACGACGAGGCCCGTCGATTGACCGCTGACGGCAAGCGCGGCATCGGGCCACGTCTCCTCGTAGCTGGTCACGCAGATGCCGGCGCCACCCTCAATCGACCAGCGCGAGGCGAGGCGGGCCGACGCGAGCACGCCGAACCGATAGGACATCAACCGGAGCGACGTCGCGTACCGTTCGTCGTCAATCGGCGCCCCCACGACGATCGTCCGGCCGTCCGAACGCACCCACTTCACGCCGGCGAACGCCGATACACCCGAGGCAATATGAACGGCGAACTGGCCGGTGACGGGCACCAGGCGGGTGCCGTACACGTCCGTCATCGTTCCGTCCAGTGGCCGGGATACGCCAACCGCTCCGGACGCCGCAAACCGCGGCATTTGGGCTGATTGCGCCGCCGCCGGCGATGCGCATGCGACGAGAAGCGCCGTGCAGCAGACCGAGAGGAGTTGTGGTCTCATCGCTCGCTTCTTTGCCGAATCGGCGAGAAGGGGAACGTGCGCGACAGCGACAAATGGAACCGGGGAGCTCAATCAGACGAAACGATTCGGAACCGGGGGGCGTCAGGGCAGGCGCTTCGCGGAAGAGGATAGCAGGGATTGCAGACGAGAGGAAAAGGCTGGTCGGGGCGCCGGGATTCGAACCCGGGACCTCTTGCACCCCAAGCAAGCGCGCTAGCCAGGCTGCGCCACGCCCCGACGCGTCTACTTTATCATACGCGACGCCGCGCGCTAGGCGCGGCCGGTACGGCGGCGCGCGCCGTGATGGCCTGTCGATTTCTCCCGAGAACCGCCGGCCGCCTTGTGCGGCCGCTTCCGCACGACGTCGGGCGCCGCGTGCGCCGGTGGGGACGACGCGCCGTCGCGCCCGTCGCCGGCGAGGACGTCGGCCTCCGCGGCTCTGATGCTGAGGACGCCGTCGGCAGCCTGATGTCCGCCGAGAAGTCCCAGCAGCTCCTGCAGCCCTTGCTTCACGCGTCCAATCCGCTGCCTGATCTCCGGCGTCAGGAACTCCTCCAGCGGCAGCTCGGGCTGCGGCTGGCCGTCTTCCTCGATCCGCCGCCGCGCGCCGGCCAGCGTCAGCCCTTCGTCGAACACGAGCTGCTTGATGCGCAGCACCTGGTCGAGATCCGCCTGCCGGTAAATCCGCATGCCCGCGCGCACCACCCCGAGCCTCGGGAATTCCGACTCCCAGGACCGGAGGACGTAGAGCTGAATACGCGCGATCTCGCACACCTCAGCCGCGTTGTACGATGCGCGCTTCGGAATCCCGGTCGCCATGCCCGTCACGACGCGCGAGTATAGCAGAAGGTCCACTCTTTCTACGATTTCGCGCGCGCCTTGCGCCGCCGCTCGCGCGCGCGAACCTCGATCCGAATCGGGCTGCCGAAGAAGCCGAACGATTCCCGCAGCTGGTTCACCAGGAACCGCTCGTACGAGAAGTGAAACGTCGTCGCGACGTTGGTGAAAAACACGAACGAAGGCGGCGCGATCCCCACCTGGACCGCGTAGAGGATGCGCACTTCCTTCTTGCCGGGGCTCGCGGGCGGGTGGACGGCCGTCACCGCCTCGATGAACTTGTTCAACTCGCCGGTCGGCACCCGCCGCTTGCGTGCCTCGCCGACCCGGTCGATCATCTCGAGCAGCTTCGGCGTTCGTTCGCCCGTCGACGCCGAGATGTGCAGCACCGGCGCGTAGTCCAGGAACTTCAGCTTCCGGCGCACTTCCTCGTCGAACTGCTTCGAAAAATCGGGGCCCCGCGCCTTGACCAGGTCCCACTTGTTGGCCGCGATGATGATGCCCCGGCCCACCCGATCCGCCTCGCCGGCGATGGCCGCGTCCTGGTCGGTCGCCCCCTCGATCGCGTCGATCACGATGACCGCGATGTCGGCCCGCTCGAGGGCGCGCCGCGCCACTAGGACGCTGACGACCTCGACCTGGCCGCCTCGCGCCACCCGGCCGGGCCGCCGAATCCCCGCCGTGTCGACGATGCGGAACTGGCGCCGGTGCCAGCGCAACACCGCGTCGATTGCGTCGCGCGTCGTGCCCGGCGTTTCGCTGACCAGCACGCGCTCTTCGTGCAGCAACCGGTTCACCAGCGACGACTTGCCGACGTTCGGCCGGCCCACGATCGCGACGCCCACCTCGTCGCTCTCGACGGGCGCCGGCTTGGGTTCCGCGGCCGCGGCGCCCGCAGACCGCGGAGCGATGCGCTTGACGACCTCGTCGAGCAACTCTCCGACGCCCTGGCCGTGCTCCGCCGATACCTCCATCACCGGCTCGAAGCCCAACTGATAGAAATCCATCGACCCGTCGCGCGCCCGGCGGTCGTCCATCTTGTTGATGGCGACAATCACCGGCACCGAGCTCCGCCGCACCTCCTGCGCTATCTCATCATCGGAAGGGACCTTGCCCTCTCGCCCGTCGACCACGAAAACGATCAGGTCGGCAGATTCGATCGCGCGTCGACCGTTGACCACGACCAGGTCATGAAGCGGATCCTGGCTGGCGCCGAACATGCCGCCGGTGTCGGTCGTCTGAAAGGTGACGCCTCGCCACGCGACCGTCTGAGTGATGACGTCGCGGGTCGTGCCCGGCGTGGCCGTCACGATGGCCCGCCGCGACGACGTGATCCGATTGAACAGCGTGGACTTGCCGACGTTCGGCCGGCCCACCAGCACAACGGCGGGAGAGCGTTTCTGCACGGAAGTCTCGCGTTCGATGCACCGGAAAACCGTGTTTCCCGGCGGGAATCTGACACCTGGACCTGGTCCAGGTGTCGCTCAATTGGCGCCCGGGAATCGGACCTGGTCCAATTTCATCAATTTCCTGCCCAATTACCGGGCAAAAACGGGTACCTGCGCCGGTTGTCGGGGCCTGGCCGCGCCGCGCCGCGCCCGTACCCGCAGCTTGACAGTGTAAGTGTCTCTCCCTATAGTAGTTAGCAGCTTTGAGGAGAACCGCCGAATGATTAAGCTCGACATCGTCAACGAGGTCTCGAAAGCCGCCGATATCACGAAGATCAAAGCCGAGTTGGCGGTGGACGCGGTCCTGGACGCGATGCGAGTGTCCATGCAGCGCGGCGAACGGATCGAACTGCGGGGCTTCGGCGTCTTTCAGGTCAAGCCGCGCAAGCGTGGCATCGGCCGCAACCCGCGCACCGGCAAAGAGGTGCGCATCCCGCCCGGCCGGACGATCCGCTTCAAGCCGGGCAAGGACTTGCAGAATATCAGCTGAACGCGCCGCCGGTCATCCCGGCGCGGTTTCCGACGGAACCACCGCACGCCGTTCCGCTCCCAGCGTTCGTCCGAGCCCTCATCATGCCTGATCCGTTGTCCCCGCACGAACCAGCCGATTCCTTCCGCGTGGATTCCGAGCCTCATTCGCCGCTTCGCCGCGAGAACGGCGACGGGCGGTTTGAGCCGGCAATCGATGAATCATATGCGGCGGATCGGGTCGCCAGCTACGAGCCGGTCTGGGTTCCCGTCGCGGCGCCACGCGTCCGCAACCGTGTCTGGCTGCACGCGCTACTGTTCGCAGTCACGATCCTGACCACAACGTTGGTCGGAATCGGTCACTGGCTCGCCTTTGTCGATGATTTCGGCGCGGGTCCGCTGGGCGTGCTCTCGCCGACGCAGATTCTCGAGCTGCATTCGCGCTATTGGTACATGGGTTTCTGGTACAGCGCGACGATCCTGACCATCCTCGGAGCGCACGAGCTCGGCCACTATTTTGCCTGCCGCTACTATCGTATCGACGCGTCGCTGCCCTATTTCCTGCCGGTTCCGCCACCGGTGGAAACCGGCACGCTCGGCGCGTTCATCCGCATACGGCAGCCGATCACGACCAAGCGCATGCTGTTCGACATCGGCATCGCGGGCCCGCTGGCAGGTTTCGTCTTTGCGGTTCCCGCGCTCTTCCTGGGCGTCGCGTTGTCGCACGTCTCGCGCGTGCCGGCCGATTTCAGTGGCTGGGAACTGGGCGAGCCGCTGCTCTTCAAGCTCGCGTCGCATGTCGTATGGGGAAGCGTGCCGGATGGCTACTCGCTGAACCTGCACCCGATGGCGTTTGCCGCCTGGTTCGGCCTGCTCGCAACGGCGCTGAACCTGTTCCCGATCGGACAGCTGGATGGCGGGCACATCTCGTACGCCGTCCTGAAGACACAGTCGACGAAGCTCACCTACCTGACGCTGACCGCGCTGGTGGCGCTGAACGTGGTGCTCGCGGCCAGGTACGGGACGCCCGCACTATTACTGTTCACCGTCCTCATCGTCGTCATGCTCGCGGTTTTCGGGCCACGCCACCCGCCCGTGATTGACGAGGCCGTGCCGCTGGACCGCCCGCGCGTCGCGCTCGCAATCGTCGCGCTCGCGATTTTCATCCTCTGCTTCACGCCGGTGCCGATTCGGGTGGTGTGATGAATGAGCGTAGGGCGGGGCTTCGGCCCGCCCTACGCCGTGGGCTCGAGCCCCCGGCGACACGGCGGCCCTGACGGGCCGCCCTACAGCACCGACAGCGGATCGACATCGATCGTGATCCGCCGGCGCAGGTCCGGGCGAGCCGCGATCGCTGCCTGCACCGCCTGTCGCATGGCCGCGCGCCGCGTTCCCTTCACGAAGAACTGGGCGCGGTGCTCGCCGCGCAGCCTCGTCAGCGCGGCAGGGGCCGGCCCCAGCACGCGGAAGGCGCCGCCTCCCGTCGCGCGGACGCGCCTGACCAGGTCCGACGCGTCCTCCATCGCCGCCTGCAGCGCCGGCGCGCGGACAATGACATTGACCAGCGACACCTGCGGCGGGTACCGCATCGCGCGCCTGAATTCGATCTCCTTCGCGAAGAACGCCGGATAGTCCTGTGCGCACGCGAGGCGCACGCTGTAGTGGCCCGGGAAGAACGTCTGGATGATCGCCTCGCCCGCCAGCTCGCCGCGCCCCGCGCGCCCGACCACCTGCGTGAGCAGCTGGAACGTCCGCTCGGACGCGCGGAAATCGGGCAGGCCGAGGCCGACGTCGGCCGAGATGACGCCGACCAGCGTGACGCGCGGAAAGTCGTGGCCCTTGGCGATCATCTGCGTGCCGATCAGGATGTCGATCTCTCCCGCGCCGAAGCGGGTGAGCAACGAAACGGTCGCGCCGCGGCGGCTGGCGACGTCGCGGTCGAGGCGGGCGACGCGTGCGCCCGGAAACAGCGCGGTGGCTTCCTGCTCCAGGCGCTCGGTGGCGACGCCGACGTGTTCCAGGTACGGCGCCGCGCACGCCGGGCACGTGCCGGGCGCGAGCGTCGAGTAATTGCAGTAATGGCAGCGGGCCCTGCGCGCGTGCTGGCCGTGAATGGTCAGCGACACGCTGCAGTTCGGACATTCGATGGTGTTGCCGCACTGCCGGCACAATATCGCGGTGGCAAAGCCGCGCCGGTTCAGCAGGACGAGCACCTGTTCGTGGCGGGCCAGGCGCGCGTCGATGGCGCCGCGCAACGCCTCGCTGAAGATCGCGTCGGGACCCTGCTCGGCGTATTCCTGCCGCATGTCCACGATGCGGACCGCGGCAAGCGGACGCTCGAGCACGCGCCGCGCGAGCACCAGGTGTTCGTAGCGCCCGTTCAGCGCGTGCTGGTAGGTCTCCATCGATGGAGTGGCCGATCCAAGCACCACGAGCGCGCCCTCGCGCTTCGCCCGCATGACGGCCACGTCCCGGCCGTGATACCGCGGGCTCTCCTCCTGCTTGTACGAGGCGTCGTGTTCCTCGTCCACCACGACCAGGCCGAGCTGCTGCAGCGGCGCGAAGACGGCCGAGCGCGTGCCGACGACGACGGCGATCTCCCCGCGGCGGATGCGCTGCCACTGGTCGTGGCGCTCGCCGTCGGACAGCCCGCTGTGCTGGACGGCGACGCGATCCCCGAACGCTGCGCGCAACAGTGCGGCCAGCGCGGGCGTGAGCGCGATTTCCGGCACGAGCACGAGTACCGATCGCCCCGCCCCGAGCACCTCCCGCGCCAGTCGCAGATACACCTCGGTTTTGCCGCTTCCCGTGACCCCGTGCACCAGCGCGACGGCAAATGCGCGCCGGGCGGCGAGGGCCCGCAGGCGGCCGAGTGCGGCGGATTGTTCGCCGGTGAGGACAGTCGCCGGGCTGAAGCCCTGCGCCACATCCGTAACGGCGCCCTGCGCCACATCTGTGGAGCGGGGCTTCACCCCTGCTGGCTCCGGAGGCTTCAGCTGTGCCTGTTCGAAGGGATCTCTGTCGACCCGGACACTGCGTATCGTCACCAACCCCCGCACCGCGAGCCGCCGCAGCACGTCGCTGGTGACGCCTCGGTCGCGCAGCCCGGCAACCGAGAGACCCTGGGCGCTGCCCCGCAGGATCTCCATCGCCTCTTGCTGGCGTCTGCGGGTCGGGGCGTTGCTCGCAAGCGCCTCGAGCCCGGCAACGGAAATCGCCGCCACTCTCATCGTCTTGAATGCGGCGCCCCGTCCGCGCAGCGCCGTCGCCGTCCTCACGAGGCCGGCGCGCTCCAGGGAACGAACGAGCGAGCGGACCGGCGGACGGCTGCCTGCTTCGATGTGGCGGCTCAACCGTTCGGCGAGCACGCGGAGCGGGATCCGTTCGCCACGGGCGAGGGCGCGAAGAATGACGAGCGTAGGGCTGAGCCCCTGCGCCACAAGAGAGCCCTGCCCTGCCGGAGCGGGCGACTTCAGCGCGTCGAGGCCCGCGTCCGTGATCTCTGCGGCGCGCTCGCTTTCGATCCATGCAAACGGCGGCATCGCCGCTGCGATCGCCTCGCCCGGCCCGCACGCGTAGTAATCCGCCAGCCACGCGGCCAGTTCCACGACGTGCGGCGGCAGGAACGGCTCGTCGTCGATGACGTCGATGATCGAACGCAGCTCACTCGAGATCGACATCGAGTCCGCAGGTCCGACGGTCCGTCCTTCGACCGGCTCAGGGCGCCGTGAGCTTGTCGAACGGCCAACGTCCGACGGTCGAACCGGATCGACGGACTCTCGGACGTCAGGACTTCCAGGCTTCCGGACCTCTTCCCCTGTCCGCACGACCAGCCCCGTCATGCGCCGCGTGCCAAGCGGCACGAGAACGCGGGCGCCGACAGGCGGCATGTCAAGGCAATCGGGAACGACGTAGGTGAGCAGGTCGAGGGCGGGAACGGGAACGGCGACCCAGGCGAGGCGCATGGCTGCTCAGAACAGTAGCGGGTAACGAGTAGCGAGTACTACTCGCTACTTTCTTCATTCAGAATGGCGCGCACCTTCTTCATGTCCTCCCAGACGTCGCGCTTGCGATCCGGGCTCCTGAGGAGGAACGCGGGGTGGAACGTGGGAATCAGCTTCGCGTGCCCGTAGGTGTAGATCCGGCCCCGGAGGCGCGAGATCGGATCCTGGGTCTTGAGCAGCGTGCGCGCGGCGAATGTCCCGAGCGCGACGATCACCTTCGGCCGGATCGTCTCGACCTGCCGGAACAGGAAGGGCTCGCACATGTCCACTTCGTCGGGCTCCGGGTTCCGGTTCTCGGGAGGCCTGCACTTGATCACGTTCGCGATGTACACATCCTCGCGCCTGAGCCCGATGGCCTCGATGATGCGTGTCAGCAACTGACCGGCGCGGCCGACGAACGGCTCGCCCTGGACGTCTTCGTCATGGCCCGGCGCCTCGCCGACGAACATGAGGTCTGCATCCGGGTTGCCCACGCCGAACACGATCTGGCGGCGGCCGAGCCGGTGCAACTTGCACCGGGTGCAGTCGCCCAGGTCCACCCGGATTTCGCGCAGCGCCTCGCCGTTCGACACGCTCACGGCGCCCCGAGCCTGTCGACGGGCGGCCCCGCCATGCGGGCCACCCTCCTGCGCGGGCATCGGCGGGCCGTCCGCCGCCCCCTGCGGCCCGATGTTCGTCACCCGCCGTGCGGCGCGGGATGGGCCGGGCCGACTGCTCCACCTCGGATCCCTGCTGAATCCCTGCACGCCCAGTTCCTGCAGGAAGCGCAGGTGTTCGGCGAGTTGCGCCCGGAGTTGCGCCGCGCGTTCGGCTGACGGCTGTTCGCTCATGATCTGGTTTCCGCGGGTCGCCCGGGCTGGAGCGCGCGATCGACCCGGTCGAGAATCGCCCTGGCCACTTCGCGCTTCGACTGCTGCGGCAGCGCCTGCTCGCCGTCCGCCCCGACGATCGTCACGATGTTCGTCTCGACTTCGAAACCCGCGCCTGCCTGAGACACGTCGTTGGCAACGATGAGGTCCACCTGCTTGCGCGCGCGCTTGGCCCTGGCGCGCTCCAGCAGATCGCGCGTTTCGGCGGCGAAGCCGACCAGCACCGGGCGCGTGCTCGACCGCGCGGCGCGCTCGGCGCCGAGATGCGCAAGGATATCGGGCGTGCGCTCCAGGACCAGCGTCAGCGGCGCATCCTGCTTCTCGACCTTCTGCGGCTCGCGATGTCGCGGCGCGTAGTCGGCGACCGCCGCCGCCATGACCACCACATCCATGTCGCGCGCGCGGGACACGACCGCCTCACGCATGTCGGCGGCCGTCCGCACGCGCACGACGTCGGCGCCGGCAGGGGGCTCCAGCGCGGTAGGTCCGGCGACGAGCGTCACCGAAGCGCCGCGGCGCAACGCCTCGGCGGCAATCGCGAATCCCATCCTGCCGCTGGATCGATTGCCGATGAAGCGAACGGGATCGAGATCCTCGAAGGTCGGACCGGCGGTCACGAGGACCTTCCGGTCCTGCCAGGTGCGTTCACGTCCGAGCATCCGCTCGACCGCGTCGACGATCTCGTCCGGCTCGGCCAGCCGTCCCTTCCCCTGCCATCCGCACGCCAGGAAGCCCGAGCCCGGTTCGACGAATTGCACGCCGCGTTTCGCGAGCAGCTCGAGACTTGCCTGCACCGCGGCGTGTTCCAGCATGTTCGTGTTCATCGACGGCGCGATGAGGACGGGCGCCCGGGTCGCAAGGTAGAGCGACGACAGGAAGTCGTCCGCGATCCCATGGGCGAACTTGCCGATGATGTTGGCCGTCGCCGGCGCGACCAGCAGCAGGTCGGCCGACGAGGCGAGCGCGATGTGTTCGATGTCGGCGTTGAGGCCGGGCGCGAACTGGTCGGTGATCACCCGCCGTCTGGTGATCGCCTCGAAGGTCAGCGGGCCGACGAAGCGGCAGGCGTTCCGCGTGAGCACCGCGGCGACGTCGTGACCCCGCTTCTGCAGCCCGCGCGCCACTTCGACGGCCTTGTAGGCGCCGATTCCGCCGCTGACGCCGAGAGCAATCAGGGACATACTATGGTCGTTGGTTGTTGGTCGCGGTCGTCAGTCGCTGGTCTTGGTCGAGGGTTCGATCTTCCGGACTTCGCCCGCGAGCACTTCCTGTTGCGCGATCTTCGTTGCCTTTTCCGGTCCCGTGACGCGCGGCCGTGCGCCCTTCATCAACTGCTTGGCGCGGGCGCCGGCCACGGCGACGAATTCGAAGGAGTTGGACAGCCTGATGCGATCGATCAATGGATTCTCCCGGCAAGGCTGAAGAGTTGCCCTACGGTTGTTGGACCTTGGCCCTGCGCTCGTCATGAACGTCCGCCGCTTCGAACGTCCGGGCGATGCGCTCGGCTTCCGGGCGCGCCACCGACAGGCGCGCGCGCTCGGCCAGCACGATCGCGCGCAACCGGGCGACGGCGCCGTCGAGGTCGTCGTTGATCACCAGATACTCGTACTCGGGAAACGCGTGAACCTCCTCGCGCGCCACCTCGAGACGGCGGCGAATCTGGGCCTCCGAGTCCTGGCTGCGCCCGCGCAACCGCTGCTCGAGCACTTCGAACGACGGTGGCAGCACGAACACGGTAATCGCCTGCACCCCTCGGGCCCTCAGCTTGCGCGCGCCCTGCACGTCGATCACCAGGATCAGATCGTGGCCGGCCTCCAGGTGCCGCTCGGTTTCCTCTGTCCCGGTGCCGTAGAGGTGGCCGAACACCTCGGCCCATTCCAGGAGTTCGCCCGCCTCGCGCATCTGCAGGAACCGTTCGCGCGAGACGAAATGGTAGTCGACGCCGTCGTTCTCGCCGTTGCGCGCGGCCCGCGACGTGTACGACCGCGAGATCTCGACGCCGGGCGTCAGGCCCACGAGCCGCTCGACCAGCGTCGTCTTGCCCGCGCCCGACGGCGCGGACACGATGAAGAGGACGCCGCGGCGCCTCGTGTCATTCGACATTCTGCACCTGCTCGCGTATCTTCTCCAGTTCCGCCTTCATCTCGACGATGAGCTGCGGCACCGGCACGCCGTCGGCCTTCGACCCGATCGTGTTGACCTCCCGGTTCATTTCCTGCAGCAGGAAATCCAGCTTGCGGCCGCACGGCTCCGCGCCCTCTTCGAGCGCCTGCCACTGGGCCAGGTGCGCGCCGAACCGAACCACCTCTTCACTGATGTCCGAGCGGGCCGCCAGGCGCACGATTTCCTGCGCCACGGCGGCCGGGTCGCCCTGCAGGTCGGCCGGCAGGTCGCGGATGCGGTCGCGCAGCCGCGCCTCGAGCGATTCGCGCCCCTGGCCGGCCGCGCTCGCAATGCGATCGAGCAGGCTGGCCGCGGTCGCCCGCCGCCCGGCGAGGTCGACACGCAGGTGCTCCCCTTCGCGAACGCGCATCGAGTCGAGGTCGGTCAACACCCGCTCGACGGCAACTTCGATCGCCCGGTCGATCGCCTTCGCCTCGGGGGAGTCGGGCTCCATCGATCGATCGCGAATCGTCAGCGCCTGCGGCATGCGCAGCAGGTCCGAGACCTGGAGAGTCCCCTCGATCAACCGGTCTTCGCGTGCCCGCTCGAGCGCCGCGTTGACGGCGTAGATCAATCCCTCGTTCAACTCGACCTCGACGGTCGGCAACTGGCGCGGCTGCACGCTGACGCTCACCTCCACCCGGCCGCGCGCCATCCGCCGCTGCACGAGCGCGCGGACTCGCGCCTCCATGTGCGCGCCGAATTGCGGCAGCCGCACCTGCAGGTCCAGATAGCGGTGGTTGACCGAGCGGATCGTGACGGCGACGCTCGCCTGTTCCATCTCGTCGGTCCGGGAGGCGAACCCGGTCATGCTCTTGATCATCGCAGACTTTGGGCTTTCGGCTTTTGGCTTTGGGCTCTGCGGTGCGCCCGGCCTTCGGGCTGTGACAAGCCCTAAAGCCCAAGGCCTAAAGCCCAAAGCCTTTCGTTATTCTACAGGTGCTCCAGCGGGTCCGGGGCCTCCGTCTCGCCGGACGCGTCGAATTGCAGGCCGTCCTGCAGGCCGTCCTGGTCCGGCTGCCGCCGGCCGATCAGCTGCAGCGCATAGAGCCTCGCATAATGACCGGCCGGCCGGGCCAGCAATTCGTCGTGTCGCCCGACCTCGACGATGGCGCCTCGCTCGAGCACCATGATCAGGTCGGCGCGTTGCACGGTCGACAGCCGGTGGGCGATGACGAGCGAGGTGCGGTCTCGCATCAGGTTCGCCAGCGCATCCTGCACCAGCATCTCGGATTCGGAGTCGAGCGACGAGGTCGCCTCGTCGAGGATGAGAATCGGGGCGTCCTTCAGCAGGGCGCGTGCGATCGCGATGCGCTGCCGCTGGCCGCCCGACAGGCGCTGTCCCCGCTCGCCGATGCGCGTCTGGTAGCCGTTGGGCATCGCGGTGATGAACTCGTGCGCGTGGGCCGCCCGTGCGGCCGCCTCGATCGCCTCCCGGCCCGCCGACGGCGACCCGTAGGCGATGTTGCCCGCCACCGTGTCGTCGAAGAGCACCGTTTCCTGCGTCACAATCGCGATCTGGTTCCGAAGCGACCGCAACGTCGCCTTTCGAACGTCGAGGCCGTCGATCAGGATCGCCCCCGACGTCACGTCGTAGAAACGCGGAATCAGGTTCGCCAGCGTGGTCTTGCCTGCGCCGCTGCGGCCGACGATCGCGACCATCTGGCCGGCATTGATGTCGAACGAGACATGGCGAAGGATGTGGCGGTGGTCGGTCTCGTACTTGAAGGTGACGTCGCGGAACGCGATCGAGTGACTGAAGCCGGGCAATACCACCGCGTCCGGCGCATCCTTCAGCTCGGTGTGCGTGTCGAGCATCTCGAAGATGCGCTCGGAGGCGGCGATCGTCTGCTGGAGCACGGCGTTCACCCGGCTCAGTTTCTTGATCGGCGCGTACATCGCGAACAGGCAGACGATGTAGGTCGCGAAGGAGCCGCGCGTGAGTTCATCGGGGTGCAACTGGAGCCTGCCGACCGCGTACCACAGGGCGCCGACCAGCCCGATGCCGCCCAGCACTTCCATGACGGGCGGCAGCGCCGACAGCGCCATCGTCACCTTCACGTTGGCGCGGTACAGGCGCTCGGCGGCCTCCGCGAACCGATCCTTCTCCTTCTGCTCGGTGCCGAACCCCTTGACGATCCGGTGTCCCGTAAACGCTTCCGTGCTGACGTGGAGCATGTGCTCCAGCTCCTCCTGGCTGCGCCGCGTCACCTTCCTGAGCCGCTGCCCGATCCTCACCAGCGGATAGACGATGATCGGAGCGCCGGTGAAGAAGACCATGGTGAGCTTTGGGTCGAGCCAGAACAGGAGACCGGCAAACCCGATGAGCGAGAGCGATTCGCGCAACAGATCGCCGAGAGTCTCGGACACCGCCTGTTGGATCTGCGCCACGTCGTTGGCGATCCGCGAGAGCAGCTGTCCCGTGGAGCGCCGGCCGAAGAACACGGCGGACTGATCCAGCATGTGCCCGTACAGCGCGTTGCGCACATCCCGGACGACCCGTTGCCCCACGTCCGTCATCAGGTAGGCCGACAGGTACCCGCCAATCCCCTTCAGCAGCGAGGCGGCGACGATGCAGCCGGCCACCCACCAGAGCTGCTCGCCGCGATCGAGCACCTTGTCGAACACCATCCGGACGAGCGAGAGCAGGTAGGCCGAGGCGGCCCCGTACAGCACCATCCAGCAGACAGCCACGTAGAACTGGCGGCGGTAAGGTGCCGAGTAGCGATAAAGCCTGCGCAGCGCGTTCACTCTGTAAACCGGTACTTGAGAAGGATCCAGAGGGCCGTCACGCCGTCCCGCCACGTGATCTTCTTCCCCTCTTCGTACCCGCGCCCGTCGTAGGTGATCGGGATCTCGTAGACGCGGTACCTGCGCTTGAAGATCTTCGCGGTCAGTTCCGGCTCGATGCCAAACCCGTCCGACCGGAGCGTCATCGAACGGAGCACCTCCGTGCGCATCACCTTGTAGCACGTCTCCATGTCGGTCAGCATCGTGTTGTAGAGCACGTTGGTGATCGTCGTCAGCAGGCGGTTGCCGAGGTAGTGCGTGAACATGAAGACGCGATGGCGGCCCAGGAACCGGGACCCGTACACGACGTCCGCCCGCCCCCTGCAGATGAGATCAATCAGGTCCGGGTACTCCTCGGGGGAATACTCCAGGTCCGCGTCCTGGATGACGACCAGGTCGCCCGACACCTCCTGGAAACCGCGACGCAGCGCCGCGCCCTTCCCCTGGTTGCGCTCCTGGAGCAGCAGCGTGAAGCCGCGCCCCTCCTGCATTCGCTGCAGCACCTCGCGCGTGCCGTCGGTCGAGCAGTCGTCGACGACGATCAACTCGAGACGCAGCGGCACGCACAGCACGCGCCCGACGATCTCCTCCACCGTCTCGCGCTCGTTGTAGACCGGCATCACGACCGAGAGCAACGGGTCCTTCAGGATGCCGCGCAATCCCGCCATCACGACCTCTCCTCGGCGAAGCCGTGAGGGTGCGTGCGGTGCCATCGCCAGGCCGTCTCGACGATCGCCTCCAGGTCCGCGTAGCGCGGCCGCCAGCCGAGCTCCTGCTGGATCTTCGTGTTCGACGCGAACAGCGCCGCCGGGTCGCCCGCACGCCTGGGCGCAACCTGCCACGCGACGTCGCGCCCCGTGACGCGCCCGACCGCTTCGATCACCTGCCTCACCGAGTGCGCACGGCCGTTGCCCAGGTTGTAGCACGCAGATCCGCCGTTCCGCTCGAGCGCGTCCAGCGCCAGCCTGTGCGCGTCGGCCAGATCCGCGACGTGAATGTAGTCCCGCAGGCAGGTGCCGTCCGGTGTCGGGTAGTCGTCGCCGAACACTCTCAGCCCGGGCCCACCGGTCGCCGCGCGGATCGCAAGCGGAATCAGGTGGATCTCGGGGTCGTGGTCCTCGCCCAGATCCCCGTCCGGGTCGGCGCCCGCGGCGTTGAAGTAGCGCAGCGAGACCGAGCGCAGTCCGTACGCGCGCCCGTAGTGCGGCAGCGCCCGCTCGATGGCCAGCTTCGTTTCGCCGTACGGGTTGATCGGGTTCTTCGGGTCGTCTTCGGCAATCGGCAGCCGCGTCGGTTCCCCGAACACGGCGCAGGTGGAGGACAGGACGAAGTGCCCCACCGATTCGCGGACCATCGCCTCGAGCAGCGTCAGGCTGCCGCCGACGTTGTTGGCGTAGTAACCGGCGGGATCGCGCACGGACTCGCCCACCGCGAGCCACGCGGCAAAGTGCATGACCGCGCTGACCTCGCGGCTGCGCATGACCTCGCGCAACCTGGCGATGTCGTGCACGTCGCCTTCGACCAGTTCCGCGTCGCCGGCCGCGGCGCGGTGTCCCGCCGAAAGGTTGTCGTAGATGATCACGCGGCGGCCGGCACGCACCAGCAGCCTGGCCGCGTGGCTGCCGATGTAGCCGGCGCCTCCGGTGACGAGAACGGCTCCCAGGGATTACCTCCCGATCGAGAAGTAGGTGAAGCCGTGGGTCCGCATGGTGTCCTTCGAGTACAGGTTGCGGCCGTCGAAGATGACGGGACTGCGCATCAGCTTGCGCATCCGCGCGAAGTCGGGCTCGCGGAACTCGTTCCACTCCGTCACCAGCACCATCGCGTCGGCGCCCGCCAGCGCGTCGTAGCTCTTCTCGGCCAACGTGATGCGGTTGCCGAAGATCCCTCGGGCGATGCGCCCGGCCTGCGGATCGAAGGCCTGCACCGCCGCCCCCTCAGCCAGCAGTTTCTCGATAATCGTGATCGATGGCGCCTCGCGCATGTCGTCGGTCTTCGGCTTGAACGAGAGGCCCCAGACGGCGATCGTCTTTCCCTTCAACGGACCCATGTGCGCCGCCATCTTCGAGACGATCCGCACCTTCTGGGCGGCGTTCACCTGCTCGGTCGCGCACAGGATCTTGAAATCGTACCCCTTTTCCCGCGAGAACTTCAGGAGCGCCTTCACGTCCTTCGGGAAACAGCTGCCGCCGTAGCCGACCCCGGGGAAGAGGAACGACGGGCCGATCCGGCGGTCCGACCCGACGGCCCGGCGCACCTGGTCGACGTCCGCGCCGAATACCTCGCACAGGTTCGCGATCTCGTTCATGAACGAGATCCGGCACGCGAGCAGGGCGTTCGCCGCGTACTTGCACAGCTCGGCGCTCGCGCAGTCCATCACCATGATCGGCGCGCCCGTGCGGGTGAACGGCGCGTAGAGCGCCGTCATCAGCTCGGTCGCCCGCGGGTCCTCCGCCCCGATGATCACGCGATCCGGTTTCATGAAATCTTCGACCGCCGCGCCCTGCTTGAGGAACTCGGGGTTGCTGACGACGCTGAACGGGTGCGTGGTCTCGCGCCGGACGATTTCCCGGATCTTCTCGGCGGTGCCGACGGGCACGGTGCTCTTGTCGACAATCACCTTGTACCCGTTCATCGCGCGCGCCACCTGCCGCGCCACGTCGAGCACGTGCTGCAGGTCGGCCGCCCCGTCCTCCCCCTGCGGCGTGCCGACGGCAATGAAGATGATGGCCGCCTGGCGGACGGCAGTGGGAAGCGCCGTGGTGAACACCAGGCGGCGCTCGGCCCGGTTCCGGCGGACGAGCTCCTCGAGTCCCGGCTCGTAGATGGGCATCTTGCTCCGGCGCAGCATCCGGACCTTCGACTCGTCCTTGTCGACGCAAATCACGTCGTTGCCGTTTTCCGCAAAGCAGGCGCCGGCAACCAGCCCCACGTAACCGGTTCCTATGACTGCGAGTTTCATCCTCGAGCGCTCCCCGGCCGCCCCGTCGGGCGCCCTCGCCGTTTCGAAAAACGGCTGAAGTTAGCACGCCCACCGATAGCTGTCAAGATACTGATAATCAAGCAGTTAGTCCCTGGGTCCTGGTCCGTGGTGCCGTCGCCGGACCAGGAACCAGGGACCAGCTTCGGTTGCACTCAGCGCTTGCGACCTGACTCCGCAGGCATTACTGTCAACAGCCGTGCGAATCGTCGTCGACTTCCGCTCTGCCCTTCGCGCCCGCACGGGCGTCGGGCAAACGGTCTTCCACCTGGTCCGGGCGCTGGCGCAACGCGAGGCGTTGGCCAAGCGGATGGGCGGGGACATCTCCACGCCGCTCGACCTCACGGTTTTCACGAGTTCCTGGAAGGATCGCCCGGCAGCCGCAGACCTGGTTCAGCTGCCCGGGGTGCATGTCGTCGACCGTCGCGTTCCGGTGCGCACGCTGAATTTCCTCTGGCACCGCTTCGGCTGGCCGCCGGTCGAGCTGCTGGCCGGCCGCCGGTTCGACATCGCGTACTCGCCGCATCCTCTGCTGATGCCCGCCCGGAGGGCCGCCCGGGTGGTGATGATCCACGACCTGGATTTTCTGGCCCATCCCGAGCGAACCGCCGCCGAGATTCGACGCGACTATGCCAGGCTCGTCCGCGAGCATGCGCACCGTGCGGCCCACGTGCTCGTGCCCTCGCACTATACTGCACGCCAGGTCGAGACCGAGCTCGGCCTTTCGGGCGACCGCATCACCGTCTGTTACCCGGGCACGCCCGACTGGTTCCATCCCGACGAACGCCCGCCGGCTCGGCGGCGCCGCCACGTTCTGTTCGTCGGCACGCTCGAGCGCCGAAAGAACGTCGGGACGCTGCTCGCCGCCTACGCCGACCTCGTCAGCCGCCGGCGCGAGCTGCCGCCGTTGGTGCTCGCCGGTCGCGCGCGGCCGGAGGCCGCCTCGTGGCTGGAATCGATCGAGCGTCCCCCGCTGGCGGGCAAGGTGCGATACGCGGGGTACGTGTCGGACGAGCAGCGCCGTGGGCTGTTCGAAGACGCCGCGCTTTTCGTGCTGCCCTCGCTCGAGGAGGGATTCGGCATGCCGGCACTCGAGGCGATGGCGGCCGGCGTGCCGGTGGTCGTGTCGAACCGGGGCGCGCTTCCGGAAGTTGTCGGCGAGGCGGGCCTGGTCGTCGAGCCGGAGGATCGCGAGGCGCTTGCCGGCGCGATGGAGCGGATGCTGACCGACGAAGCGTTTGCGGCGGCATCGGCCGCCAAAGGCCTCCAGCGCGCACGGCGCTTCCGCTGGGCGAACACGGCATCGTGCGTGCTCGACGCGTTCGAGCGCGCGCTGCAGATTCGTAGTTCGTAGTCGGCAGCCGGCCTGTCACATGACAGGCGGACTACGGACTCCCAATTACCAACTACGGACGATCCGATCAGTATGCACATTGCGATCGACGCACGCGAGCTCGCGGGCAAGCCGACCGGTGTCGGCACCTATCTGGCACACCTGCTCGACGAGTGGCTGCGCATGAGGTCGGCGGCCGCGCATCGCTGGACGCTGTATGTGCCGGAAAACGGGGGGCGGCCCTTCGACTCGCATCGAGGCGGCGCGCTCGCTCGGGGCAGGCAGGCGGCGGGCGAAGGGCGGGCTTGCCCCGCCGAAGCCGCGGGGCGAATGCGGGAGGCGCACGGCGGTTCGCAGACGGCGGGTGTTGCTCCATTCGAGCGCCGACTCGTGCGGGGCCGGGCGGGCACCTGGTGGGAGCAGCGCGCGCTGGCCGGGGCCATCCGCCGCGACCGGCCCGACGTCCTGTTCGCGCCGGGCTACACCGCTCCGCTTGCCACCACCGTTCCCATCGTCCTGACCGTCCACGATGTTTCCTTCTTCGCGCGCCCGGACTGGTTCGGGCCGCGCGAAGGGTTCCGCCGGCGTCTGATCACCCGGTGGTCGGCGCGCCGGGCACGATCGATCGTGACGGTATCGGAATTCTCGAAGAGCGAGATCGTCGCGTGGCTGGGGGTGCCGGAGGCGCGCGTCCACGTCATTCGGCACGGCATTTCCCGCCCGGAGAGGCCGTTGCAGGCCGACTGCCGGCCGCCGATCGTGCTCTACGTCGGTTCGATCCTCAACCGGCGGCGCGTTCCGGACCTGATCCGTGTGTTCGCGTCGGTGCTGTCGAAAGTGCCCGACGCGCGACTGGAGATTGTGGGCGACAACCGGACGCATCCGCAGGAAGATCTCGGCGGGCTGGCCAGTTCGCTCGGTGTCCTCGATCGCGTGATGCTTCGCTCCTACGTCGCGGACGAGGAGCTTGCGTCGCTCTACGGGCAGGCCCGCGTATTTGCCTTCCTTTCGGAGTACGAAGGCTTCGGGTTCACACCGCTCGAAGCGCTTGCGCATTCGGTGCCGATCGTCGTGCTGGACACGCCCGTCGCTCGCGAAGTCTACGGCGCCGCCGCGCTCTACGTGCCCGCCGGCGACCTGGCCGCCACCGCCGACGCGCTGATGCGGCTGCTCCTCGATCCCGGCCTTCGTGCGGCCCAGCTGCAGCAGGCGGAGGGCATCCTCGCGCGCTACTGCTGGTCCGAAGCCGCACGTCTCACGCTCGACGTGATCGAGCAGGGAGGCGCGCGTGGTTGACCTCGCCGTCGTCATCGTCAGCTACAACACGCGCGACGACCTGGTGGCGTGCCTGCGGTCGCTCGGCGACGCGCCACCGGCCGTGAGCCACGAGATCGTGGTCGTCGACAACGCGTCGGCCGACGGCAGCGCGGACGCCGCCCGCGCGTGTGTCGGGGTGCACGTCGTCGAGGCCGGCGCGAACGTCGGGTTCGCACGGGCGAACAACATGGGCATCCGCGCGAGCGCGAGCGAACTGGTCCTGCTGTTGAACAGCGACACGGTCGTGCCGCCGGGCGCGATTGACGCGCTCGTCGCGGATCTGCGCGCGCATGCGGACGCGGCCATCGCCGGCCCGCGGATCGTGGATGGCGAAGGGCGGCCCGAAATCTCGTTCGGATCGATGATGGGCCCGCTCAACGAACTGCTGCAGAAGACGCGCGGCCGGCTCTACATGCGCGGCGTGCGCCCGGTCACCGCGGCCGTCGAGCGCCTGGTGCATTCCGAGCACTACCCCGACTGGGTGAGCGGCGCGTGCCTGCTCGTGCGGCGGGCCGTCGCGCAGGAGGTGGGGTTGCTCGACGAGCGGTTCTTCATCTACGCCGAAGACGTGGATTTCTGCGCGATGGTTCGCGCGCGCGGCCACAAGGTCCGGTTCACGCCGGTCGCCGAGATCGTCCATCACCGCGGCCGGGCGGTTGCGAAGAACCGCGCGCAGGTGAACGAGGCGTACCGGCGCAGCCAGGTCGCCTTCTACGAGAAGCACCACCCGGGCTGGACGCCGTGGCTGAAGGCGTACCTGCGCCTGCGCGGCCGGCTTCCCCGCCCGACATCGCCGCCGCCCGGCAGGCAGGCGAAGAAACCGTGAAAACGCACGCCGCCAGCGCACTTGAAGTTGAATCTGCGAAAATCGGCGTGAATCTGTGGATCCGTACCATCTGCGTGAATCCCCGGTCCCGAGAATCTGCGGAAGGCCTCAGCTGTGGTATCGTCTTTTCGACTTCCGGCCCCTTCGCAACCGGCCGTCGCAGACCTTTCCGGCCCCGACGCACGATGTCCGGGCCTGGCGCGGCCCGGACACCTTCAACAGGCTGAGAATGACGGCGCGCATTGGCATTGACGCCCGGAAACTGCACGATTTCGGGGTCGGCACCTATATCCGGAACCTGCTGAAGCAGCTGGCCCGGATCGACCAGGCGACCGAGTACATCCTGCTGTGCAAGAGGTCGGACACGTCGGTCGTCAACGAGCTGGGCGTGAATTTTCGCGCGGTCGCCGAGCCTGCGGGCAATTACTCGTTCAGCGAGCAGGTGCGCATTCCGATGACGCTGCGCCGGGAGTGCGTGGACCTGTATCACGCGCCGCATTACGTGTTGCCGGCGCTGACGCAGTGCAAGTCGATCGTGACCATTCACGACGTCATTCACCTGCTCTTCCCGCAGTACCTGCCGGGCCGGCTCGCCCACCTGTACGCGCGGGCCACCCTGTGGGCGGCCGCCCGGCGCGCCGACCGGATCCTGACGGTGTCCGAGACGTCGAAGAACGACATCCTGCGGCGCTTCAAGCTGCCCGCCGAGAAGATCACCGTCATCTACAACGCGATCGACGAGCGGTTCAACGTGGAGCCGTCCGCGGAGCAGGTGCACCGGGTGCGCGAGCGGTACCAGCTGGACGAGCAGTTCGTCCTCTACGTGGGCAACATCAAGCCCCACAAGAATCTCGAACGCCTGATCGACGCGTTCGACCGCCTGCGGCTGAGCGGCTTCCCGCATCTGCGGCTGCTCATCATCGGCGACGAGATCTCGAAGTATCCCGCGCTGCGGCGCGCGGTCCACGTGCACAAGCTTCACAAGGAAGTCCGGTTCCTCGGGTTCGTGCCGATCGAGACGCTCGCGGTCCTCTATCGCCTCGCCGACGTCTTCGTCTTCCCGTCGCTCTACGAGGGCTTCGGCCTGCCGCCGCTCGAGGCGATGGCCAGCGGGGCGCCGGTCGTCACCTCGAACGTGTCGTCGTTGCCCGAAGTGGTCGGCGACGCCGCGCTGCTGGTCGACCCGTACGATCCCGAGTCGATTGCCGACGGCATACGGCAGGTCCTGACCGACGACGACCTTCGCGAGACGCTTCGGGCGCGGGGGTTCGAGCGGGCGCGGGAGTATTCGTGGCAGCGGTCGATCGAGCAGGTTCACCGCATCTACGGCGAAGTGCTGCAGGGGTAACAGGTGGAGACAAGCGGCCTGCGCGTCGCGCTCGTCCACGACTGGCTGACCGGCATGCGCGGGGGCGAGAAAGTGCTGGAGGTGCTCTGCGAGCTGTATCCGCGCGCGGACATCCACACGCTCGTGCACGTTCCGGGCAGCGTTTCTCCGATCATCGAGGCGCATCGCATCCGCACGTCGTTCCTCCAACACGTCCCGCTGGCGGCCCGCTACTACCGGCAGTGTCTGCTCCTGTTCCCCGTCCTCATCGAGCGGTTCCGCCTGGACGACTACGATCTGGTGGTGAGCAGCAGTCACTGCGTGGCCAAGTCGGCCCTCACGACCGGGCCGACCCGTCACATCTGCTACTGCCACACGCCAATGCGGTACGCGTGGGAACAGTTCGATGCCTACTTCGGGCCCGCGAGGGTCGGAGGAGTGCGGTCGGCGCTGCTGCGGCCGGCGCTGGCGGCCCTGGCGCGGTGGGATCGGGCGACCGCCAACCGGCCGCACGCCTATCTGACCAACTCACGGCATGTTGCCTCGAGGATCCGCCGATACTATAATCGCGCTGCCGCGGTTGTGTATCCACCGGTCAACACCGCGTTCTACCATCCCGACGGCACGATGCCCCGCGATTACGCGCTTGTCGTCTCGGCCCTGGTGCCCTACAAGCGTATCGAGCGCGCCATCGAGGCATGCCGGCTTGCCCGCCTGCCCCTGAAGATCGTCGGTTCGGGGCCCGAGTTCGGCCGGCTTCGACGGGTTGCAGGCGAGGGAGTCGAACTGCTCGGGACGAAGACCGACGAGGAGATCCGCGACCTGTATCGGGGCGCCGCCGTCGTCGTGCTGCCCGGCGAAGAGGATTTCGGGATCGTGCCGCTCGAAGCGCAGGCGTGCGGACGCCCGGTGGTGGCGCTCGGCCGCGGCGGCGCGCTCGAAACGATCGTGGACGGCGTGACAGGGATCCTGGTGCCGGACGAATCGATCGACGCGCTCGCGGACGCGCTGCAGCATGCGGTCCGCCACCCGTTCGATTGCGTGGCCATCCGGCAGCACGCGCTCGCCTTCAGCCGCGAGCGGTTCGCCGTGCAGTTGCAGGCGCACATCGACGCGTTCCTGGGCGGCCGGCCTGGCCCGGAGCCGGCGGGGCAGGCCGCCGTCAGCAGTTGACAGTCGATGGTCGATGGTCGATCGTTGATTGCCACGATGACCTGTCGACGATCGACGATGAACTAGACCCGAATGGTCAGACGCTACAACCGCTTGCTCGCCGCCTTCTACGTGGTGTCGGACGGGTTGCTCGCCGCCGTCGCGTTCGTGCTCGCCTACGTCATCCGCTTCGACGCCGGCCTGTTCGAAGTCACGAAGGGGTTCCCGCCGTTCGGCCAATACGTCACGGTCCTGCCGCTCGTCGCCGCCGTCGTGCCTTTCGCCTACTACACGCAGGGAATCTACCGCCTGCGCCGCGGCCGGTCGCGCGTCGACGACTTCTTCGCCGTCTTCGTCGGCAGCATCCTGGCGGTGCTGCTCGGGCTCTTCGGCACCGTCTACTTCGAAACCTACTTCGCCAGCGCCGCGGCGCGCAGCCGCGGCGCGCTGGAGATCTCGCAGCTCGTCTGGGCGCTGTTCCTGGCCCTCAACGTCGTCTTCACCTACGCGTCGCGCGAACTCGTGCGGCAGGCGCTGGAGCGGCGGTGGCGCGCGGGCATCGGGCTGAAGCGGATCCTCATCGCCGGCGCCGGCGATCTGGGACGTGCCGTCGCGGACAAGATCCTCGAGCATCGCGAGCTCGGCTACCAGATCGTCGGCTTCGTGGACGATCGCGCGACGGGTGATCACCTGGCGCATCGGGGACTGCCGCTGCTCGGCCCCCTCTCGCAGGCCGCCGACATCGCGCAACGCGAGGACGTCGACCATCTCTACATCGCCCTGCCGCTCGAAGAGCACGTCAAGATGCTGGATATCGTGGCGGCAGCCAGCCGGGAGTGCATCGAACTCAAGGTCGTCCCGGATCTGCTGCAGTTCATCTCGCTGCGCGCACGCCTCGAGGAACTCGACGGCGTCCCGATCATCAGCCTGAACGACGTTCCGCTGCAGGGCTACAACGCTGTTCTCAAACGGGCGATCGACGTCGCCATCTCCGCGACGGCGCTCATCGCGACCGGGGTCCCGATGGCGATCATTGCGGCCCTCGTGAGGATCACCTCGCCGGGTTCGATCCTCTACAAGCAGGAGCGCATGGGCCTGGATGGCAAGGCGTTCCAGGTTTACAAGTTCCGATCGATGGTGTCGGGCGCCGAGACGGACACGGGGCCGGTCTTCGCCGACGAGGACGACCCGCGCTGCACGCCGCTCGGCCGCCTCCTGCGCAAGCTCGATCTCGACGAACTGCCGCAGCTGTGGAACGTGCTGAAGGGCGACATGTCGCTGGTCGGCCCGCGGCCCGAGCGCCCGTACTTCGTGCAGCAGTTCAAGGAGCGCGTGCCGCAGTACATGCTGCGGCACAAGGTGAAATCGGGCATCACGGGCTGGGCGCAGGTGAACGGCTGGCGCGGGAACACGTCGATCGAGAAGCGGATCGAGTACGACCTGTACTACATCGGGAACTGGTCGCTCGCCCTCGATCTGAAGATCATCTGGCTCACCCTCGTCCGCGGGTTTTTCAAGTACGCCCACTGATGAAACCACGAGTCGTCATCACCGGCGCGGCCGGGTTCATCGGATCGCACCTGGCCGACGCGCTGCTCGATCGCGGCTGTTCGGTCGTCGGCATCGACAACCTGCTGACAGGCGACATCGCGAACGTCGCGCACCTCGCCAACCGCGATTTCCTCTTCATCAAGCACGACGTCACCAACTACATCTACATCGACGGCCCCGTCGATTTCGTGCTGCACTGGGCGAGCCCGGCCAGCCCGATCGACTACCTGGAACTGCCCATCCCGACGCTCAAGGTGGGAGCGCTCGGCACGCACAAGGCGCTCGGCCTGGCCAAGGCCAAGGGGGCGCGTTTCGTGCTTGCGTCCACCTCGGAGGTCTACGGCGATCCGCTGGAGCATCCGCAGAAGGAAAGTTACTGGGGCAACGTGAACCCCATCGGGCCGCGCGGCGTCTACGACGAGGCCAAGCGCTTCGCGGAGGCGATCACCATCGCGTATCACCGCTACCACGGCCTCGACGCGAAGATCGTCCGGATCTTCAACACCTACGGCCCGCGCATGCGCGTCAACGACGGCCGCGCGGTCCCCACCTTCATCTCGCAGGCGCTGCGCGACGAGGACCTGACCGTCTTCGGCGACGGGCGGCAGACGCGCAGCTTCACCTACATCTCGGATCTCGTCGACGGCATCATCCGGCTGATGCACTCGGACCTGAACGATCCGATCAACGTCGGGAACCCGCACGAGATGACGATCGAGGAGATCGGCCGCACGATCATCCGCATGACCGGCTCGACGAGCCGGATCGTCTACCGCCCGCTGCCCACCGACGATCCGAAAGTCCGCCAGCCCGACATCACCCGCGCCCGCACGCTCCTTCACTGGGAGCCCAAGGTGGCGCTCGAAGAAGGGCTCACGCAGACCATCGAGTACTTCCGCAAGAAACTCGGCGCCTGAACCCCGCCGGCCGTGACAGCGCCGCGGAGCAGGTGCAGACCGCAGCGGAGCGGCCGCTCCGCTGCGCCCATTCCCGATAATGCCGAGTACGCGATTCGGAATCGTCAGGCGGGTGGCCGAGCGGCCGTGACCTGGGGGCGAGGGCGGCCGCCGCGCAAGCGGGAGTCATCGGCGAGCCGTGCAGGGCGCGCCCACCGAGCGCCAAGCGGTCGCGAGCGGCCAACCGCGCGACGCGGCGAGCGATGGGTCGCCGACCCGAGCCCACAGGTCGCGGCCGCTCGACCAGGCCCCGCAAGACGACCCGCCTTCGCTCGCCGACGACAGCGTGCGAGCTACGGCGAGGCCTCGCCGTAGCTGCATCATCTGCAAACGCGCAGCGGAGGCGGGTCACCGATTCCGAATCGTCCTGGGGGGCCCGGGTTGCGGAGCCGGTGGTTCTACCGTGGCGATGGCGCCGGCTGCGGCTGGTTGATGATGCGCGCGACGTGGACGATGTAATGGATGCCGGAGATGAGCGTGATGGCGAGCGACAGGTAGACGCAGAGGGTGACCAGGGCCGACGCGTGCCCGAGGAAGTTGAAGAACATCACGACCACGCAGGTCACGATGTAGATCGCCGTCGCCGCCTTGCCGTAGATCGACGGCCTGAACTGGCGCCGGCCGATGGTCAGACTGACGAGCGCCACGGTCAGCACGATCACCACGTCGCGGCTGATGACGAGGATCGTCAGCCAGATCGGGATGCGGTTGACTAGGCCGAGGCCGGGAATCGTGAGAACGACGAACGTGGTCACCAGCAGCAGTTTGTCGGCCATCGGATCGAGGAAGGCGCCCAGGCTGGTCTGCTGGCCGCGGCGCGCGAACCAGCCGTCGAGCCCGTCGGTGACGCCCGCCAGGGCGAAGACGACGAGCGCCCAGCCCGGATAGTCGTACACGATCAGGATCACGAAGGCCGGGATGAGCAGCATCCGCAGCAGTGTCAGCTGGTTTGCGGTAGTGAGCGTACTCACGGTGTGCGTGCTCCCGGAGGCAGGCCGGCGCTCCGACCGAGCAGCGTCTCCACGCGGTCGATCACCTGCAGCGCCTCTTTTCCCGTGACGATGTCGGCCGGCCGAAACGTCCCGTCGCCGAACAGGGGCATGATCCCCGCCACGACGACCTGCGCGACAGAAGCATAGTTGATGTGCCCGACGGGCACATCAACAATCCGCGGGGCGGTCCCCTGCCGGCCCGCCGCCTGCCACCGCGCGGCCAGCGCGGGTCGCAACGCGGCGGCCAGGGTCAGCAGCCGGCTCATCGCGCGCGCCAGATCCAGGCGCCGGACGGGGCTGCGGGGTTGAAACGTGTGGTTCGGGTTGACCTCCATCAGGCCGGCGCGCGCCACCGGCAGGATCCACGGCGCCGCCCAGTGGCCGCGCGCGTCGGTGATCACGGGCGTCGGCCGGTCCCGCCGGGCATCGAGGAGGTTCGCAAAGTGCACGCCGACGAGCGCCGCGAGATCGCCGCGCGTGAGGCGCGGCGAGCCGCCAATGTGACCGAATTCGGCGGGCATTTTCGCCATCGCCGCGCGCTCGCGTGCCCGCGCCAGCTGCGCGGCGATCGCCTCGCCCGGCTCGACGGCGGCCGCCTGCGTGTAGGCCCGTATCGCGCCGTCGAAGTCGCCCTGCGCCTCGAGGATCTCGGCGATCTGGACCAACGAGCGGGCATCGGCCGGATCCATCGCGACCGCGCGCCGAAACGCCTCGAGCGCAGCCGTGTTGTCGCCCTGGCTGCGTTCCACGACGCCGAGATCGCGGTACAGAAACGCACTGTCCGGCGATGCCGCGATCGCGCGCTGATAGGCGCGGCGCGCTTCGTCGAAGCGCCCGGCATCCGCCGCGCGCCGCGCCTCGGCCAGCTCCGCCTGCAGCACGCGCAGCTGCAGTACCTGCACGCGCTGCGCGGCGATCGTCAGCGACGGATCCGCCGCCAGCGCCGCCTGAAACGCCTGCAGCGCTTCGGCGGTCTTCAACTGCGCCAGCAGCGCATCGCCGCGCCCGACCAGCGCCGGCGGATACGTTGCCGACTGCCGGAGAGCGAGATCGAACCTCGTCATGGCGCTCTTGTAGTCCTTCTCCGCGAGGCTCACGTAGCCGAGGCCCGCATCCGCCGGAAAGAAGCGCGCGTTCCTCTTGACGGCCGCCGAGAACTCGCGATTCGCATTGCGAAGGTCGCCGGCCTGCAGGAAGCGCCATCCACGCTGGTGCCGCAAGGCGGCGGTCGCGTCGGCGGCCAGGGCCGGCGGCACCACGGGAAACACGAATTCCGGATAGCGGGGCGCCGTCTCCTCTGGCAGGTGTGGCATGCGCCCGGCGCACGCGGCAGCCGCCGCACAGAGGGTCGCCGCGACGAAGAGCCGCGTGAGCCGGCGCGTCATCGCGCGCCCGCCCTTCCCCGCGCGAACCGATCGATCAGCCGCCGCGGCACCTCGGCCTCGATCGTGATGTGGCCGTTGCTGGTCGTGTGGGTCAGCACACGGGCGTGCCGATACAGCAGCGCAATCCGCTGCCTGTCGCGATCGTCGTTCGCCCGGAAGTGCAGGACGAGGGGGCTCGTGTCCAGGGCGAGCCGCGATTCGATGGTCTCGAGCAGCTCGACGCGGCCGTCGCCGAAGAGGGCGGAAATGCAGACCGCGGCAGGATACCGCTGCTGCAGGCGGCGCTGCTCGGCCTCGTCAATCGTGTCGCACTTGTTGAACACGTCCACGGCGGGGACCTGAGCGGCCCCCACCTCCTCGAGTACGCCCCGCACCGCCGCCATCTGGCGCTCGCGATCCGACACGCCCGTATCGACCACGTGCAGCAGCAGATCGGCCTCGGCCACCTCCTCGAGGGTCGCGCGAAACGCGGCCACGAGCGAGTGCGGCAGCCGATCGATGAAGCCGACCGTGTCGGAAACGAGCAGCTCGCGGCGATCGGGCAGGCGCACCCGGCGGACGAGCGGATCGAGCGTCACGAACAGCGCGTTCGATGTCGGGGCCTTCTCGCGCGTGAGCAGGTTGAACAGCGTGGTCTTGCCCGCGTTCGTGTAACCGACCAGCGCGACGGTGGGCACCGACGCCTTCTGGCGCCGCTCGCGCAGCTGCTCGCGGCGCCGGCGCACGTGGTCGATGTCGCGCGAGATCGCGCTGATGCGCTGGCGGATGCGCCGGCGGTCCGTTTCCAGCTTCGTCTCGCCCGGACCGCGCGTGCCGATGCCGCCGCCCAGCCTGGAGAGGGCGGCCCCGGCGCCGACGAGGCGCGGCAGCAGGTATCTGAGCTGCGCGAGCTCGACCTGCCACTTCCCTTCCCGGGTCCGCGCGCGCCGGGCGAAGATGTCCAGAATCAGCTGCGTGCGGTCGATGATCTTCCGCTCGACCTTCGCCTCGATCTGCCGCAGCTGCGCCGGCGTCAGTTCGTTGTCGAAAATGACCAGGCCGACGTTGGCCTCGTCGCACAGACGCGCGAGGCCGGCAATCTTGCCGCTGCCGAGAAAGGTGCCCGCGTCCGGCCTGTCGCGCTCCTGCAGCACGCGCGCGGCGACGCTCGCGCCCGCGGCCTGTGCGAGTCCCGCGAGCTCGTCGAGCGACTGCTCCGCGTCGACACGACGGCCCAGCCCGGTGACGAGACCGACCAGCGCCGCGCGTTCAGTGGGGTGAGACGATCCGCGCGAGGAAACTGGCATCGTTCACACGCATTCTAGCACGCGGGCCCACCTCACCACGCCTTCACGCACCAGTACCGGACCCTCTCCCATCACGTTCACGATCGTCGAGGGAAGGCCTCCGGGCGTCGCGCCGGCGTCCAGCAGCATGTCGATCTGTTCTCGAATCGATTGCGCGATGCGATCCGCCGCGTCCGGCGCCGGTTCGCCCGATCGATTTGCGCTCGTCGACGTGATGGCACCCCCGCACTGCGCAGCCAGCATCCGTGCGACCGCATGATCCGGCACGCGGACGGCCACCGCGCCGGCGCCGCGATGAACCAGCGGCGAGATGAGCGGCGACGCCTGGACGATCAAGGTCAGCGGACCTGGCCAGAACCGGACCGCGAGCCGGCGTGCGAGATCGGAGAGGTGGCCGACCCCGCGCTCCACCTGACCGGAATCGGCGGCGATGACCGGGACCGGCTGATCGACGGCGCGGTCCTTGATGGCGAACAATCGTTCAATCGCGTGCGCGTTGCGCGGATCGACAGCCAGTCCGTACAGGGTGTCGGTGGGATATGCCACGACACCGCCGGCGAGAATCAGGCCGGCGGCCCGCGCGACCAGCGCCGGGTCGGGATTGACGGGATCGACGAGGAGGTGGTCCATTGGAATAGTGCTGTGTGCTTCGTGCCTGGTGCCGTGCTTCGTGCTCGGTGCGGGCCGGCACGCAGCACCGCACCCAGCACCGCACCCGGCACGTGGCACCCGGCACTCAGCACCCGGGACGTTCCCCTGTGGCACGTGCCCCACTGATCGAGCATAATCCATCCACCAGCCGATGTCGCATCCACTTCAGCTCCTTCTCCTGCTCGTCATCATCATCGCGGCCGCAAAACTCGCCGGAGCCGGCGCGAACCGTGTCGGCCAGCCGGCCGTGTTCGGCGAGATTCTCGCGGGCCTGCTGCTCGGCCCGACGCTGCTCGACGTCCTCGGCTGGCCGCTGTTCGCGCCGGCGTCGGGCGTCGCCGGCCCGGCCAGCGTCTCGCTGGCCGCCGTCGTGCGCGACCTGGCCGACATCGGCGTGATCCTGCTGATGTTCATCGCGGGCATGGAGACCGATCTGAAGGAGATGCGCCGCGTCGGCCGCGTCGCCTTCTGGTCGGCAACCGGCGGCGTGCTCCTGCCGTTGGTGGCCGGCGCGCTCGTCGCCGACGCGTTCGGCCTCCCGCTGCTGTGGCAAGGCGTGTTCGTCGGCACCATTCTGACGGCGACGAGCGTGAGCATTTCCGCGCAGACGCTGATGGAGATCGGAGCCTTGCGCACGAAGGAAGGCACGGCGATCCTCGGCGCCGCCGTCATCGACGACGTGATGGGCATCATCCTGCTGTCGGCGGTCATCGCGTTCTCGCGGGGAGCCGGGAGCCCGGGCGTCGCCGCCGTTCTCGGCATCGTCGTCCGCATCGCGATCTTCTTCGCGCTCGCCATCTTCGCCGGCCGATACCTGCCCGCGCTCGTGCGGGCGGCAGACCGCCTGAGCGTCAGCCAGGGACTCCTCGGCCTCGTGCTCGTTGTCGCCTTCCTCTACGCGTGGGCGGCCGAGTACGTCGGCGAGATGGCGGCCATCACCGGTTCCTACGTCGCCGGCGTCCTGTTCGCCCGAACCCGGCAGAAGGAACGCATCGACCAGGGGATCCACCCGCTCACCTACTCGATGTTCGTGCCGGTGTTCTTCGTGAGCATCGGCCTCGAGGCGAACGCGCGCGAGCTCGGCAACGACGTGCTGTTCACCGGGCTGCTGCTGGCAGTTGCCGTTGCGGGGAAGATCCTGGGTTGCGGCGGACTGGCGTGGGCGTCAGGCTTCACCCGCCGCCAGTCGCTGCGCGTCGGCGTCGGCATGATCTCGCGCGGCGAAGTCGGCCTCATCGTGGCGAGCTACGGGCTCTCGCACGGCATCATCACGCGAAACGTGTTCTCGGCGTCCGTCATCATGGTGCTGGCGACGACCATGATCACGCCGCCGCTGCTGCGGCTCTTGTTCCCGGCGCGGCCGCCCCGGCCCGCGCCGGCCGTGGAGGAAACAGTTGCGGGCCCGCCGGAAGAGACTGAACAGGACTGACGTCGTGTCCCCCGTACGAAACACAAGAAGAGAATTCCAGATCTCCTCCTCACCACTCCCTCTACTCACTACTCACTACTCACGACTGCCTGCTAGGAGCGTGTTCTCGATTACTCGGACACGCTCCTAGACACCTTCATCGAGCGGCGTACCGCGATCGCGAGCGCCGCGAGCGTGACCACATCCAGCACGAAGACCGTGCGGATGCTCGCGACGGCGAGGAAACCCGTAAGGATCGGCGTCACTGCCATGCCCGTCAGCGAGGCGCCCGTCAACAGGCCGAACGCCGTGCCGTGCGCCCCCTCGGGCACGACGAGCCCTGCTGCCGTGTAAGCGGCGGTCATCGCCGCTCCGATTCCGACGCCGAACGCCGCCAGCGACAGCCCGAGCAGCACCAGGTTGGAGGTCGCGGCCAGACCGGCCGAGGCCACGGCCGCGAGCACCCCGGCGGCGATGATGATTCGACGCGCGCTCATGCGTGCGATGAAGCGCCCGCAGAGATGGTGGCCGAGGGCCGCCGCGCCGGCGACCAGCGAGAAGAAGACGCCGGAGACGAGCGCCACCCGCCCGGTCGGGACGCCCAGCGCGCCGACGTGGAGCGGCAGCACCGGGCCGAGGCTGCGATCGGCGTACTGCAAGCCGAACAGGACCGCCATGAGGAGGCCGAAGTTCTCGAGCGAGAGGACGCCGCGAAACGTGGGCGCGCCGTGTGCCCGCGCTCGCGAGGCCGGCGCCGCCGCCGGCTCGTGATAGAAGACCAGCACGACCAGGAACGCGGCAGCGTAGAAGCCCGCGGTGACGAAGAAGGCGTTGCGCAGCCCCACCATGCCGGCGATGCCGCCGCCAATCACCGGGCCGAGCGCCGGGCCGAGGCGCTGTGCCGTCTGCACCGTGCCGATTGCCGACGCCATACGATCACGGGGCGCCGATTCGGCCGCCATCGCCAGCGTCAATCCGCCGTACCCCGCGAACAGCCCCTGCACCGTGCGCAGCGCGAAGACGTGCCACGGGCGCGTCGCGTACGCGGTTGCCGCCATGATCACGACGAAACTGACCAGGGAACGCTCGACCAGCAGCTTGCGGCCGAACCGGTCGGCGACGCGGCCCCACACGGGCGACAGCACCGCGGTGACCGCCGGGGTGATCCCCAGGCACAGTCCGGTCCACACCGCGATTTCGCCGACGTCGGTGACGCCGAGCTGGCCGATGTAGAGGGGCAGGAACGGCATCACCAGCGTGAAACCGGTGAAGCCGACGAAGCTGGCCGCGGTGACCGCGAACTGGTTGCGCCGCCAGGTGGCCGCCGGTGTGCCGGCGGGACCAGGGGCCGCGGGTCCGAGGGTGCCGGGGTCGAGGACCGAAGTGGGGATCAAGGCTTCAGAACCGGACGCGGACGTCCTGCTGCTCCTTAAGGTAAATGCTGTCGATGAACCGGATGTGATGCGGGCGCGTCTGCATCACGATCGAACTGGTGCGCGTTCCTTCGCCAAAGAACCGCACACCTTTCATCAGCGTCCCGTCGGTGACGCCGGTCGCGGCAAAGATGATTGCCTGACCGGAGGCCATGTCGCGCGCCTTGTAGATGCGCTTGGTGTCCTTGACGCCCATCGCCCGGCAGCGCGCCTCGTCCTGCGCGTTCCGCACGACGAGGCGGCCGAAAATCTCGCCGTTGAGGCAGCGCATCGCGGCCGCTGTCAGCACGCCCTGCGGCGCGCCGCCGGTTCCCATCACCGCGTGCACGCCGCTGCCCACGACGGCCGCCGCGATGCCTGCCGAGAGGTCGCCGTCCGGGATGAGGCGGACGCGCGCGCCCGCCGCACGGATCTCCTCGATCAACCACTCGTGGCGGTCGCGATCGAGCACCTCGACAACCAGGTCGGCGACCGCGCGTCCGAGCGCCTTGGCCATCGCCCGCAGATTCTCGGCGACCGTCGCCTCCAGGTGCACCGCGTGCTTGCACGCCGGGCCGACGATCAGCTTCTCCATGTACAGATCCGGGGCTTGCAGCAGGCCGCCGCGCTCGGAGGCGGCGAGGACGGCAATGGCGTTTCCGATCCCGGTTGCGCAGAGATTGGTGCCCTCGAGCGGATCGACGGCGATGTCGACGGCCACGGTCCGTCGCGCCCGCTGTTCCTCGGGCGACAGGTTGACGATCCCGACCTTCTCGCCGATGAAGAGCATCGGCGCTCTGTCGCGCTCGCCCTCGCCGATGACGATCGTGCCGTCGATCGGGACCGAATCCAGTTCTTCGCGCATCGCTTCGACGGCGGCGCGATCAGACTTCATGGCGTCGCCCTGCCCCATCGTGTGTGCGCACGCGATCGCCGCGCGCTCGACGACGCGCAGGAATTCGAGGGACAGATCGGAGTCGATCATGGAAGTGCCAGGTGCTATGTGCTACGTGCTGAGTGCGGTGCCAAGTGCGGGGTGCTGTGCTATGTGCCGCGCGGGAGCAACCAGCACCGAGCACCGCACCAAGCACACAGCACCAAGCACGAAGAACCCGGTCGTCACGTCCTCGTGGTCGACGCTGCGTGCGGCGGCAGCGTGCACCGCGTGGGCCGATCCGCCCGGTACCCGAGCACGTAGTCGGCCTGCATCACCTTGTGAATCTCCCGCGTGCCCTCGTAGATGACCGCGCCCTTCGAATTGCGGTAGAAGCGCCCGACGGGGTACTCGTCGGAGTACCCGTTGGCGCCGTGCACCTGCACCGCGTCGCTGGCGGCCCGCTCGGACGCCACCGTCGCGAACCATTTCGCGAGGCCCGTCTCCCGCGTGCACCGCCGGCCCGTGTTCTTCAGCCAGCCGGCTCGCAGGTACAGCAGCCGCGCCGCCTGGTAGTCCGACTCCATCTGCGCGATCAGTTCCTTCACGAGCTGGTGCTCGCCGATCTCGACGCCGAACGTGCGGCGCTCTTTCGCGTACTTCGTGCTCGCGTCCCGGCACGCGCGAATGAGCCCCGTCGCCCCGGCCGCCACCGTGTAGCGGCCCTGGTCGAGCGCGAACATCGCGATCTTGAATCCCTCGCCGGGCCGCCCGACGATGTTCTCCTCGGGCACCTCCACCTCGTCCAGCTTGAAGAAGCCCGTGTTGCCCGCCAGGATTCCCCACTTCTCCTTCATCGTCCCGCTGCTGAAGCCCTTGAAGGCGCGCTCGACGATGAACGCCGTGAGGCCGGAGGAGTCGCGCTGCCGTTTCTTCTCGAGATCGCTCCACGCGAAGACCAGGAAGTTGTCGGCCACGTCGGCGAGCGAGATCCACATCTTCTCGCCGGACAGCCGGTAGCGACTGCCGTCCTTGATCGCGACCGTCTGGATGCCGCGCACGTCGCTGCCGGCGGCCGGCTCGGTGAGGGCGTAGGTCGCAATCTGCTTTCCCTGCGCCTGCGGCACGAGGTACCGGCGCTTCTGCTCCTCGCTGCCCCACGAGAGGAGCGTCAGGCAGTTGAGGCCGGCGTGCACCGACATGATGACGCGCAGCGACGTGTCGACGTACTCGAGTTCCTCGCAGGCGAGGCCGAGGCAGATGTAATCCATGCCCGCGCCGCCGTACTCCTGCGGCACCGAGATGCCGAGCAGGCCGAGCGAGGCCATTTGCGGCAGGATCGCCCGATCGAACTCGTGCGCGCGATCCAGGTCGTGAATACGGGGCGCGATCTCGCGGCCGGCCCATTCGCGCACGGATTGTTCAACGAGGCGGTGTTCGTCGGAGAGTTCGAAGTCCATGGGAGTAGTGAGTAGTGAGTCGCGAGTAGTGAACAGGGAGCAAACGGCCGGCCGCCGTGGCTCGACATTTCACGTTTTGCGGACAGTAGCACATGCGGAAGCGGGCGGCAATTGCCGGGGCCTACGGACCCGCAGCATTCGGCGGCTCCCGATCGGCCGCGACGATGACGCGCGCTCCCCGCCCGAGATCGAGCAGTCGCGCGGCGCTGCCGCCGTTGGCCGCAATCTCGAGGAACCCGCTGCTGCCAACCAGCGCGCACAGGGCGCCGGACCGAACGTCCCCGTACGTTTCGACCAGCGGAAGCGCCTCACGGTCGGCGACGTGCACCCGCAGCGCGCGCGCGCCGGCCAGCTGGTCGAGCATCCGTGTGCCGATGTTCGAGATGAGATTGCCGAACCGATCGGCCTTGAGGATCTCACCCTCTATCGTGCCTTCGGTCGCGCGAGGCCGGGGCACGTCGAGCCGTATCCACCCGGCGACCGGCGGACCGAGCGCGTGGATGTCGGTGCCGCGCGCCAGCCAGGCCGCCGCGGGCGCGAAGCGGTCGCGCCCTTCGAACGTGCGGCTGATCGTGGGGCGCAGATAGTCCGGTTCGGTGATCTCGACAACGGCGGCCGGCGCCTGCCCGTCGAACACCATGCCGAGGACGCCGTTGTCGGGCGCCACGAAGAAACGGTCGCCGGCCTGCACGGCGAGCGTGCGGCGCGAGGTGCCGACGCCGGGATCGACGACGACGAGGAAGATCGAACCGCGCGGAAAATCGCGCCAGCACGCGTGCAGCTCCAGCGCGGCCGACAGCACGTCCTGCGCCGGGATCTCGTGGGTGATGTCGACCAGCGTCACCTCCGGCTCGATGCCGAGGATCACGCCCTTCATCGCGGCCACGTAGTGATCGCGCGTGCCGAAGTCGGTGAGCAGCGCTATGACGCGGGGGGACATTGTCTGAATGGCGGGGTCCCATCGCCCCGCTCCGCTTCCTCGCGCAATTCTAATGCAGGGCGGACCTCAAGGTCCGCCGTTACGGCGGGGCGATCAGATAATGGGCCGTCCGCCCCCGCCCTTCCGGAACAGGATCTCGCGCAGGTTGTTCTGCAGCAGGAACGAATCGGACACGCGCAGGCCGTCGAACATCTTGATGATGTCGCGATTCTGCGGCGAGCGCTGGCGGATCGCCACCGAGGTGTAGGACCGGTGACGCAGGTGCCCCTCGTCCACGACGACGAACTTCGTGAATCCCTTCGTGGATTGCGCCGTGGTGCCGAAGAAGCCAAGCAGCGCGCCGTCCTGTCGGAGCAACCGCACCAGCTTGCTCGCGAGCGTCAAGGCCGACGGCCGATCGAGGTAGTCGAGCAGGTCCCAGATCAGGACGCCGTCAACCGTGCCCTCTTCGAGCGAGAAGCGCCCGGAGAGAAATGCGGGGAATTGCTCCAGCCTGCTCTCGCGAAGGTGCCGATCGAGGTCCGCGAAAATGTCCTCGATGTACACCTTGCAATTGAGCTGCTCGCCGAAGAAGGTGAGATTGGATCCGACGACGGGACCGAGATCGAGCAGCACGGGCGCCGGCCGCCCGGCGAGGTAGGTCAGGAACTTGCGCAGCGCCTTGGTGGCGACCAGCGCGCCTTCCTCCAGCTGCCGGGAGCCCTGCTCCAGCTCCCCGTCAGCCTGCCGATGCCCGCCCAGGCGAGTGAGAAATCCGCCGAGATTCCGAACCTTCTCGCCGCCCGACAAAGGCACTCCTCAGACTGCACGCCGACGCGGGGTACGCGCCGGGAGCCGCAACGTCCGAAGGTCCGGGAGTCCGAAGGTCCGAGCGTCCGAGGTCGGACATCCGGACATCCGGACTTCGGACCACAGTGTTCGCGCTAGACGCCCAGACGCTGGCCGCCCGGTACCTGGGGAGCCGGCGCAGGCGGCTTGACTTCGGGTTTGGCCGGCGCCGCAGCCGCGGCCGCCGGGGCCTTGCGCTGCATGTCGACGCTGCCCCGGAAATGCGCGCCCTCGGCAATCGCCACGCGCGGAGAGACGATGTCGCCATCCACCGACCCGTTGTCGCGGATGTCAACCTTCTCGCTCGCCGTGATGTTGCCCATCACTTCGCCCAGCACGATCACGGCCTTGGCAAACACTTCGGCTTTGATCTTACCGTGCGGCCCGATGGTCAGCACGTGCTCGCGCAGCTCGATCTTGCCCTCGACGTTGCCTTCGACGGTCAGATCTTCACTGCCGTTGAGCTCGCCCTTGATCACGACCGACTTGCCGATGTTGACGACATCCTTTTCCATCCGCTTCGCCTCGATTTCCGGTGCGGGGATCTTCTGCGCACCCGGTACGGTCGGCGCTCCAGGGGGAGCCGGTGCACCCGTTGGTTCGCGACCGCCGACGGGCGGCCGCACGACTTCGTCCCGTTTCCACATCGTAAACCTCTGCGTCTCCCCGACCTCGAGAACAGGCGCGGGGCGCCGACGCGACGTCGATTACCGCGAGAGCCCGGCCAGTATAAGGAAGCCGGCCGAGTGTTGTCTAGTCCTTTTGTTTGCCGGGGGTTAGCGGCAATGCTATGATCGAGTGCCGTCCCGAATGCAAACTCGTCCGCGCCACCCTCCAGCCGCGTTCCGAAGGGTCTGAGGGCCTCCGTGCGAAGGATCTACTTCGACCACAACGCAACGACGCCGCTCGATGACCAGGTTGTCGAGGCGATGTTCGCGGTCTGCCGCAACGAATTCGGCAACGCGTCGAGTGTGCACTATTACGGCCAGCGTGCCAAGACGGCACTCGATGCCGCGCGGGCGGCCGTTGCCGACCTCATCGGCGCCGACGCGGCCGAGGTCGTGTTCACCAGCGGCGGGACCGAGGCCGACAACCTGGCCCTTCGGGGGGCCGCCGCGGCCGCCGATGCCGGACGCCGGCACCTGGTGACGGTCGGTTTCGAACACGAGGCGGTGCTCAACACCGTGAAGTCGCTGGCCCGTGCCGGCTGGGAGACGACGGTGCTGCCGCCTGACGGCGGCGGCGTCGTTTCGCCCGAGCGGGTGCGCGAGGCGATCACTGACCGGACGGGCCTCGTCTCGGTGATGCACGCGAACAACGAGGTCGGCACGGTCCAGCCGATCGCGGAACTGGCAGCCATCGCTCACGAGTCCGGCGCGCTCTTCCACAGCGATATGGTGCAGTCGGCGGGCAAGATCCCGATAAACGTGCGCACCCTTGGCGTCGACCTCGCGTCGTTCTCCGCGCACAAGCTGTACGGGCCGAAGGGGGTCGGCGCGTTGTGGGTGCGCCGCGGCGTCCGCCTGATGCCGGTTCTCACCGGCGGGCGGCAGGAACGCAATCGTCGTCCCGGCACCGAGAACGTGCCCGGCAACGTCGGGTTCGGCGTTGCGGCGCGGGTGGCGGCAGGGCGCCTTGCCGAGGACAGCGTGCGGCTGATTGCGCTGCGGGATCGGCTCGAGCAGGGCGTGCTCGCACGGGTCGGCGCGATCGACGTCAACGGTGCGCGCGACGCCCGCGTCCCGAACACCAGCAACATCAGCTTTGCCGGCGTCGAGGCGGAATCGCTGCTGATTGCACTCGACCTCGAAGGATTTGCCGTGTCGACCGGCTCCGCCTGCTCGTCGGGGACGCTGGAACCGTCGCACGTGCTCAAGGCGATGGGGCTGTCGAGTCACCGCGCGCAGAGTTCGATCCGCTTCAGCCTCGGCAGGGGGAATACCGAGCAGGAGGTGGACGCGCTGCTCGAGGTGCTGCCGGGCGTCGTCGAGCGGCTTCGGAGTCTCGCGCCTGCCGTGCGGTAGCTGCCACCGGCTCAACTCTTGCGGCTTACGGCTCAAGGCCTGTTTGGCACGCTGGCCGAGGGTCCTCCACGTATGAGGGCCGGAAGCCCACGAGGTCGTGAGTCGTGAGCCCTGAGACGTCAGTCATCTCTGCAAGGATCCCATGCGCATCGTGGCAGCCATGTCGGGCGGCGTCGATTCGTCGGTGGCCGCGGCACTGTTGAAGGAAGCGGGTCACGACGTCATCGGCCTGTCGATGCAGCTCTACGACCAGCGCGAGGGCGAGAGTCCTGCCCTGGGCGAACGGGCAGGTACGCGAGTCGAAGGGTTCGGCAGTTGCTGCACGCTCGACGATCTGCACGACGCGCGGCGCGTGGCCGCGGCCATCGGCATTCCGCACTACATCGTGAACCTCGAGCGGCGGTTCGAGGAGGAGGTCATCGGCAACTTCGTGCAGGAGTATCTGCGGGGACGAACGCCGCTTCCCTGCGCGCATTGCAACAGCGGGTTGAAGTTCGACGCGCTCCTCGAGCGCGCGCGGGGGTTGGGCGCCGAGGCGGTGGCGACCGGGCACTACGCGCGCGTCGATCGAACCGCTGACGGGCGGCACCTTCTTCGGCGCGGCGTGGACGCGGCGAAGGACCAGAGTTACTTCCTGTTCTCGCTCACGCAGGATCAGCTCGCACGCGCGCTGTTCCCGCTCGGCGCGCTCTGCAAGCCGCAGGTTCGCGCGCGCGCGCGCGAGCGCAACCTGCCGGTCGCCGACAAACGGGACAGCCACGAGATCTGTTTCGTGGCGAACGGCGACTACGCGGGGTTCATCGCGCGCCGCGCGCCCGCCAGCGCGCGACCCGGCGCGATCCTCGACGGCAAGGGCCGTGTCGTCGGCCGACATGCGGGGGTGCATCACTTCACGGTGGGCCAGCGCAAGGGCCTGCACCTCTCCGCCGGGGTCCCGCTCTACGTGACCGCCATCGATGCCGACGCCGACACCGTCACGATCGGTCCGAAGGAAGCGCTGGCGCGCCGCACGCTGGCCGCCTCGCACGTCAACTGGATTTCCGGGTCGTCGCCGTCCGGCCCGCTTCGGGTGGCCGTGCAGATTCGCTCGCGTCACGACGCCGCCCCCGCCACGCTCCACGCCGATGGGCCCGACCGTGTACGCGTGGCGTTCGATGAGCCGCAGAGCGCGATCACGCCCGGCCAGGCGGCGGTGTTCTACGTTGGGGATGAAGTGATCGGGGGCGGGTGGATTGACTAGACGCCTTGACCGGGTGAATTCTGAGTACTTGAGTCGAATTTATCAGGCCGCAAGTCGGACCTCCTTCAAAAAGTTGGTAAGGGCCGCGTCGAGGCGCTCGAGCGTCGAGGGGCCGCGGCGTGT
>Ga0315282_10001618_pt1 | contig 42193 bp, 37 predicted proteins | sample YL17G07_20_MG_FD_203693 | JGI IMG/M metagenome (GOLD analysis project Ga0315282, IMG submission 203693) | Sediment microbial communities from Yellowstone Lake, YNP, Wyoming, USA - YL17G07_20 | ecosystem: Environmental > Aquatic > Freshwater > Lake > Sediment | place: USA: Wyoming | collected...
TCCCCGAGAAGTCACCGGATATGTTCCTGCCCCCTCTGCCCGAGGAAAAGCTCAAGGCCGTGAATCCGAAGCCCAAGGCCGCCCCGGCCAACCAGAACCGCCAGACCGAGGCCCTCCCGACGGCGGACGAGGTCATCGTCCCCCCTCAGGCCGATGCTTCCCGCTTGGCGATCCAGGTGCCGGCGGAAAAAAAGCCGGAGGTGAAGCCGGCCGAGACGAAGACGGCTGAGGTCAAGCCCGGGGATGCGAAGGCCGCGGAAGCTCAGCCGCCCCAGCCTGAGAATCAGCAGCCGGTGAAAACGGAGACGGCTCAGCCCCAGGGCACGCCGGCCGGCGGCAATGATGCCGGGTCCCAGCCGGCCCCGGCCCCGAAGGCCGCGACCGGCGACCTCATCGACCTGGCCGCGGCCGACGAACTGCCCCGGGTCATGAAGTCCTTCGAGCCCGCCTACCCGAGCCAGGCCGCGCGCTTCGGCAAGGAAGGCTCGGTCACGGTCAATGCCCTCATCAGCGAGGCCGGGAACGTCATCCAAACGGGGATCCTCAAGGGCCTGAAAGACGACATGGGCCTGGAGAAGGCCGCCGAGGCGGCGGTCAGGAAATGGAAATTCCAGCCGGCCAAGAAGGACGGCGTGAACGTCAAGGTCTGGAAGCCGATCGTCATCACCTTCAAGGCGAACCGGTCCGGGACAACTTGAGCCAACGATGAAAAAATATTCGCATATCAACAAAAGGAGTCACCCATGGGACTGAACAAGGATCAGGAAGAGCTCTATAAGCGGACGATGGGAGAGGTCAAGAGGCAGCTCGACAACCTCGACGACGAGGTCGAGAAGGAGCTCCAGAAGGTCCGGAGACGCCTGGCCGAGCTTCAAGAATCCAAGAAATCCCTGAAGATGGTCTATGAAGGCACGGCCAAGCTCCTGGGCATCGAGGTCGAGTCGGAGGACGAGGACGCCGGCGACCAGGCGTCAGCCTCGCCCAAGATGTAGGAGGGGCCGGGCCGGCCCAGCCGGACACCCCCGCCATGCCTTTTCCCGCCTGATACGATCCCTTCCGCCCCGAATCCCCGTCTCTTCATTCATTGACTCCCGGGCGGAGTTTTGTTATAAACTGGGCGGTCATGTTCATCGTCATCGGCCTTGCGATCGGCTTTGTCGCCGCCATCCCCCTGGGGCCGGTCAACGTCTTCGTCGTTTCCCAGACCCTCAAGCGGGATTTCTTCCACGGCGTCCTGGCCGGGATCACCACGGCCGTCCTGGACATGGTTTACTGCCTCATCGCCCTGATGGGCTTTTTCCAGATCAAGTTCGGCCTCAGCCCGACCCTCATGTCGGTCATGAAGGTCATCGCGGGGCTGATCATCCTGATCATCAGCTACCGGCTCATCCGCGACTCCAAGACCTTCAGCCTTCCCCAGAACGGCGACAAGATCCCGGCGGCGTCGCACCGGCCCATCCTCGGCGTCATCCTCCTCTATGTGACCAACCCCTCTCTGTACGTGTTCTGGTTCGCCGTGGCCGGGACCATGACCGGCCACAACCTCGTCCACAACACCGGCTGGACGGCCATCGCCTTCGCCGCGGCCTGCGGGCTGGGATCCCTCCTCTGGTACGTTCTCCTCGTCCGGTTCGTGTCGCGGCGTCAATCCAGGATCCACCCCGAGATGTTCCGAAAGATCCTGCTTTATCTGGGGTCGGCCCTGGTCCTGTTGGGTCTCTACACGATCGTCTCGATCTTCTTCTGATCTCGCATGACCAAGCGCGAGCGGGTCGAAAAGACGTACGGCTTCGGCATCCCCGACCGCCCTCCCTTCGTCCCCGCCGTCTACGAGCATAAGGCCGCCCTCGTCGGCCGGACGCCTTCGGAGGTCTGCCGCGACGGCGGACTGCTTCATGAGGCCCTTCTCAGGGAGCTCGAGATCTACGACCCCGACGTGCTGACCGTCGGCATCGACGTCTACAATGTCGAAGCCGAGGCGCTCGGCTGCCGGGTCCGTTATTTCGAGGACTCGAACGACGTCCCGGCCGTCGCCTCTCCCCTTCTCGGGGGCGCGGGCGGGGTCAAGGGACGAGCCTTCGGCTCGCCACTCGCCCGTGGCTTATATCCACGGGCGAGTACGGCCGAAGTGGACCCCCGGGCAAAGCCCGGGGCCGGGCTTCCCAGTCCCGGTCCTGGCAAGGCCGGGGCCGGGCTTCCCAGTCCCGGTCCTGGCAAGGCCGGGGCCCCGGCCGCCGTCGACGAGCTGAAGGTTCCGGACCCGGAAAGCGACGGGCGGATGCCCCTCTTTCTCGAAACGGCCGGCCGCCTCCACCGGGAGCTGGGGTCGGAGGTGCGCGTCAGGGGGGCCGTGAGCGGCCCTTTCTCCCTGGCCTGCGCCTTGATGGGGACGGAGGAGGTCCTCGTGGGGACAGCGGACGACCCCGCGTCGATCGCGAGGCTCCTGGATTTCTGCGGCCGGGTGACGGTCGCCTACGGAAAGGCGTTCCGGGCGAAGGGCGTCGATGTCGCCATCTTCGATTCCAAGGCCTCGCCGGGGGCGGCGTCCCCCCGGATTTTTCATGATCTCGTCCTGCCCGTCTACCGCGACCTGGTCATGCCGGGTTTATCCGCCGCGGGGGCGAGGCCCGTGCCCCTGATCATCGGCGGCGATACGACGCCCATCCTGGATGACCTGCTCCTGACCGGGGCGACCCAGCTCCTCTGCGACGCGGGAGCGGACCTCGAAGCGTTCAAGAAAAGGTGCCGGGAAGAGCGCCGCGCGTTCCGGGTCAGTGTCGACGCCCGGCTCATCCACCGTGGCCGCCCCGACGAGATCCGGGCCGAGGCGCTGCGCCTCCTCGGCGCTACCGCGGGCCAACCCGGGCTCCTCTTCGGCTGCGGCGTCGTGGCCTACGACACCGACCCCGCCAACGTCCTGGCCCTCCGGGCCGCCCTCGACGAATTCTCGGCCGGGATCAGCTGATCGTCAGGCAGAACAGCTCATTCGACGGCGATTCCGCTGACGAGGATCACCCAGACCCCCCCCTCCGATAATTATCAGGCGAAATGGAGCTTGAGCTGCTCGATTCTCTTCCCGATGTCGATCCGGCCCCGGCACCGGGCCCGACACGAGCCGCACGAAACGCACCGGTCGAGACCCCGGCCGGCGGGCAGGCTGGCGAGCGTCTCCTTGGCCTGGAAGACGTTCGGGTAGCGGAGGTACATGTGGGCCCTCATCAGGGTCGGAGTGTCCACGCCGGCGGGGCAGGTCTCAAGGCAGCCGCCGCACTGGACGCAGTGGGCCATGGCCAGCTTGATCTTCCGGTCGGACAGGAACCGCTTTTCCTCGGGCGTGAGGGTCAAGTCGCGGCCCACGGCGACGTCTTCCTCGAGCTCGCCGAAGGTCGTGAAGCCGGGGACGGCGCCGTGGATGAACTTGTGCTGGAGCACCCACTTGAGAACGGCGGTCTGGAGAATGGAGCCGCCGTAAAAGGCCTGCTGTTCGGCCGGAAGCCCCTCTTTGTACCAGGACTGCATGCACTGGGTCTTCATGGCCACGAGCCCGATCCCTTTGGCGGACGCGTTCTCGAGGGAGCGGCGCAGGCCGGCGTCCTCGGACATGGCGTAGTTGAAGGCGACGAGAACGACCTCATAGAACCCGCCGCGGACGGCCTCGTCGAGGCAGGGCCCCATGTTTCGATGGGTCGAGAAGCCGACGAAACGGACTTTTTTCCGGGCCTTGAGCTCGGCCAGGGCGTCCTGAAACCCCTGCCTCTTGAGGTCTTCGACCCGGCTGACATCGTGGATGTAGAGCATGTCGACGTAATCCGTCCTCAGACGCCTGAGGCTGCCTTCGAAGACCTTGATGAATGCGGCCTTGAGCTCGGCCGGGGACATGGATTCGCGCCGGTCGGGCGGGATGGCGACCTTGGTGGTGATGACGGCCTTGTCGCGGGCTTTGAGCTCTTCGAGAACCCGGCCGACCATCTCCTCGTTCCGGCCCCGCTGGTAGCCCGCGGCCGTGTCGAAATGGCGGATCCCAAGCTCGTAGGCCTTCCGGACAAGCTCGGGATTATCGGCGTTCATGACGCCCATGTTGACGATGGGGAGCGTGATCCCGGTCTTGCCGAGAGCGCGGGTCAGAAGCGGCCCGGCGGTGGCTCCGGCGGGGGAGGTCTGAGCATCAAGGCCCGCGGGCTTCCCCAGACGGCCGAGGACCGCTACGGCTCCCGCTCCGGCCAGGGCCTTGGAAAAGAATTCTCTCCGGTCGAGCTTTTTTCTGGAATCCGTCATGATATCTGTACTCCTTTCGGTCTATTTTACCCGAATCGCTCCCCGGGTCAAATATATGATGCGGTGAACTTTTCGAGGGATTTTCTCGTATAATTCGAATGAAGGAGAACGATGATGACGAAGTTCCTTCTGTGGCTGATCCTTATGGTGTTCTGTTGGCCCCTGGCTCTTCTCGCGCTCCTTCTCTACCCGATCGTCTGGCTTCTCCTTCTCCCCTTCCGGCTGCTGGGGATAACGGTGACGGCCGTTTTCGAGCTCTTCAAGGCGATCATCATGCTCCCGGCCCGGATCCTCCGCGGCCCGTCCAGGGTCTGACGGGGTCAGCTGACGGGGTCAAATCTTCATTCTTGCACTTTTGCTAGCCCTGACCCCATTCCAACTATAATATTGTCAACTTTATAGACAAAAAATATCGTCAACTTGGGCGGTTTTCCATAACGGTAACATGCAACTAAATACACTAAATAAAGAACTGTGCCTATTTCGGTAATTAGTTGTGTGTCACCGTAATTCGTAGGTTTGACCCTGCTTGGTGTGTATAATAAGCGTCTCGATGGAAGTCAAAGAACACTTCTATGCGGAATCGAAATCCCCCTCCCCGCGAACTCCCAGATCGTAAAAGTCGACGCGATTATGCCGAGCTGAGGAGATTGACGATGGCCCGGAAAAAGATCCACCTGGTTTCGAACGCCCACCTGGACCCGGTCTGGCTCTGGGAATGGGAGGAGGGCGCCGGCGAAACCCTCTCGACCTTCCGGCAGGCCGCCGAATTCTGCGAGCGCTATCGGGGCTATATCTTCTGCCACAACGAGGCGGTCCTCTACCAGTGGGTCGAGGAATACGAGCCCGCCCTCTTCAAAAGGATCCAGAAGCTCGTCCGCGCCGGGAAATGGCACATCATGGGCGGCTGGTACCTCCAGCCCGACTGCAACATGCCGAGCGGCGAATCCTTCGTCCGCCAGATCATTCTCGGGAAAAGGTATTTCCGGGAGAAATTCGGGGTCGAGCCCAAAACGGCGGTCAACCTGGACCCTTTCGGCCACACCCGGGGCCTCGTCCAGATCCTGGCGAAGAGCGGCTACAGCGCCTACCTTTGCTGCCGGCCGGGCGATGCCCGGTGTCCTCTGCCGGGCGACGAATTCGTCTGGGTCGGCTATGACGGGTCCGAGGTCCTGGCCAACAGGGCCTCGGCCCATTACTGTTCTATCGGCGGGAAGGAGCGGGAGCGCCTCGAGGAGTGGCTGGCGAAGAACCCGGCCAAAGACCTGATCATCCACCTCTGGGGGATCGGCAACCACGGCGGCGGGCCCTCGCGGAAAGACCTCGGCGACCTCGAAAGCCTCAAGGCCGAGCGGCCGGACCTCGAGATCGTCCATTCGACCCCCGACGCCTATTTCGAGGAGCTCGAGGCGAAGCGCCCCTCCCTGCCCCGCCGGGCCAAGGACATCAATCCCTGGGCCGTGGGCTGTTATACGTCCATGAGCCGGGTCAAGCAGGGTCATCGCCGGCTCGAGAACGAGCTCTTCTCCGCCGAGAAGATGATCACGGCCGCCTGGTCGCAACGGCTGATGCGCTACCCTCAGGACGAACTTCGGAACGTCATGGAGGACCTGGCTTTCACCGAGTTCCACGACATCCTGCCCGGCTCGGCCATCCCCGCCGGCGAGAAAGCCGCCGTCCGCCGGGTCGACCACGGCCTCGAGATCCTGGCCCGCCTCAAGGCCAGGGCCTTCTTCGCCCTGACGTCGGGCGAGCCGAAGGCCGCGGCCGGCGAGATGCCGTTGTTCGTTTACAACCCTCACCCGTTTGCGGTCAGGGCCATCGTCGAGTGCGAGTTCGAGCCTTGGGAGCCGAACTACGCCAAGGCCGACTTCTGGAACCCGCGTCTCTCGGCAAACGGCAAGGGCCTCGCGTCCCAGGTCGAGAAGGAGGCGAGCAACCTCAGCCTCGAATGGCGGAAGAAGGTCGTCTTCGAAGCCGAGCTCGGGCCGTCCCGGATGAACCGGTTCGATTGCCGGCTCGATCCGGTCGCCGAAAGACCGAAACCCGCCGTCCGGGAGGAGGACGGGTCCGTCACGGTCAGGACCCCCGACCTCACGGCCGCCGTCAACGCCCGAACGGGGCTTCTCGACAGGTACGAGGTCAAAGGCGTCAATTATCTGAAGGAGGGGTCCTTCCGGCCGCTGGTCGTCCAGGACAACGCCGACCCCTGGGGGATGAAGGTCCGGAGCTTCCGGAACCTGGCCGGAGAGTTCAGGCCGGCGACGCCCGAGGAGGCCGCGGCGTTCTCCGGGTTCGCCGGCGGGCTCGTCCCCCCGGTGAGGGTCGTCGAAGACGGCGGCGTCCGGACGGTCATCGAGGCCGTCCTTTCGTTCGGGAGATCGACCGCCGCCCTCCGCTACAAGGTCCCGAAGAGAGGGACGGAGCTCGAGTGCGAGGTCCGCGTTTTCTGGGCCGAGAAGGACAGGATGCTGAAGCTCTCCCTGCCGTCGCTCCTTCGGGCGCCGCGCTTCATGGGCCAGGTCGCCTTCGGCGCCGACGAGCTGCCGTCGAACGGCGACGAGGCCGTCGCCCAGAAGTGGCTGGCCCTGGTTTCGGAAAAGGACGGCGCGGCCTTCACCGTCGTCAACGACTGCGTCTACGGGTCAGACTTCTGTGACGGGGAATTGCGGCTCTCGCTCCTCCGGTCGCCCGCCTACTCCGCCGATACCTGGGAGGGCAGGCTCGTCGTCGCGGCGGACCGCTTCATCCCGAGGCAGGACCAGGGCGAACGCCTGTTCCACTTCTGGATCAACGGCGGGCCTCTGGACGAGCGGCTCGAGAGAATCGACCGGGAGGCGCTCGTCAGGAACGAGAGGCCCTATGTCCTCCCCTTCTGCCCGGCCGGGCAGGGCAAAAAAACCAGGGCCGGAGCCATTGTCGACGGACCCGCCGTCGAAGTCACGGCTTTCAAGAAGTCCGAGGACGGGAACGACATCGTCGTCCGTCTCTTCGAGCCCACGGGGAAGCCCCGGACGACGACGCTCCGCCTTCCCGCGTCCGGCGTCAGCAAGAAGGTCCGCCTGGGCGGGTTCGAGGTGAGGACGCTCCGCTTCAACCCCAGGTCCAAAAAATGGGCCGACGCGGACCTCATCGAACGGAGGCTCGGGAAGAAGTGAACTCACGGGAAAGGGTCATCGCGGCTCTCGAGGGGCGAATCCCCGACAGGGTCCCCTACGGGGAGTTCGCCGTCGATTTCGACACCGTCGAGAAGATCATCGGCCACGAGACCTATCTGAGGGCCAAGGCCAAGTCCCAGATCGCCTTTTGGGAAGGCCGCCGGGACGAAGTTGCCGAAAGCTGGCTCAAGGACCACCTCGAACTCCACCGCAGGCTCGAGCTCGACATCGTCACCTTCCCCATGGCGACATGGGAGATGCCGCCCGAGACCGGCGACCCGCCGCCGCGCCGCATCGACCCGACGACCTGGGAAGACAAGCACGGCCGCGTCTGGAAGCTCTCGGACATCACCCACGACATCACCTGCGTCCGCGACCCGGTGAGGGACGCGAAGGTCTTCACCGCGGCCGAATTCGAGAAGGAGCCGGACCCGCCGCGGCGCGACGACCGGTCCTGGAAGATCCTGGACGCGGTCATCCAGGAACTCAAGGGCGAAAAGTTCATCTGCGGGCCCTCGGGCGGGTCGATCGGGATCGTCCTCCTCGGCGGCATGGAGCGCGGTCTTCTCGAGATCGGGGGGAACCCGGACGCCGTCCGGGCGGCGACGGGCTTCCTCGTCAAACAGCAGAACCTGGGCGACGTGGCCATGATCCATCCGGACTCCGACGCCGTCCTGTGGGCCGAGGACTTGGGCTACGGCAAGGGCCCCCTCATCAGCCCGCGGATGTTCCGCGACCTCTTCCTCGAGGCCAACAAGGCCCGGGCCCGGAACGTCAGGGAAAAATTCGGGAAGAAGATCCTCAAGCACTGCTGCGGCAACGTCAACGCCCTGATGGATGATTTCGTCGAGATCGGCTTCGACGCCTACCAGTCCATCCAGCCCACGGCCGGGATGGACATCTGCGCCCTCAAGAAAAGCCATGGTGACAAGATCACTCTCTGGGGCGGAGTCGCCGTCGAGAACCTGATCGAGGGGACCATGGAAGACGTCCGGCGGGACGTTCGGCGGGCCATGGCCTGCGCCAAGCCGGGCGGACGGTTCATCCTCGGCTCGAGCCACAGCGTCGCCGTGGGGACGAGGTACGACAACTACCTGGCCATGCTGGACGAGTACCGGAAACTGTGTGAATATTGAGAGGGAAAGCCACTCCTCGCAATGACATAATGATTGAAGGTCCATGAGGATTCAGGTGCGGCAAATGGTCAAAGCTCCCGTTTCGCTCGTCCTGGTCGGGATCGGCGGGATGGGCGCCGTCTATGTCCGGGAGCTCCTGGACGCGAAAGATTCCGGGGCGTTCCGGATCGCCGGCGCCGTCGACCCCGAGCCGGAGCGCTGCGCCCGGCTCGAGGAGCTTCGAGCCGCGGGGGTCCCGGTGTTCGCGACCCTCGAGGGCTTTTTCAGGAACAGGACGGCCGAGCTGGCCGTCGTCTCCTCCCCCATCCAGTTCCACGCCGGCCAGACGTGTCTCGCCCTGGCGAAGGGAAGCGACGTCCTTTGCGAGAAGCCCGTGGCCGGAACAATCCGGGAAGCGCGGGCGATGATCGAGGCGGAAAGAGCGGCGGACCGTTGGGTGTCCGTCGGTTACCAGTGGTCGTTCAGCCCGGCAGTCCAGGAATTGAAGAGGGATATCATGGACGGCCTGTTCGGCCGGCCGAAGCGCCTGAAATGCCTCTACCTCTGGCCGCGGGACGAAAAATATTATGGGCGGACGAGCTGGGCGGGGAAAAAGCGGGACGCGGCGGGCGGCTGGGTCCTCGACAGCCCGGCCCAGAACGCCATGGCCCACGACCTCCACAACATGTTCTATGTCCTGGGGAAGGAGAGGAGCGCGGCCGCCGTGCCGGTCGAGGTCGAAGCCGAGCTCTACCGGGCCAACCCCATCGAGAATTTCGACACGGCGGCCATGCGGGCCAGGGCCGCTGACGGCGCCGAGATCCTGTTCTATATCAGCCATGCGCCGCGCCAGGAAAACGGCCCCGTCTTCTCCTATGAATTCGAAAAGGGGGTCGTCCGCTGCTCGAGCCGCACCTCGGGCATCCGGGCCGAGTTGGCGACCGGAGCGCTCAAGAGCTACGGCGTTCCCGACGCCGGAGGCATGAACAAGCTTTGGGAGGCGATCCGGAGCGTGCGGACCGGGGAGCGGCCCGTCTGCGGATTGGAAGCGGCCTCGAGCCAGACGCTCTGCATCAACGGGATGCAGGATTCCATGCCGGAGATCAGGGATTTTCCCGAAGGGCTTCGGCACGTGCTCGAGGAAAAAGGATCCCGGAGGATCTGGGTGGAAGGCCTGGATGACGCGCTCGAAGGCTGTTATGCGGCCAACGCCCTGCCGTCCGAGCTGGGCATCTCCTGGAGCGCGAAAGGCCGCCTTGTCAAATTGGGGACACAATATTCATTTCCGAATCTTCCGGGAAACTAAGACCGTGTCCCCAATTTTGAAGATCAGTAAAATCGTCTACCCGGGACGGCACCTGGCCCTCGACCAGGGCAAGGTCGTCTTCACGGACCGGGGGCTTCCCGGAGAGACGGTGGAGGTCGAGATCGTCAGGGACCGGAAGACCTTCGCCGAAGGGAGGACCAAGAGCGTCCTCGAAAAATCGGCCTCCCGGGTCGAGCCGCGATGCGGCCATTTCCTGGCCTGCTCTCCTTACCAGGACATCGACTACGAGACTCAGCTGGCCGTCAAGAAGGCCCAGGTCGAGGAGATCGTCAACCGCGAGCTGAAGCTCAAACTCGAGACATTGACAGTGACACCGTCGCCCGAGATCTGGGGCTACAGGAACAGGATCCGCCTCCGAATCCTCCGGGAGGACGGACAGGCCCGGGCCTTCTACCACGAGCCCGGCGAGGAGACGGCTTTCCTCCCGGTCGACCGTTGTTATCTCGTCTCCGACCGGACGAACGACCTCGTGACCGAGCTCCTCGGGTTCATCAATCGGGAAGAATGGGAGGCCGTCTCCGGCCTGGAGGTCAGGGAGAGCCGGTCCCGGGGGAGGCTCCTGGCCGTTATCCATCTCGAGTCGGCGTCGAGGATCGAAGAAATGGCCGGGAAGATGGCCGGGCTTCACGACCGGTTCCCGCTTTCGGGGATCGTCGGGCTGGTGAGAGAAGGCCGGAGGATCCGCGAGGAAACGCTCGGGGGCGTCGCCCGTCTCGAAGAGGAGATCCGGGGGACGAGGTACAGGATCGGGGCCCGGTCGTTCTTCCAGGTCAACGTGGGGATCCTGGACAAGGTTTTCGACGACCTGAAAGAAACCATCCGGGATTTTTCCGGGGCCGGGATCGCCGACCTCTACTGCGGCCTCGGGACCTTCGGATTGTTCCTGGCCGGAGATGCCGGGGAGGTCTTCGGCGTCGAGCCGGACCCGGCCAACATCCCATTCCTGAAGAAGAACATGAGCCTCAATAGAGCCGGGAACTTCACCGTCTGCGAGGGGACGAGCGAAGAGTGGCTGCCGTCACTCCTCGAAAGGGACATCGGCGTTGTCATCCTCGACCCGCCGCGCAAGGGTGTGGACCCTGGAATGCTCCGGGAGCTGGCGGCCTCGGGGGTGCCCATCGTTCTTTATCTCTCCTGTAACCCGACGACCCTCGCCCGGGACCTGAAGACCCTGCTCACGGCTTATGAGCTCAGGGATCTGAAAATCTACGACTTCTTTCCCCACACTCCGCACATCGAAACCCTCGCCGTTCTGAGGAGAAGGCCGGGCCAGCGCTCGCGCCAGACGAGGACGCCGGCCGGCGGAAGCGGGTTCGAACCGAAGATGACGGCCGAGCCCGGCCGGACCGGCACGACGTAAGCCGCCGACGAATAACTGAAGCTCCACGGACTCACGTCCGTGGAATCCCGCGAAGGGGATTGACCGCGACGAGAAAACCGTCCCGCCATTCCACATAGACGCCGGGAGGATAATTCTCGATCTCGGCCCCGGCCCGGCGATAAACGATCCTCAGGACGTCCCGTTCGAGCTTTCCTTCGAGCGTATCGACGCCGATGTAGGTGACCGTTCCCCGGCCGAGCGTGCGCGTCACGACGGCCGGCTTTCCGGCGTAGAACTCCAAAACGGCGCGAGCGTTATCGTGAGCGGATCCCCGAGAATCCGGAGGGGCCCCTACCCTCCCCCCGCTTGATCCTTCTCCAGGAACCGCCCGGCGAGCTGGCCGCAGGCCGCGAGGATGTCCCGGCCCTTGGACCGGCGCAACGTGACGTGGACCTTGCGCTCCCCGAGCCAGCGCCGGAAGCGCGCGACGTCGGCCTCCGAGGGCGTCTCGAAGGCGAGGCCGGCGACGGGGCTGTAGGCGATCAGGTTGACCTTGGCCCGGAGCCGCCGGGCGATCCCGGCCAGCCCGTCGGCGTCGTTGAGCGAATCGTTGACGTTCCGGATGAGGATATACTCCAAGGTGATCATCCGGCCGCCGGAACGGAGGTAATCCTCGCAGGCGGCGACGAGCTTTTCCAGCGGATATTTCAGGTTGATGGGCATGAGCCGGCTCCGCAGCCTGTCCGTGACGCCGTGAAGGGAGACCGAGAGGTTGACCTGGAGGTCGAGCTCCTTGAGCCGCTCGATGCCCGGAATAAAGCCCGCCGTCGAGATCGTCATCCGGCGGGCCGCGATCGCCGGCCCCTCCGGAGCGTTCATGATCCGGATCGCTCCGGTCAGGTTGTCGAAGTTGTCCAGGGGCTCTCCCATGCCCATGAAGACGAAGTTGGTGATCTCGGCGCCGAGCGCCTTTTCCAGGTCAAGGACTTGGCCGACGATCTCCGACGGGCTCAGGTTCCGCTTGAAACCGTGGAGGCCGCTGGCGCAGAACGCGCAGGCGAACTTGCAGCCGACCTGGGTCGAGAGGCAGACGGTCGTCCGTCTCCCCGCCGGGATGAGGACGGTTTCGACGAACCTCCCGTCCGTGAGGCGGAAGAGGAACTTGGTCGTTCCGTCCCTGGCTTCCAGTCGGGCCTCGAGGTCGAGACGGCCGATCGTGAATCGGGCCGCGAGCTTCTCGCGCAAGCTTTTGGACAGGCTGGTGAATCCGGCGAAATCCGACGCGCCCTTATGGTATAGCCAGTCGAAAATCTGGGCGGCCCGGAACGGTCTCTCGCCCATTGCTTCGAGTTCCGCCCGGAGCTCCTCGAGCGTCAGGTCGCGGATGTCCTTTTTCATTTAATATTAACCATGAGCCAGAGGAGGAAGATGATGACCCCGACAAGGAGCCAGCTCCCGAAGAAGCCGAGGACGTCGGCCCGGACCGGCTTCATGAGCTCCCAACTCGAGCCCGGCCGGAGCTTCTTCCTCTCGATCTCGTCGTAATGCTCGACCGCGTGGCGGAGCGCCCGCTCCTCGTCCCCGGGCGTCGGCTGGACCGGCGTATGGACCTTGGCGAAGAAGCGGTCCAGGTCCGCTCTCGGGATGGGCCTGGTCAGGGCGCTCAGTAGGAAAAGCAAAAGGAACGGAAACAGGGCGTCGAACCCGAACCGGACGGCATTGAGCTGGGCCTTTGAAAACCCCGAGAAATCAGCCCCGAACCAGCTCAAAACCCAGATCTCCGCCTCGAACCGGCCGATCCCGATCCGCGGCGAGTTCGGGTCCTTGGGGTCGGTCAGGGCCACCTTTTCAAAAAAGATGCCGGCCGGCGGGTTGACATGCGGCTTCCGGATCATCTCTCCCACCGCGGCCGCCCGGCCCGCCTCGACGTCCTCGCGCAGGGCCTTGGTCGTGATGGTCAGCACCTGGGGCCTCGTCTCGCGCAGGAACGCCGGCCGGGTCCTGGCCCACTCCATGGACTGGAAAAGGTTGGGGACGAGGGCATAGATGGCGAAGCAGACGAAGATCTGGACGATGACGGCCGCTTTCGTCAGCCGGCGCCAGGTGAACCCGAGCCAGATCGCCGCGCCGAAGATCGCCGGGAGGGAGATGAAATACTTGAACATGTCGAGGAGGTTGCCGACGAAGAGCGCCACTCCGACGCCGCCGACGAGGGTCACGGCGATCGCGACGCGGCCGACGTTGATGAGGTGGCGGTCCGACTTCGGCTTGACGAAGGGCTGGTAGAGATTGTGGATGAAGAGGGCCGAGTACGACACGCTCGACCCCGCCAGGGCCGACATTTTGGCGGATAGGATCCCGGCCATCATCAGCCCGATGGCCCCGGGGAAAAGGAGGTCCATGGTCATGTGGCCCCAGATGAGGTCCGGGTCGTGGAGCTTTCCCGAATAAAGGGCGATGGCCAGGAGCCCGGTCAGGGCCCAGAAGATCATGATGAAGCGCTTGAAGAACATTCCGCCGATCATGCCGGCTCGGGCGGCCGTTTCGTTCTTGGCGGAGCCGGCCGTCTGCATGCCCGTGGCGACGGCGATGATGGAGACGAGGTTCGAAAGAACCATCGCCAGGATCGTGTACCAGGCGTATTCGCTCGTCGCGGCCGAGCCGAAGAGCCGGAACATGAAGTCCGGGACCGCGGCGTGGAGGCCGGCGAATCCGCCGATGCGGGAGAGGGCGATGGGGATCAGCATGATGGAAAATGTCGTCAGGAGGAAGCCCTGGATGACGTCCGTGATCGCGGCCGCGAAAAAACCGCCCATCATCGTGTAGATCGCCACGATGACCGTGTAGATCGTGTAGATCACGACCGGGTCCGTATAGGAGATGAAGGCCTTGAGCTCTTCTTTTTTCGACCGCTCGGCCAGCTCGTCGAACCGCTTCTGGTCATCGGCGGAAAGCCCGGCCGCTGCTCTTTGCTGGAGGGCCTGGTATTCGCGAAAGAGGTCGACGCTGAGCTTCTCCCGGGCCGTATACTTGGCGGCGGGCTTGGGCGTCAGGGCCATCATGGTCTTGGCGGCCACCATGTAGCCGACACCGTTCCCGAGAAAGGCCATGAACAGGGTGAAAACGGCGAAAGCGGCTCCCAGGAACCGGCTCTTGAACCGCTCGGTGAAGAAATCCCCGATCGTCACCAGCCGGACCCGGCGAAAAAAGCCCGTCGTGAACCAGTAGAAGGGCGTCAGGAACAGGACCAGGTACTGGATCCACATGCCGCCGATGCCCTGGCGATAGACTTCGCGGGTCACGACGACGGCCTGGTCCGCGTTGGTCGAGGTCCCCAGGTTGAGGAAGAACTGGTAGAACTTGCCGAGCCGCCGGCCGGCGACGTAGAAATCCTCGGCGCTCTTCGTCTTGCGGCCGGCCCGCCAGCCGAGCCAGAGGACGATCAGGATGAAGGCGACGACAATCGTGAAATCCAGCCAATGCAATCCGAAGATCGTCATGATCTCAAAAATTCCCGGAGTACTTGACCCAGAGCTCGTCGGCGAGCTTCCAGTAGGCGGCCACGGCCTGGTCGGCCTGGTCGAGGCAGTATGTCGTCAGCAGCTCTTTGGCCTTCCTCGGGTCCTTCTTATAGAGGGTCAGCGCCTCCTCCTCGAGCTTGGCCTGGCCGGGGAAAACCCTGTCTTCGATGTCCTTCCAGACCCTCTCGACGTCCTTGGTCATCTCCTGCCACCGGAAAAGGGCCAGCTTGCTCACGGTCCGGTAGGCCCACCAGGCGCAGTCCCGTCGATAGGCCCGGCGGCCGTCGACCATGTAGGATCCGGGCATCCGGTCGATGCCGATATAGAAAGGCGTGTGGGGCGTCGTCGCCGGGTTGTCGTAGCCCAGCCAGACGACTCCTCCGATGGGCCCGGGGAGCCAGTCCCTGGATTGCGTAATCTGAAGGTAGGTCGAGGCGGGCGAGCAGATCGTCCGCTCCCGCTTGATCCGGAGGAGCTCCCGGAGGTCGTTGCTCATGAAGGGGCTGGCGACGGGGCTTTTGGCGGTCTCTCCTCTCCGGTTGACGGCGACGAGGGTCCGGGTCATGTCGTAGTCGGTCCCGTAGATCTCGAACTGCCAGACCTCTTTCGGGTCGGCGAAGGTGAGGCACTCGCCCCAATCGTTGTAGCCATGGAGCGCGGTGAGCTCATCGGCGACGCGGACGGCTTCCCGGGCCGTCTTGGCCCGCTCGAGGCAGAGCCGGAAGAGCTCGGGGGCGTCGATCATCCCCGCCTGGCTGACGAGCTCGCGCCGGCCGCCGATCGTCGTCTCGCCGATCGCCAGCTGGTGCTCGTTCATGATGGGATAGGCGGCGTTGAGGTAGGCGAAGGTTTCCGGGACCTGGGCGATCTCGCCCGCTTCCAGGCGTTCGGGGTCGTCGGGACCCTTGGCCAGCTTGGGCTCGAGATAGAGCTTGGCCGTGTCGCCCGGCTTGTGCTTCCGGTTGGGGACGATCGACATCCAGGTCCGGTCGGACCCGGAGTCGCAGGAATGGGAGGTCATGGTCGAGCCGTCGGCGGAAGCCAGGCGGCCGACCAGGATGCTCGTGCACGAATCGAATTCCGGGGGCGTTGTCGCCGCCGGCCGTTTCGCGGCCGTCCCGGGAAAGAAGGCCAGCGACAAGGCGGCCAAGCCGACGGCCAGAAAGGACAGGGATCGGGTTTTCTTCATCGGAGCGCTCCTTGTTCGTTTCATCGCCGTGCGACCTCGTCCGTTTATAGCACGCCGCTTCGGCGCCGGTCAAATAAGCGCCTCCGGGACGGCTGAAACGGACATCGATAGATGGCGCAGGGACGCTGCCCGGAGGAAAACCTCATTTGACCCCTGGCCTGTTCTTTGCTATAAATGGCGCTCGACGCGAGATCGCGCAGACCCGGCCGGCAAGTCCTTCAGGAGAGATAACCCTTGACGTCCTTCTTCGATTCGCTCAGCGGCTTCCGCCCCCTGGGCGAGGTCCTGGCTATCGCGTCGGGAATTATTTGGGCCGTGGCCGTCATCCTCTACAAGATCAGCGGCCGGACCGTCCACCCCCTCGGGCTCAACCTCTTCAAGAACATCGTGGCCATCGGCTTCACGCTCCCCACCATGCTCATCCTCGGAGAGTCCCTGTTCCCGGCCGTCCCGCCGAAATCCGTCGGCCTTCTCCTCCTGAGCGGCTTCCTGGGGATCGCCGTCTCCGACACCCTCTTTTTTTACAGCCTCAACCGGCTCGGGGCCAGCCTCGTGGCCATCGTCGACTGCTTCTACAGCCCCTTCGTCATCGGGCTGTCCTTCCTCCTCCTGGGGGAGCGCATGGCGGCCTGGCAGCTCGTCGGCGTCGCCCTCATCATCTCGGCCGTCCTGGCCGCCTCCCGATCCAATTCCGGCGAGCCGATCCCGCGGAAAGACCTCATCCTCGGCCTGATCTTCGGGGTGCTGGCCATGTTTTTCGTGGCCGTCGGGATCGTCATCGTCAAGCCCGTCCTGGTGACGGAATCGGTGGTCTGGGCGACCCTGGTCAGGCTCGTCGGGGGCACGGTCCCGCTCGGGCTCGTCATCCCGCTCGTCCCCGGACGACGGGCCATTCTCAAGCCCCTGCTCGAGCGGGCCAATTGGAAGGCCATGGTCCCGGCCGCGTTCTTCGGCTCCTACCTGTCTCTCATTTTCTGGATGGGAGGCATGAAATACGCCAAGGTCTCCGTGGCCGCGGCCCTCAACCAGCTGAACACGATCTTTATCGTCGTCCTCGCCGCCATGTTCCTGAAAGAGCGGCTGACCTTGTGGAAGGTCGCGGCCGTCGTCCTGGCGTTCGTCGGGGCCTACTTCGCCGCGACGCCCTTCTGATCGGACGGGATTACCGGGCCGCCAGCTTCAGGTCGATCCAGAAGGAATGGAGCCTGGTCCGGGGGTCCCGTTGATATTCGAAGTTGCTCTCGATCCCGGTGGAGGCATCCCGTGCCGTTTCGTCCCGGGGCGTGCCGACGGATCCCGTCACGCCTGCCCCTTGTCGCGACATGCCGCCCCGGGAGGACATCCCGGCCATCATCTCCTTCATGACCTGCGAGGTCATGCCTCCCCATTCGAAGCCGAGCTTGACGGTTTTGCCGGGCTCGGAGCCGAGGCCGCCGGGCTGGTTCGTCCGGCTGAGGGGGATCCGGAGCTCCCAACAAAGGACGCGCTGATTCCTGGCGGACCGGTAGGCCGGAGGATCGGTCTTGACGGTCGGGTCGGCCGGGGCGGCCGCCTTCTTCGCGTTGATCACGTCGGCCTCGAACATGTGAAAAACGCCCTGCTTCCGGAGCTCGGCCCTCTTCTCATCGGTCAGGGCCTCGCCCGTTTTCTCGAGAGAGGAGATCAGGGCCTCGGCCGTGACCTCTTTCTTCGTGAAATGGACGCCGAAGTCCTTGCTTTTCTTGCCCTCGGCGTTGAGGAAGACCTTCATCCCGGTGAACTCGATCGTCGACGGGGACATGGGATCCTTGAAGAGAAAGATAATATAGAGGTTCTTCCCGTCGTTCTTCACCGCGAACTGGGCCTTGGACCCCGGATCGGTCAGGAACGTCGCGTCCTGCCAGTCTTGGTCCAGGCCGTCGATCTTGACGGGGCCGGCCGCCCACTGGCTCGCGACGACCGTGTCCTTGGGGAAGCCGGAGACGGCGAACACCGTCACGACGGCCAGGATCAGAGAGAAAAAGGTCCATTTCCTTGTCATGCGACCTCCTCGGGCCCGGACGGCCCTTCTTTGAAAACGTCGGCTCTTCAGCGTCCATGTGTTTGGACGTTCAGCCGCTGATATTATTCCATGTTTCGAAAACGGCCGCCACGTTCTCCGGCCTGGCGCCGACGACAAGCTCTCGCGAAGTTAGGCTCATGGCAAGACCGTCAAAAGACCGGGAAAGGCCGGGCCGCGAGCTCTCAGACACCCAGGAGCTTCCCGACCGCCTCGACGGCGCTGGCGGCATCGGGCGCGAAGCCCTGGGCCCGGATCTGGTTTGCGTATTCCCTCGTCAGCGGGGCGCCGCCGATGATGACCGGGATCTTGAGGCCCGAGGCCTCGACCGCCTCGACGATTTTCTTCATCTGGACCATGGTCGTCGTGAGAAGAGCGGAACAGGCGACGATGCTGGCCCCGCTCGTCCGGGCGGCTTCGACGAACTTTTCCGGAGAGACGTCGATGCCCATGTCCACGATCTTGTAGCCGTTGCCGCGGAGCATCATGGCCACGAGGTTCTTGCCGATGTCGTGGAGGTCGCCCTTGACCGTGCCGATGACGACCACGCCCTTGGGCTGGACCTTGTCTTTGACGAGGAAAGGCTCGAGCTTGGCCAGCCCGGCGTTCATGGCCCGGGCGGCGACGAGGACCTCGGGGATGAAGACCTCGTTATTCTTGAACAATTCGCCGAGGCGCCCCATGCCCGGGATGAGGCCTTCGTTCAGGATCTTGGCCGCGGCGAGCCCGGCGCCCAGGGCCCGGTCGACCAGCGACTCGACCTCGGCCTTTTTGCCCGCGATCAGGGCTTCCTGCATCTCTTTGAACATCTCGGCTCTCCTTGGACGCTCCGGAGTTTTTTCTATCTCACAACAAATGCCCTCCGTTGTCAAGAATTCACAGCCGGGATATAGCCAACGGCGGCGGGATTCTGATATGATGAGGACACGGACAAGGGAGATCCGATGAAACCCTTCAGGGTCGGGATCGACAGCTACAGCCTCAAGCCCCTCGACCTCTCCCCGTTCGAGCTCCTCGAGTGGGCCATCATCAACGAAGCCGACGGCGTCCAGTTCTCCGAGACGAACTTCCTTCCCTCGGCGGCGCCGGACAAAGCCCTGCTCGAGGACCTCAAGAGCTACGCCGCGGAAAACGGGCTCTACATCGAGTGGGGCGGAGGCGAGCACATCCCCCTGGACTTGGCCACGGGGAAAAAGAAGGACATCCTGGCCGTCAATAAGAAGGCCGCGGCCGAGGCCTGCCTGCTCGGCGTGGACACCGTCCGGTCCTGTTCGGGGGGCCTGATGCGCTGGAAAAAGGACTCCCCGACGACCGAAGAGCTCCTCCGGCTCATGGCCGGGTCCCTCCGGGAGGAGAAGCCGATGCTCCGCGAATTCGGCGTCATCCTGGCCGTCGAGACGCATTTCGAGTTCACGTCGTTCGAGCTCCTGAGGCTCTTCGACATGTGCGGGGCCGCTCCCGGCGAATACCTCGGCGTCTGCCTCGACACCATGAACCTCCTAACCATGCTCGAGGACCCGGTCTCCGCCACGGAGCGGCTCCTCCCCTGGGTCGTGACGACCCACGTCAAGGACGGCGGGCTGCTGCTCACCGAGGACGGGCTCGTCTCTTTCACCGCCGAGGCCGGGACCGGGGTCGTGGACCTGGCCGGCATCTTCGAAAAGCTCTCCGCAATCCCGAGGAAGCTCAACCTGTCGATCGAAGACCATGGCGGCGACACTCTCATCCCCGTCTTCGACCCGGACTTCCTGGCCCGATTCCCCGATCTCACGGCCGCCGAGCTGGCGAAGCTCCTCGGCCTCGCCGCCGCGAGCCGGGCCCTGAAGGAGAAAGGGAAGATCGCCGTCCTGGACCGGGACCGCTGGCCCGAGAGATGCGAGCGCCGGGTGAAGAGCGACCTGAGGTCCGTCCGCAAGATCGTCGAAGAAAGGAAGGTCTGATCTCCCATGGCCGCCCACGAAAAATTCTCCTTCCGCAGCCCGGATGAGCTGCGGGCGAAGATCGAGGCTCTCGACCCGGCGATTCCGTTCTCGGACGATATCTCCGTCCTCCTCGAGCCGGCCACGGTCGCCGGCCGGCGCATCACCAACCGTCTGGCCGTCCTGCCGATGGAGGGGGCGGACGCGGCCCCGGACGGAGGGCCGTCCGAGTGGACGTCCCGCCGGTACGAAAGATATGCGACCGGCGGGAGCGGGATCATCTGGTTCGAGGCGACGGCCGTCCGCAGGGACGGGCGGTCCAATCCCCGCCAGCTCATGCTGACCGACGGGACGGAGGACGCCTTCAAGAAGCTCGTGGCCGGGACCAGGGACGCGGCGGCCAGGGCCTTCGGCCCGGACCATCAGCCGCTTCTCGTCCTCCAGATCACCCATTCCGGCCGCTTCGCCAAACCCGAAGGGAAACCCGAGCCGCTCATCGTCCACAGGAGCCCTTTCCTCGACCCCCTGCTGGGGCTCCCGGCCGACCACCCCCTTCTCACCGACGAGTCCCTCAGCGAGATCCAGGACGATTTCGTCAACGCCGCCGACCTCGCCGCCTCGGCCGGGTTCGACGGCGTGGACATCAAGGCCTGCCACGGTTACCTCGTCTCCGAGCTCCTGGCCTCCTTCACCCGGACCGGGAGCCGCTACGGCGGCCCCTTCGAAAACAGGGTCCGCTTTCTTCTCGAAACCGTCCGCCGCATCCGCCAGGAAGTGCCCCGCCTTCTCGTGACGAGCCGGCTGAGCGCCGCCGACATGGTCCCCTTCCCCTACGGGTTCGGCATGAACCCGAACAAGTGCAAAACGCCCAACCTCAAAGAAGCCAGGGAGCTCGTTTGCCTGCTCGCCAAGGAAGGGGTCAGGTTCCTGGCCCTGTCCATGGGAGTTCCCGCCTGGAAAGCCCATTTCGGCCGACCTTTCAACAAGCCCGTCCCCGGCGGGAGCGTCCCCGACGAGCATCCGCTCGAGAGCGTCGCCAGGCACCTCCGTTTCGCCTCGGACCTCCAGCGGAGCTTTCCGGGAACGGCCGTTGTCGGGTCCGGCTACTCCTGGCTGCGGCAATTCTTTCCGAATGTCGGCGCGGCCATGGTCCGGTCGGGAAGGACCGCCGTCATCGGCCTGGGCCGGGGCGCCCTCGCCTGTCCCGATTTTCCGAAGGACCTCATGGTCAAGGGCCGCCTCAGCCCGAGAAAAGTGTGCACGGCCTGTTCGCTTTGCTCGCATCTTCTGCGGCAGCAGAAGCGGGTCGGCTGCGTCGTGCGGGACCCGGAGTACCGGAGCGCTCGATGAAGGTGACCCGGACGCGGATCGGCGGGACATCGTTTCCCGTCTGCTCCCTGAACACCATCGTTATCGGCAGCGGGGCCGCGGGGCTCAATGCCGCCGTCCGTCTTCACGGGGAAGGCCAGGGCGACATCGCCATCGTCACGGACCGTTTCCGAGGCGGGACGTCCCGCAACTCCGGCTCGGACAAGCAGACGTATTACAAGCTCTCGCTCGCCGGCGACCAACCCGACTCGCCGTCCGAGATGGCCCGGGACCTCGCGGCCGGCGGCTCGATGCACGGCGACATCGCCCTTTGCGAAGCCCTCAATTCCGCCGAAGCCTTTTTCCACCTGGCCGGCCTCGGCGTTCCCTTCCCCCAGGATAAATACGGGGCCTATGTGGGTTACAGGACCGACAACGACCCGCGGCAGCGGGCCACTTCGGCCGGCCCCCTCACCTCCCGCCTGATGTTCGAAGCCCTGGCCGGGGAGGTCCGGCGAAGGGAGATCCCGGTCCTCGACGGCCATGAAGTCGTCTCCCTGCTCACCGCGGGCCGGGGCGGGCGGAAAAAGGTCATCGGAGCGGTCGCCCTGGACAAGAAGAGCGCGAACTCGAAGAGTTTGGGCTTCGTCCTCTTCAACGCCGTCAACATCGTCCTGGCCACGGGCGGACCCGGCGGAATGTACAAGGCCTCCGTCTATCCCGAAGACCAGACCGGCTCCCACGGGCTGGCCTTCAAGGCCGGGGCCGTCGCCCATAACCTCACGGAATCCCAGTTCGGGATCGCCTCGATTAAATTCCGCTGGAATCTGTCCGGGACCTACCAGCAGGCGATCCCCAGGTATTTCTCGACGGATGCGGGCGGGGGCGACGAACGGGAATTCCTGAACGACCATTTCCCCGACATGGGGGCGCTCGCGACGGCCGTTTTTCTCAAAGGATACGAGTGGCCGTTCGACCCGGAGAAGACACTGGACTACGGGTCATCGCTCGTCGACCTCCTCGTCTACGAGGAAACGGTCATCAAGGGGCGGCGCGTTTTCATGGACTTCCGCCGCAATCCCGGCGGGGCCGGAAAGCTCGCCGAGTTCGAGCCCGGCCTCCTCGGCCCCGAAGCGCGCGACTATCTCGAAAGATCGGGCGCCCTTCTGCCGACGCCCATCGCCCGACTCCGCAGGATGAACCGGCCCGCCGTCGAGCTTTTCAAGGCCCATGGCATCGACCTCGGCCGGGAGCCTCTCGAGATCGCCGTCTGCGCCCAGCACAACAACGGCGGCTTCAAGGGGACGATCTGGTGGGAATCCAATATCCGGCACCTCTTTCCGGTGGGTGAAGTGAACGGGACCCACGGCGTCCGCCGCCCGGGAGGATCGGCCCTGAACTCGGGTCAGGTCGGGAGCATGAGGGCCGCCCGCTTCATCGCCAAAAGGTACGCGGGCGGGCCTCCTTCGCTGCGTGAGTTCGTCAGGCTGTCGGGGCCCCGGATTTCGGGGATAATGGAATTCGCCCGCGGATCGATCGAAAAACCGGCCGGCGACCGGAACCTCATCGCGAAGGCCGTCGCCGAAATCAGGGAACGGATGTCGGCCTGCGGGGCGCACGTCAGAAGCCCCGCGGACGTGACCAGAGAAGCGCCGCGGGCCTGGGACCTTGTCAGGCGCCTCAACCGGGATCTGAGGGTCGCGTCTTCGCGCTCGCTTCCCGAGGCCTTCAAAGCGCTGGACATGGCCCTGAGCCACGCGGTTTATCTCGAAGCCATCCGGGAATACCTCGAGCGCGGCGGAAAAAGCCGGGGCTCTTACATCGTCCGGGACGGCGGCGGGCGCGTCCCCTGCCCCGGGCTGGACGGCCGCTGGGCCTTCACGCTCGCGTCGCCGGACGATTTCACGAGCCGGAAGATCCTGGAGATCCGCCTGGACCGAAAGGGGAAGGTTGAAAAGAGCTGGGTCGATGTCCGGCCTGTCCCTTCCGGGGACAGCTGGTTCGAAAACGTCTGGAACGATTTTCTCAAGGACAGGATCGTCCGGGAGGAGGATTGATCGTGGCCAAAAGGAGCTCCGCCAAAAGGCCCGTCGCCCTGGTCACAGGGGCCGGGCAGGGAATCGGAAGGGGCATCGTCATCGAGCTCGCCCGGACAGGCTTCGATATCGCCGGCCTCGACATCGTCTTCGACCCCAAAAACAAAAGGAAGGGGTTGTTCGAGGTCAAGGCCGAGGTCGAGCGGCTGGGCCGGCGGTTCCTTCCCGTCCGCTGCGACATCGCCTCGCTCCCGGACCATGATCGCGCCATCGAAGCCGTGCTCGCGAGGTTCGGCCGGGTCGACGTCCTCGTCAACAACGCCGGCGTCGCGCCGGAAAATCGGCTCGATATCCTGGAAACGACGCCCGGAAGCTTCGACCGGGTGATGGGCGTCAACGCCCGGGGGGCCTTTTTCCTGACTCAGAACGTGGCCAGGAGGATGGTCGCCCGGGCAAGCGGCGAGGACGCGATCAAGCCGTCGATCATCTTCATCACCTCCATCAGCGCGGCCGTCTCCTCCCCATCCCGGGCCGAATACTGCCTCTCCAAAGCGGCCCTGAGCATGGCCGCGACGCTCTTCGCCCACGCCCTCGCCTCCCACGGGATCGCCGTCTACGAGGTCCGGCCGGGGATCATCGCCACGGCCATGACCGCGCCGGTCAAGGCCAAGTATGACCGGCTGATCGCCGGCGGGCTCGTCCCCCAGGGCCGCTGGGGCCTGCCCGAGGACGTGGGCCGGGCCGTCGCCGCCCTGGCCGGCGGTGCGTTCGGCTTCTCGACCGGGGCGGTCATCGAGGTCAGCGGCGGGATGAACCTCCGCAGCTTGTGACCGCCGGTTTACAGGTCGCAAGGTTTCTGGTATTCTTGGCGGGAACGGAGGGAACAATGGCCAGATCAAGAGGGACACAAAGCCGCATCTTCTGGGGTCTCGTCTTCATCATCGTCGGCGTCCTGGTCCTGCTCGACCAGATGGGCCGGGTCGATATCGGGTACATCATCAGCCGCTACTGGCCGGCGATCTTCATCCTCATCGGGGTCTCGATCCTCATCGCCAACGACTTCAAGAACACCGGCGCCGGGCTCTTTTTCATCCTCTTCGGGGCCTTCTTCCTGCTGATGCAGATGCGGATCTTCGACCGCACGGTCTGGCACTATTTCTGGCCGCTCGTGATCATCGCGGTCGGGATATGGATCCTCATCAAACCGGCCCGGGAGGCGGATAAAAAAAAAATCCCTGAGCTGACCGCCGACGAGCTCCGGATCTCCCAGGTCTTCTCCGGAACGTCGCGCCGCGTCGAATCGCCGAGCTTCAAGGGAGGTTCGGTCGAGGTCGTCTTCGGATCGGCTGAAATTGACCTCTCCGGGGCCGGGCTCGAGGGCGGGAAAGCCACGCTGTCCCTGTCGGTTGTCTTCGGCAGCATCGAGCTCAGGGTTCGCCCGGAATGGCAGGTCGTCGTCGAAGGGAATCCGGTCCTCGGCTCGATCGAGCAGAAACGGAATCAGCCTGCGGACGCCGACAAAAAGGGGGTCCTTCTCATCGCCGCCTCCGTCGTCATCGGCTCCATCCATATCAAGGACTGACCCCGACCACGGAAGGGACCGATGAAGAAGTCCTTATTCTGGGTTTTGGCCGTTCTGATCACCCTGACCTCGGCCGGCTATCAAAGGATGACGGGCCCGACTCACCCGCGGCGGGGAAAGATCGCCGTCGACGGCTCGCTCGTCCGCTTCCGGCTTCCCCGGAGCGGCGAGAGCACAGGGAATCTCAAGGTCGCCCTTCCGCTCCCGGATCCGGCCGAGGGTTATCTCGAATACAAGCGGTACAAGACCGACGATCCCTGGGCCAGGGAGCCGCTCGTCCGCCGGGACGCGGAGCTTGTCGGGTTCCTGCCCAAACAGCCGGCGGCCGGGAAGCTTCTCTACCGGGTCCACCTCGTGTCCGGCGGAAAAGACATCCCCCTCGGCGGGGAAGCGCCCGTCGTCGTCCGCTTCAAGGGCCCTGTACCGATTGGACTTCTCATCATCCATATCATCGTCATGTTCGCGGGGATGCTGGCGGCCACGGCGGCCGGTCTGGCGGCCCTGGACAAGAACAGGAACCCCCGGCGCTTTGTCCTCTCCGCGGCGGCCCTGATCGTCGTCGGCGGCTTCATCCTGGGGCCACTGGTCCAGAAATACGCATTCGGAGTTTTTTGGAGCGGCGTCCCCTTCGGAATAGACCTGACGGACAACAAGACCCTGATCACGTTCCTCATTTGGGTCGTGGCCCTGATCGCGGGCAGGAAGGGGAAGCCCGCCCGGGCGACTGTCCTTATCGCCTCGGTCGTGACGCTCGTCGTTTACCTCGTCCCCCACAGCCTGTTGGGGTCGGAGCTCAAGTATACGAAAATGAATTGAGGACGGGTAAAATGAAGAAAACCGCTTTCGTTCTTTGCCTTGTCCTGGCGTTCTCAGGCCCGGCTTCAGGGACTCAAGAAGAGCTAGGGTCGGGATTCTTCATTTCAGCTTAAACCGGACGGTCACGGTGAACACGATCGGCGTCGGCTTGCCGTCCTGGACATAGGGCTCATAAACCCATTGCTTGACGGCGTCGACGGCCGCCTGGTTGAGCATGGGGATCGACCTCAGGACCATGACGTCCTGGACGTGACCGGTGGCGTCGGTTTTGGCGGCCAGGATGACGACGCCTTCGACGCCGGCTTTCCTGGCGTCCTCAGGATATACGGAATCCACAGCTTTGATGAGCTTAGGTGGCGGGACAGCGCCTTCGGCTTTGACGGCCCCTTGGGCGAATTTTTCGAGGCCCTTTTCCTTGTCCTCCGTTTTCAACATGAACCGCACCGTTACGGTGAAAAGGATTTTCCGCGGCTTCCCGTTGATGACCATGGGCTCGTATTTCCACTGCTTGACGGAGTCGATCGCGGCCTGGTCGAGGACGGGGATCGACCTCAGGATCCTCGCGTCCTCGACATTCCCCTTCTCGTCGGTCTTCGCCTCCAGGATGACCACGCCCTCGACCTGGGCCTGACGGGCTTTTTCCGGGTAGATCGGATCGACTACCTTGATGAGCCGGGGCGGTTTGATATCGCCGACCGCCCTCACGGCACCCTTTTCGAACTCCTCACGCTCCTGCATCGCCTTCGCCTTTGCCGCCGGAGAGACCCCGGTCACCCCGCCTTCGACTCCGCCGAGGACACCGCCCACGACACCTCCGAGAACTCCGCCTTCAACACCTCCCTCAACACCTCCGAGCATGGCGGGATCGACCCATCCGATAACCTTGCCTTCCACTCCTCCCTCGACACCGCCCGTGGCCCCGCCCGTGATGCCGCGGACCTTGCCGTCCTTATCCTTGGCGAGCATGAACTGAACGGACGTCGTCAGGACGGCCGGCCTCGGCTTCCCGTCGATGATCATCGGTTCGTAAACCCACTGCCTGACGGCGTCGACGGCGGCCTGGTCCAGAAGCGGAATGGATCTGAGGACGGCGATCCTTGCCACGCGGCCGTTGACATCAATCGTCGCTTCGACGACGACCACCCCTGACACCATGGCTTGTTTGGCGATCTCGGGATAAACGGGGTCCACTTGCTTGATGAGCTTCGGGGGTTTTACATTGGAGCCCGATTCTTTGGCCGCAGGCCCCTCGGGGGCATTCGCGGATACATTCGTTTCCTGGAGGGAGATGAAATAGGGCCTGCCAAGCGTGTCTTCAAAACCGAGGACAGTGATGTTACTCAAAGTGGAGACGTTATACTCGGTCTCGAGGAGGCTCTTTTTCTCCTGACCCACTTGCTCGGAGACCTCGACGCTGAATGAGAGGGCTAGCTTGTGCTGGGGCATGCCCATCATGTAGTCCGCTTTGACCTGGACCGTGTATTCCTTGCCGTCCAGACGGAAGACGAAGGGGACCTTGTCGGGTTTTCCCGCCGTCCAGCTCAGATCTCCCTCGGTCAGGAGCTTGACATCCTTGAGATTGAAAACCCTCTTGATCTGGTTCTGTTCTTCGTCCTGGGCCGGGCCCGAGCGGAAGTTCGCCGAGAACGTGTACTTGAGAAAAGACGAAGTGACGACGGGGGACGACGCGGGCAGGCCCTCCTTCATTCCCTCGAACACCTTAAGCTTCATGTCCCATTCGACGATTTTGAAAACAGCCGATTGATCCTGGGCCGCGGCCGGCCGGGAAGCCAGGAAGAGAGCCGCCAGGCCCATCAGCCAAGCGATCCTTTTGCCGATCATGGTCGCACCTCCCTTTTCATGTTTAAGGATTTTTCTCAGCCCAAACGATGATCATGTCCGATCCCTTAGGCTGATAAATGAAGGCCTGGGCGGGAACCCCGCCGACGTTGATATAGCTGATCTCGAAGCGGTCCGCGGGCCGGGCATAATCGGCCCGCACAGCCACCGTCTGGACGCCGCGGAGAAGCCATAGGCTCGCGGCCGCAAGGACCAGAAACGTGGCCGCGCCGGCCGCCCACTCCCAGCGAAGCCCGGCCCGCGTTTTCTCCGGGACGGCCGTATCCGGGCCGGTCCGGCGCTCGATCCGTCGCCACAGCTCTTCCACCGCCCCCATATCGCCGGACTTGACGAAAAGGGCTTCGGCCTCCGTCCGGCTGACGAGCCGGGCCTGACACTGCCCGCACCTCTCCACATGCGTCCGGATCAGGAAATTCCGAAAAAGCCGGGAGGGGACCGCGGCATAAAGGGCGCTAACAATTTTGCAGGACACCATGCTCGTTCTCCAGAAGCGTCTTGATTTTCCGGCGGGCGTTGAAGAGGGTGACCCGGGCCGTGCTCGCCGTGCAACCCAGGACTTCGGAGATGTCCAGGGCCGTATAGCCCTCGTTAGTCCACAGGCAGAGAGCCGTCCGCTCTTTCGCCGAAAGCCCTTTGAGGAAGCGTGCCGGGAGCGGCCCGGGGTCGTCGCGATCCGGGCCGGGATTATTCGCCATGACCGCCGGTTCGTGCTTCGCCCGGTCCGCGAACTCCGAGAAGCGGCGCTTTTTCTTGACCATGTCCAGCGATCTCCTGTAAACGATTGTCAGGAGCCAGGTCTTGAAGCTCCTCCCGGGATCGTAGCGCCCGAGGTTCTTGAAGACCTGGATGAAGGTTTCCTGAAAGACATCTTCGGCGTCCTCCTTATTCCCCAGGACATTGAGCGCCACGGCCAACACCAGGGACCCGTAGGCTTCGACCATCTCCTGATACGATCCCGCCGCTCCCTTCAAGCAGCCCGCAATGATCTCTCTCTCATCCATGGAGCGGTCAGGCCCCTTTCCCATTAGAGAATACGCCGCATGAAGCCTCTTCGTTTAGGGTCGCGGACTCGGAGGAAATCCCTCCGAGATCGATATGGTCGGATGGGTCCCGTCCCGTCACCTTATTAAGGCCCGGCCCGCTTTCTCGTAATAGGAGCCGGACTCTTCCCACCGGTTTTTCCGGCCCGCGACCGTGCCCACCCCGAAGAGGGATTCCGAGTTGGCCGGGTTATATTTCAGCGACTCGAGGAAATCCTTCTCCGCGGCGGCGATGGTCGCCGGGTTGTCGAGGCCGATCTCCTTTTCCCGGAGCGCCAGGAGCAGGCTGGCCTCAAGGTAAAGGGCCGCGATCTTCTGGCGCATGGCCCTGTTCCCGTAAAGCTCGCCGTAGATGAGGACGGCCCTCTTGAAGGCCAGGTAATGGCCTTTTTCGACGAGAGACGCGGCCTGCCGGGCTTTCAGGCCCGAGTCGGTGACCTCCACGGTCACGACCTTCCGGGACGGCGCGCAGGCCGCCAGGGTCAGGATCAAGCTCAGGATTGATAGGAAGCCGGTCATCTTCTTCATCACGTCCACCGCCGCGGAGCAAATCAGATCTCTGTAGCCACTATAGCAAGAAACGGGCCCGCGATCCAAAGCGGGGGGCTTTGACTTTCCCCTTTTTCTTTGATAAATTCGGCCTCTGGCGGAGATGGGAAAAAACAAGATATCCGATAAGCTTCCCCATCGCAAGATGGTCGAAGAGGCTCTCCGGGTCAGTGAAAAGCGCTACCGCGTCCTCGTCGAGAACCTCCCCGTCGGCGTCTACCGGACGACACCGGAGGGGAAGTTCATCGAGGCCAACCCCGCCCTGACCCGGATGCTGGGGGTCAAAACGCCCGCGGGGCTCCTCAGCTTCAACGTCGAGGACTTCTACGTCAAGAAGGCGGACCGGTCGATGCACCTCGAAAAGCTGCACAAAAAGCCCCGCTATTTCACGGAATTCGAGCTTCGCGGCGCCGACGGCCGCAGGTTCTGGACCCGCGACTACTGCCAGGCCGTCAAGGGTCCAAACGGGAAGACCCAGTTCTTCGACGGGATCCTCCTGGACATCACGGAGAGGAAACGGGCGGAAAAAAGGCTGAACCAGGCCCTCCAGAAACTCCGGGCGGGCAACGAAAAGCTCGAAGGCCTCTCCCTCACCGACGACCTGACGGGCCTCAACAACCGCCGCGGCTTCTTCACCCTGGGGCAGCAGCAGATGAAGATCGCCAGGCGCCTCCGGAAAGACGTCTTCCTCCTCTACCTCGATGTCGACGACTTGAAACAGATCAACGACACCTTCGGGCACCCGGCCGGGGACCGCGTCCTCGAGACCGTGGCCGCGATCCTCAAGGAAACTCTCCGGGACAGCGACATCATCGCCCGGATCGGAGGCGACGAGTTCGCCATTCTCGCCATGAGGTCGAAGCAGGGCGGAGAAAAGATCCTCCTCGCCCGGCTCGAGGAAAAGATCCAAATCCACAACCTGGCTAACCCCAAGCGTCTCCACGTATCATTGAGCATGGGACTCGTCTTTTATGACCTTAGGAAGTTTTCCTCGCTGGAGGACTTCCTGGCCCACGCCGACTATCTCATGTATCAGCAGAAGCGGAGCAAGGCGGCGTCCCACCCGTGATGTCCCGGCGGCCCGGGCAGAAAAATCCTGCCGGTGCTGAAGCTCCACGGACTTACGTCCGTCAAGGGACGAGCCTTCGGCTCGCCACTCGCCCGTGGCTTATATCCACGGGCGAGTACGGCGGAAGTGGACCCCCGGTCCCGGCCGCCGTGGAATCCCGCAAAGGGGATTGATGGATTTTTTCTTGATGGACAAGGAGGCTGGCTGGTGAGGCGCCAAGGTTTCAAAGGAAAAGGAAGCGGGGCTAAGGAGGATCCCTCTCCAGCCAGCGATTCCATTATAGTGAACAGGTTTACTGAAAGTCAACGGAAAAATGTGAAATATTTCACTTTTTCGCCCAGCCGGCCGGGCGCGTTTGACGTCCCATTTCCCCTATGGTACAAGGGATCCGGAGTCAAGGGACGAGCCTTCGGCTCGCCACTCGCCCGTGGCTTATATCCACGGGCGAGTACGGCGGAAGTGGACCCCCGGTCCCGGCCGCTGTCGAAGAACGGGATACCCGTCGGTGACAGCCATTTCGGGGCTTTGGCGACTAATATAAAGGTCGGTCTTTCGAGCGACGCCCATATCGTGAGGAATGGATATGCCTAGGAAGGTCAAGAAAACGGACAGCGAGTGGAAAAAGATCCTGACCCCCGAACGCTATCAGGTCATGCGGCGGGGCCGGACCGAACGGCCGTTTGAGGGCGAGTACAACGATTTCCGGGAAGCCGGATTGTATATCTGCGCGGGCTGCGGCACCCCCCTTTTCCGGTCGGAAGCGAAGTACGACCACGGGACGGGCTGGCCGAGCTTCACGATCCCGGTCGACGATAAGAATCTTGTTTACAAGGACGACTTTTCCCTGATCATGAAGCGGGTCGAGGTCCGCTGCGCCGCCTGCGGCGCGCACCTGGGCCATGTCTTCGACGACGGCCCGGAGCCCACCTTTCTCCACTATTGCATCAACTCGGCGTCCCTGGATTTCGTCCCCGACGAGCCGGTGACAAAAGGCCGCGGGGAGAAAGCGACGGCGGGCGCGCCGGACACGGCAGACGAGGAGCAATCAGCCGGGGCGGGAAAGGACGGGCCGAAGACCGAGACCGCGACCTTCGCCGCCGGCTGTTTTTGGGGCGTCGAATACAAGCTCAGGCAGATCCCGGGCGTCCTCTCGACGGTCGTCGGCTACACGGGCGGGAAAACGGCCGATCCCAATTACGAGGACGTTTGCACCGATCAAACGGGACACGCGGAGGCCGTCCGGCTGACGTTCGACCCCGCCAAGATCAGCTACGAAGAGCTCGTCCGTCAATTCTTCGGCCTCCACGACCCCACCCAGGTCAATCGTCAAGGCCCGGACCGCGGCACCCAGTACCGCTCGGCGATCTTCTACCACGGCCAAAAACAAAAAAGGACCGCCGGGAAGGTCATGGCGGAGCTCGAAGCGTCCGGACGGTTCAAGGCGCCCCTGGCGACGGAGCTTGTTCCGGCTGCGGCCTTTTATCCGGCCGAGGAATATCACCAGAAGTATTTCGAAAAGAACGGGATCGTCTGTCACTGAAGCTCAACGGACTTACGTCCGTGGGATCCAACTTTTGCAGGCTTTGGAGCGCCTGTCCCCGAAGGGCCTGGCCTTCCCCTTCCGGTCACTCCCACCCTTGCCTGAGGGAAAAGTCCTGCCGGACGGTATCCCAGAGAAGTGGCCGCCTCCAGGCAGGCGGTGTCCCCTTTTTAAGACACTCCGGTCTCTTCCCCCTCGCCTGAAAAAAAGAGCCCAGGGGAGGAAGATTGGCACGAATCTTGGTTGAATATCGGGCAACGCCGCCCGAGCGGCGGGAGCCGGAGAGGAAGGAAAAATGATAAAAAACATCTTGACAGGGAAGGGAAAAAGATGTAGTCTCCGCGCTTCATCTTCGAAAGATTCACCCTGCGGGCGTGTAACGGTTTACGCCTCAACCTCGTTTAAGAAAAAGGTTGAGGATAAAAAAAGTGAAAAAAAGCTTTACTTTTGCAACGAAAATCTTACTTATATAGTATCCCTATATAAATAGTAAAGAAAGGGAGCTGAAATGGCCACGCAATATAAGTTCAAAAAAGAGGAGATCTTGAGCCTGATCCCCAGGGTCAGCTCGGATACCTTATTCCCCGAGGAAGAAGAAGCCTTTCCGTCCGCCGAGCCGGCTTCCCTGCCCGGCCGGATCGACGCGCCGAAGAACGGCGCCCCGGCCAACGGGAAGGGCCTGATCTCCCCCGAGGACATGGAGCAGACCGCCGACCTGGTGAAGATCTATCTCCGGGAGATGGGCAGCATCCTTCTCCTGTCCAGGGACCAGGAGATCTCACTGGCCCGGAGGATGGAAAAAGGCGACAGGGCGATCTTCAAGGCCCTGGCCAAGACCCCCTTGACCCTCGATGAGGTCCTGGCTCTCGAAACAATGATCAAGAAGAACCCGCAGTGTTTGTTAAGATTCTTTACAATGGCTGAAGAGGATTTTTCGGAGGAGAACCTCGACGCCAGGAAGGCCGATATCCTGGACAGGATCCGCCGGATCAAGGCCTTGAACGCCCGGCTGGCCAAGGTCCGGCCTCTGGTCCGGAACAGGACTGCCAGGGGACGCCTGCTCGTCCGGATGATCCAGCTCGCCCGCGGCCTGGACATCAAGCCGGAGCAAAGGGACCGGATCGTCGACCGGGTCCAGGCGCGCCTGAAGGAGCGCTTGGGCAAGTGCCCGAAGCTCGCCCGCAGAGAGGTCCGGGCCACTCTCCAGGCCGTCGCCGCCGGAAAGAGGGCCAAGGACCGGGCCAAGAACGAGCTCGTCTCGGCCAACCTCCGTCTCGTCGTCTCCATCGCCAAGAAGTATCAGGGCCGCGGCCTCCAGCTTTTGGACCTCATCCAGGAAGGCAATATCGGACTGATGCGGGCGGCCGAAAAGTTCGACTACCGGCGGGGCCACAAGTTCTCGACCTACGCGACGTGGTGGATCCGGCAGTCCATCACCCGGGCTATCGCCGACCAGGGCCGGACCATCCGCATCCCCGTCCATCTGACGGAGACAATGCACAGGCTCAAGAAGATTTCCCAGACCGTCGTCCAGGAGCGGGGCAAGGCGCCCTCCCCTGAGGACCTGGCCCAGAGGATGAACCTCCCCGTGAACAAGGTCCTCGAGATGATGTACAGCTCCCAGGATCCCGTTTCGATCGAAACGCCGCTCGGCGAGAACGGCGAAGGCGCCCTCGGCGACCTGCTCGAGGACAAGTCCTTCCCCTCCCCTCCCGACACGGTGATCCATATCAACCTCCGCGAGCAGATCGAGGCCGCGCTCCGGACGCTGCCCGAAAGGGAGACCATGGTCCTCCGGATGAGGTACGGCCTCGGCGACGGGCGCGAATACACGCTCGAAGAAGTCGGCCAGCACTTCAATCTGACCCGGGAGCGGATCCGCCAGATCGAGCTCAAGGCCCTCAAGGCCATCCAGCTGTCCGTGCCCGGGCAGAAGCTCAAGTCCTTCTGAGGAGCATCGCTGAGCCTGGACCACGGTCGGCCCGACCGTCCCCCCCGGGCCGGAGCGCGTCCTTGAAAATCGACCCCTTTTTTGGTAGTCTATTGTGCATTCTGGTCCGGGCCAAGATATGAGCTTCGAAAAGATCGGCTTCATCGCTCCCTCTACCTGTCTGCCCCGGCAGGCGAAGACCCGGCTCAAGAAAACGGCCGGCCTGCTGAAAAGGGCACTCGGCGTCAAGGACATCTATTTCAGTCCCCACCTGTTCTCGAGCGATGAAGAAATCGATCACGTCACCGCGCCCGCCGACGAGCGGGCCGAGGTCTTCAAAAAGGCCATCCGGGAGCTCGACCTGATCATCTCGGTGGCGGGCGGCACCGGGGCCGAAGATATCCTGCGCCGGATCGATAAGAAGGACTACCGCATCATCCGCGAACGCCGTCCCCTCTTCATCGGCTTTTCGGACTTCACCTTCCTTCTCAACGAGATCTATTACGTGTCCCGCGTCCCCGCCGTATATTTTCCCTCGCTCAAGCTCGGCAAGGGCAATGTCAAGAAGATCTTCGCCCTCATTGCGGGAGAGGAGATCCAGTACCAGGGCCGGACCTGGCTGACCACGCCGCCGCCCCGGAAGCTCTCCGGCATCCCGATCGGCGGCAACCTCTCGACCTTCGTCAACTTCCTCAACCGTAAGAAACCGCCCCGCTTCAGCTGGCGCCGGCACGTTCTCTTCATCGAGGACATCCAAGTGGACGTCGAGGACCTCCACCGGCTGCTGGCCGCGCTGCGGCGGCACAACATCTTCAAGGGGATCAAGGGCATTGTCGTCGGCTCTCTGGACCCGACGAACAAGAATTCCCACGCCCGGAAAGATCAGAGGGAGGCCCTGAGGTTCATCCGGACCTATCTCGACGACGTGATCCGGGAACGGCGGAAGAAAGGGTTCCCGTTGCCGATCCTGGCCGTCTCCAACTTCGGCCACAACATCCAGCGCAACCTCATGGCCGTCCCCATCGGCGGGAAGGTCACGATCTCCAAGGGCGGAAAGATCACCTTCCGGATCGGGCGCCGGGCGGCCAAGAACGGCCAGGCTTCATGACCCGGGGCCGGCTACGGGCCGGCGGAGCATCACTTCACCAGCCGGCCGCTGTCGGCCACCGTCCACTGGCCGCCGATCTGGATGTACAACATGGTCCTCTGGATATCCCGTGCCTTCTCGTTCTTGTACTTGAGGTCGATGAGCATCCAGTCCTGGAGCCCCCGGTAAGCCATTTCCAGGACCGCCTCGTTGGCCCCGGCGAATTTGGTCCCGCGGAACTTCTTGAGCACGTCCGCGTTCCGGCCGTAATTCTTGAGATAAACCGGGAGGAGCCCTTTCTGGACGGCATCGGCCTTGACGAATTTCTCGACGGAGTTCCGGGGTTGGTAGCTCTCGTCCACGGTTATCCACGCGTATGCGTCCTGAGGGCTCGACCCGCGCCCGCCGGAGAGGGCCCTGATGCCGAAATAAACGGCGACGGCCGCGGCGTCGATCACAAAGAAGATGACTACGATCTTGAGCGCCTTATTCATGAGGGCCTCCTGTTTTCGAGGGTGGGACCGGCTTCTCCCCTGCTGTCCGGGACGCCGCCGCGACCTCGGCAGCGAGCAACCGATACCTGTCCGACGGCACGGCCCGGGCCCGGGGCTTCCGGAAGAGGGTCCGGCCCCGACGCTCCTCCTGCCCCGACGCGCCGCCGAAGACCTCGGTTTCCCGGTCCTCGGGGTTCCGCTTGAAGAATTCCTCGAATCTCCTGTCCGGAAGATGGCCCAGGCCCCGGAGCGACCGGAGCATGGCCCGGGTGCTCACGCCGAAATAGCGCTTGAGGAACAGGACGTCCTCGTAGCCCAGGCTCCTCGCCCGGAAGTCCTTGTCGATGAGCTCCCGGAGCTTGGACGGCGAGATCAGGAATGCGGAGGCGAAGGACTGGGCGAACTGTTCGCGGGGCGGGTACAGGGATACGTATTCGTCAACGACGACATCGGCGTTGTCGACGATGGGGCTCTCGGAGCGGTCCTTGAGGTAGTGGCCGTATTCGTGGGCGGCGATCAGGGCCTGGAGCCCCGGCGGCTCGGCGGCGTTGATGGCCGCGAAGGCCGCCCGGCGCTCCGCGTCGAAGACGAAGACGCCCGAGATCCGCGACTCCTCGGGAAAAGGATGGCGGACGATCCGGAGGCCGTTCGCCTCGCAGAGGTTGAAGATGTCGCGGACCGGCTCGTTGCCGAGGCCCAGGCGCCGGCGCTCCTCTTCGGCCAGCCGCTCGGGCGAGATGCGGGAGTATCGGGGGGCCAGGTCGAGGCGGCGTCCGGTGGCATCCTCGAGCTCGAGGTACTTGTCGCAGTAGGCCTGGAACCTCGAAATCTCCTTTCGGGCCCGTTCGTCGACGGCGGCGTCCGCCAGGAGGGACTCGAAGACGGGCTTTTTCTCCCCGAAGAAAAAGGCGATGTCCTTGTTCAGGAAGCCGGCGACCTTCAGGAGGGTCTCGAAGCTCGGCGTCCTTTTTCCGGATTCGAGGAGCGAGATGTATTCCGAGGAAAGCCCGAGGGCCTTGGCGAACGCCCCCTGGCTCAGGTTGATCTCTTCGCGGGCTCGCTTCAACCGGGTCCCGAGGATCTTGTCCATGGCTTCGCACCCCCTGGGCGGGGCTAGGATAACATGAAGTTAGGGGGACCTGTCAACCGCCTCGGGAGCTGCGCTTTTTGACAACTCCCCCGTTCTCTGGTAAGAATAATGGACGGCGGGCGGAGGCCCGCCACATCGCCGCTGAAGGTTGCATCATGGCCGAAAACAACGTCTCCGACCTCTTCAAGGGCGCCACCAAGGGATTCTGCAGCATGGTCCTCAACCAGGTCCAGGACGGCATCACCTGCCTGAGCAACGGCCGCAAGGTCCTCTTTTGGAACAAGGCCGCCGTGCAGATGACGGGGCTTGAAAGCTCCGAGATCCTGGGCAAGCAGTGTTTCGAGGACCTCTCCCTGTTCGTCGACAGGGAGGGCGTGAACGTCTGCAGGGACAAGTGCCCGGTCGAGCTCACCCTCAAGGACGGCACCATCCGCAGCCTCGACGTCTACCTCCGCCACAAGGACGGGTTCCGCGTCCCGGCCTTGCTCCGGATCATCCCGGTCTTCAAGGAGGACGGGGCGATCATCGGGGCCGTCGAGACCTTCGCGGACACGGCCCCCAAAGTCAGGGTCCCCCTCGCCGTCGCGGAGCTCGAGAAGATGGGCCTCCTCGACACCGACACCGGGGTCGCGAACAAGCAGTTCCTCGATATGACCCTCAAGACTCGCCTGGAGGAATTCCAGAAATACGGCCTGCCCTTCGCCCTGATCTATGTCGATATCGACAACTTCAACAAAACGCTCGAGAAATACGGCCGCTTCAACGCCGGCAAGATCCTGAGGACGGTCGCCCGGACGCTCCTCAAGAACGTCCGCTACTTCGATATCGTGGGCCGCTGGAACAACGAGGAGTTCTTCGTCGTCCTCCTCAACATCGACGAGAGCCGGCTCGACATCGTGGCCAACAAGCTCCGCCTGCTCGTCGCCGAGTCCTACATCACGACCGAGACGGGCATGCTGAACGCGACCGTGTCCCTCGGGGCCAGCCTCGTCCAGCGGTACGACTCGGTCGAGGCCCTCGTCAAGCGGACCGAGCAGCTCATGCTGCACAGCAAGTGGCTGGGGAAAAACCGAGTCAGCCTCAGCTTCACCCAGAAGGACGTCGGCTGAGCGATAAAGGCCCCCTTTCCCGGGGGGTGCGGAAAAGGGGGCGAAAAAAGGAGGGATTAGAAAGAGGTCGGTTTCCTGATCTTGACGTCGTTGAGCTCAGCGCCGAAAAGGACGTGATTGTCGGCTCCGGCCAGGGTGAGCCGGACCTCGGTGTCGCGGAAGACCCACTCTGAAGAGAATTCCACCTGGCCCTGGCTGAGGGCGATTCCCCAGCAGTCGTTCTGGTTCTCGTAAAAGCGGTCCTGCCAGACCGTCCGGTCGGCACGCGGCGTGCCCACCGTGGCCGTCAGGTATTGACGGAGTTTATTGTAATCCTCGATGTAGCGGTTCTTGTCCGCATAGTTCTCCATGAGACGGAAGCGGGTCGAGACGAGGCTGCCCTCGTCGAAGACGTATTCGACCTGACATTTTTTCTTCATGATTTCCCGCCGGTAGGCGAGGACCTCGACGCCCTCGGAAGCGTCCTGGACCTGGGGCCGGCCCTCGGCCCGGATGATCTCCTCCCTCGTCGTTCCCCACTCCACGTTCGGTTTGTACAAGGATTCCAGGTCGATCTCCGTCGGGTTGACGATCTCGTCCCCCGACGTGATCTGGATCACCCTGAGCGCCGGGAAGAGCTTCCGGACGCAGGACTCGTGGACGTAGCCCGCCCGGGTGTTGCCCGATTGAAGGGAGGTGAAATAAACATAGAACCAGCTGACCTTCGTCTTGACGGCGCTGGCCAGGGAGAGGATGGCGCCCCGGCCGAGCGTTTCGACGGCCGGGCTCCGCTCGGAGGGATCCAGCCGAACCACGGCCTTATCCTGGACGACCTGGAGCTTCTTGCCGTTGGCCGAGGCCGGCAGAGCGAAGAAGGCGGGGACGAGCAGGGCGATGGTCAGAAGCACCGTCCGACGCCGTCTCCCGTTTTTCATGCTCTCTTGCCTCCGGATGCGCTCGGGCGTTCCGTGGTTCCCTTTGGTCCCTTCTTTTTGTTCAGCGAGAACACTATGGGCGCGGGGAGGAGAAGGGGCAATCCTCTGCAAAGGTGATTTTGCGGGGGAATTCCCTCACCCCTCGCGGGGGGAAAAAACGGGGATTATCATCTTCAGACCTCAAGTGTAGCTGTGGAGGCCCGAGAGCAGATAGTTCACGCCAAAATATGTAAAGAGGGCGGCCAGGAAGCCCACGATGGCGATGATCGCCGACCTCTTCCCTTTCCAGCCCATGACGATCCTAGTGTGGAGGTAAAGGGCGAAGACGAGCCAGGTGATCAGGCTCCAGACCTCCTTGGGATCCCAGCTCCAGTAGGTGCCCCAGGCCTTGTACGCCCAGACCATGCCGAAGACGAGTCCGCCCAGGGTAAAAAGCGGAAATCCGACGGTGACGCAGCGGTAGCTCGCGGAATCCATCTTTTCTTTTTTCTCCTCCGAATCGGCCGTCAGGTAAAGGATGCTCGTGATGAAAGCGACGGCGAAGAAAGCCTCGCCGAGGAGAGTCACCGAAACGTGGAGCCAGAGCCAGTAGCTCTGGAGGGCGGGAACGAGGGGCATCGCCTCTTTTGGCATAAGGGGCGAAGAAGCCAGGGCGACGAGGCCGACGACAATCAGCATCAAGTAAGCCCCGATCCGAGGGATGCGGAACTTGCGGTCGATGAGGACAAACGCCAGGACGATGGCCCACGAAAGGAACGAGAGCGATTCGTACATGTTGGTGAACGGGGCGTGCCCGCTCTCGAAGGTCCTCACGAGCAGCGCCGCCGAGTGAAGCACGAGGCCCGCGAAGGCCAGTCCGAGGCCTGGTTTCGCCCACTTTTCGTTCCTGGAAAACGCCACGGCCAGATAGAAAAGCGCGGCCAGGATATACAAGACGAACACAATGGTGAACAAGGTCGATTCGACCATCAGGATCTCCTCACGGAATTCATGATGTCCTCAAACTCCGCCTGGAAGCTTTCCCGGCTTTTGGAGGCGATGCCTCCGGCCGCGACTTCCGTCCGGTCCCGGCCTTCCTCCAGGACGGCCCTGATCTCCCGGGGCGGCCAGTAGAAAGCCAGGAAGAAACCGGCGGTCACGAGGAAGCAGCCGACCCAGATCAGCCGGACCCCGGGATCACGAGCCGCTTCGAGGACGGAGTATTCGGAGCCGCGATAGGATTTCAGGACGAAGGAGAGGTCCGTCCGGCTACCCGCGTGCATCTGCTCGAAATCCGGGTAATCGGCGAAGATCCAGCCGGAGAAAACCTTCTCTGCGCCCTTCCAGCCTTCGACCTCGGCGGCGGGGTTGTTCGGCTCCTGGGACCTCGTTTCGACCCGACCCCCCTCACCGATCACGAAATCGGGGACGAAGCGCTTGACGGAGATCCGGCCGGCGTCTTTGTCGTCCACCGCGACGCGTTCTCCCACGCTCAGTTGGACGGTGCGGGCGAAGGTGGGGTCGCTTTTTTTCTTGACCGTGATCTCGAGCTTCGGGTTGTCCCAGTCCGAGCCATAGCCCGTCTGATAAAAGGAAAATCCCTTGTGGGTCAGGGGCTTGTTGACCAGGATGGGCTTGGTGAGGACGGAGGCGCCGTTGTCGAGGACCGTCACGGTGCTTTTCCAGGCCTTCACCATTCCCTGGGGATAGTACTCCGTCTCGAAACGGTCGAGACGGATCTCGAACGGGGACCGCGGAACCTTGACCGTCTGTCCCTCAGAGAGGTCGATGTAGGTCCGGAAGCCGGTCAGGCCGCTCACGATCCCGCCGGCGATGATGACCAGCAGGCCGAGATGGACGGCGTCCGAACCGAAATGCCCGAACATCTTTTTCCGGGCCAGCAGGCACAGACGCTTATCCGAGGCCCGGCTCCTGACACGGTAGCGACGGGCCTTCAGGACCATCTCGAGCTTCGTCCGGACCTCTTCGGCCGGCGCGTTCTTCCCGAACCGGTCCTTGACCTTCAGGGTTAGAAGGCGGGCCGTCTCCGTTTCGACCTCCGGCCGGAAGGCGCGGCGCCATTTCGCGGGGAAACGGGCGAGCGTGCAGACGATCATGTTGACGGCGAAGAAGAAAAGCAGGATGAGATACCACGCGGAATGGTAGAGTCCCGTGACCCGGAGGCCGGTCAAGAGGCCGGCCAGCTGTCCGTAGCGGGCGGCGTAGGCGGCCGAGGGCTGCCCCTGGGGGATGAGCGTCCCGATGACCGAAGCGACGGCCAGGAGGATGAGCAGGGCGATGGCCAGCTTGACCGAAGCGAAGAATTTCCACGCGGATCGCACATCCACTCCCATCTTGGGTCCCTAGGGCGGCCCGGGTTCAAGCGTGATTCATAATATCGGATTCATCTCTATTTGACAATTTCCGGTCCGCCCTTTTCCGCCCGGGACCTCAGCTCCCTAGGATCATCGTCGAACGCGGATTCCCGGGCAATTTAGGCCCTCATGAGAGATGTCTAATGATGAGGAACAAGGGCCTTGAGGATCGGCTCGACCCAACGGTCCTTGTCGATGTCGTAGACGATAAAGTCCGAATCGAACTGCCAGTAGGCCCAGGCCCAGCCGAGGGATTCGGCGGTGCGGGCGACGGCCGCCGTGTATCGCGCCCGTGAATCCATCGGGCCCTTTTCATAAGCGCCGAACTCGCCGAGAAAGATCGGGCGGCGATGCCAGGACGACCATTTCTGGATGCGGGCGAAATCTTCTTCGATGCGTCTTTTCTCCGCGGCCGTGCCCCAGGTCACGCCGGACAGGTTGACGTTCTCGGGCGTCCAAGGCGCCCCCTGGTGGGTGAAGCGCATCGGCTCGTAATAATGGCCGGTCACGACAATGTTCCGGTCCGCCTCCGGCAGCACGAGCTCATCCAGATGGTCCATGCCGTTCCATTCCGGAGGGCCGATGACGACCGTCCGCGTCGGATTGGTCGCGCGGATGACCGACAGCGCCTCGGCCGGCCATTCATTCCAAAGATCGGCCGTCAGACGGCCGTTGGGCTCGTTCAGGATCTCGAAAATCACCGAATCGGGGGCGCCCTTGAACCGCTCGGTGATCTGCTTCCAGTAGGCCAGGACCCTGGGCTTGAAAAGGGCAGGGTCCTCGGCGACATCGTTATAGTTGTGAAGGTCGAGGATGACCATGAGGCCGTTCGCCAGGGCGTTGGCGACGGCCCAGTCCACGGTCTTCAACCAAGCTTCGTCGAGCTTAAAGCCGTTTCCGGTGTCCATCCGCTGGAGGGCGTGAAGGTTGATGCGGACGCTCTGAAATCCGGCCTCGTGGATGAGCCTGAAATGTTTTTCCTTGAAGCGGCCGTCCTTGAAATGATCCCAGAGGGGGTCATAGCCGAGGATGTTCACCCCGCGGCCCATCCGCTTCACTTGGCCGAATGGGTCCGCCGCCGCGGCGGCTCTTGTGAGAACAGCGATAAAAATGACCAATACCACCAAGAGAAATGCCAATGCCGCCCGCCGCCCATCCTTTGCGATAATCAACATCTCAACCTCCTCATTCCATGTTCACGACAGGTCCGTTTCAGCTAGCAGCGACGATGACGCCCAAGGATAGCACAGAATCCTATCGTTCGGCCAAAATCGGCCACAGGGTGCTTATAGGAAAAAGGCCCGACAAGCAAGGACGCATAATTTGTGATCTGGGGGGAAACCGAGAGCCAGCGAGAGGGATCGAGCCTCCGACCTGCTGATTACGAACGAACTGCTCTAGTCGGCTAACTGACTGATAAAAAAGGTATTTCGATGGGCTGCGCGGGAGATTGTGCACAATTTGTGCTCACCTGCGGCCCCGCTGACACTCCCCTTTTATCAAACAAGTTTGAAGGCACACTTCTTTGGACCTTCAGCCCGGCCAGCCACGG
>Ga0315282_10001619_pt1 | contig 42160 bp, 42 predicted proteins | sample YL17G07_20_MG_FD_203693 | JGI IMG/M metagenome (GOLD analysis project Ga0315282, IMG submission 203693) | Sediment microbial communities from Yellowstone Lake, YNP, Wyoming, USA - YL17G07_20 | ecosystem: Environmental > Aquatic > Freshwater > Lake > Sediment | place: USA: Wyoming | collected...
CAAGAGCACAATTCCTCTAGGCTTCTTCGTGAAAACTGCTTCTGTCTGGGTAGGCCTCGATCCCATGGCGAGTTCTTGCAGAGTAGCCAGTAGCTTGCTAGGTTTCTGAACCTCAAAAATGTGAGACCTTGACTTCCCCCTGATCAGAGAGACCCGATAGTCCAACACTTCCTCTATTGTCTTCCCCATCCACAGTTCAGGAGTATCCAGAATCTCAGTATTGCCGTAGAAAGGTGGAATCATAGGTCCAATTTGGACTTTCGGATATCCAGCTCGACCGACAAAAACTGCGGGCGGTGTTGAACCCTCGATCAATTCTCTACCCAAAAGACCTCGGAATTTGACAGAAGCTTCGGCCCGAAGGACGACCGGACACCGCGCCTTGCCACAGAGCATCTTGCCTCCTCTGCACGCGAGGCAGATCTTTGAGCTCCTGTTTTGGACTAGATCAGCAAAGCTACGATCTCCGATTAGGTCGGACTTTGAGTACTCTCCATTACGATGAATGAGACCTGCTTGAATTTCTCGAAGCCCCCACCTGTAACATATATTGTGAGAGTGTAAGACCCAACCGTGGCGGTTGACTGGGTTACTATCTCAAGATTGACCAAAGTATTACCTGTGCTGTGCCAATTCGCATTTCCTATCACCCATCGATAGTAAACTCCCTGTCCGGGCAGACCGGCAACACGGAACTGGAGATTTGATTCGAAGCCTTGTTGTATGTTGACCGTTATGTTGAAAGGTGTTACCCGTTCTGTAATCTGATTAATAACTTGTCGGACAACACTTTGAGATGTTGGATTCACAGTGAAGTCAAAGTCGGGAACTTTGAGGACTGCGATTGAAGAGTTTCTGGTAACTGTTCCCCTCTGTGTGCTAGACCATGCCTCAACTTTCACGTTGTATAGTCCGGAGGGGATGAAGGTAGTTGAGGTTGATCTTATAACGAGTTGTGATGTGACCGCTCCACCTGGGCTCGGCGTCACAGTAGCTGGACTGAACTCCGCAGCCAACCCTCCTGGTAAGGCGTTCATGCCCAAGGCCACTGCTCTTAGAGACACAGCAGACACGAAGTTATTGTAGGATCTGATGGTCACAGGTACCGTGGCTGTCTGAGTTACATAAACAGTCAGTTCCTTTGCTGGCCATTCAACGTTGAAGTCGTCGACTGCTATCTTGTATGTTTGCGTTACGGCGGAGTTCCCGTAAGAGTCTGAAGCGGATATGGAATAGGTTATGTCTCCCAGCACTTCGGTTCCAGTTATGGTGTACGAGTATTGGTCTCCTCCTGCTGCAGTCAAGAGCATGTAGACATTGTTCGGCTTAATGTAGCGATATGTGTTGAATGAGGCGTTGTTGGGTATTACCATATAGCTTAGCGTGACGTTCTTCGGAAGACCGAGCACTCTAGCCGTTATCTCTATGTCTTGACCTATGGACCCTTTCTGCAATGGAGTATGAGTCATGGAAACTTTCTGCCACCAAGAGCCCTGTCCACCAACACCAGCAGACAAAATCGCCAAAACTATGCCAATAACCAGAACACTCACCATAAACAGGCCGACAAGGGCATAGACCTGTCTACGTGAACCAGCGGCTTCCCGTGCCCGCGATTCCGCTGTTTCTCTGCGTTCATCAGCGTATGAACGGTCTTCATTCGACAATTTAACCTGTTCCCCGAAATAATACTTTCACAAATAGCTTAAGTAGCTTTCGCATCTTGAAGGGCCATTCATATCTCTGTAGGCTAGTGAATTGATATCAAATCGTGGGGCTGATTCCGCTTAAGCATCTCGAATACTTTAGTGTTAGCAGTCTATTCTTCTTGCCTTGAATCCGAATCAATCCGGGGAGTGTTTGAGCTTTCGTTGCTCACCTTAGTGGGGGATAGAATCTCGTCTAGCGCGCGCGGTTCTTGTTATTCGACCTTCGTACGATCCAGTCTCTCCAAACGTTCTATCGCTCGGAGGACTTCTGCCGTTACCGCTTGTATCCTTTCCTCCGCGTTGCTCCTCGGCCTCTCAATTGCCCCAGCATCAGTTCTCGTCGTAGCTCTGGGTCTCAGTATTTTCGATACGTCGCCGACTGCATTTGAAGTAGAAGACCGCGGATAGGCCAAGAATACCCCGGAGGAAAAGAAAGTCGCAAAGGCAATCGACCAAAACAGTGTCTGTGGAGTTGCTGTGTAGAAAAAGGCGGCCAACTGATCGCCTGTCGCCGCCTCTATTCTAGGCGCCAAGATGCTCATGAGTCGCGCGGTTAGGGAGATACCAAGAATGAGGCTCATTACGCCGGCGCCCATCAAGACTACCCCTAGAAGTCTTTCAAGCCTCAACTAGTCAACCATCCATTTCTGTTTCCGCAATAGACTCACTTACGAGTTGAATTGTCACATGACGGTCTCGCTCTTATCCGACATATTGTTGTATTAAGCATTCCCTCACCTGTTATGAGCGTACGCTGATCAGATTGCTCATATACAAAAGATATATTTGCACGAACCTGTTCCTTGTGTTGGCCGAAGGTACCCCTAATGCCCATAACAGATGTTGAAAAGAAACAATTGGCACAGAGACACAGGCTGTTCTACAAGATATGTAGAGACTGTGGCGTCAAGAACGCAGCATCTGCTCTAAGATGCCGGAAATGCCATGGCGCACACTTAAGATGGAAGAAACGCGAACTCGGAGCTAAGTAATAGACCCGCTGCCACCATCAAGGCTTGAGCCTCAATCTATCCCTCGGGAAGAGAACTACGTCTCTAATGTTTTCTCGTCTGAGTAGGGCCATGACGAACCTATCTAGACCCATACCCCAACCAGCGTGGGGCGGCATCCCATAGTCATAAGTGCCTAGGTGAAAATCGAAACTCTCCGGATTCAAACCTTGATCCTCGAGTCTCTTGGTCAATTGCCGCTTGCTGTCGACTCTAGATCCCCCTGACGTTATTTCGATCCATTCATACATGAAGTCGAAGGCATCACAGATCTCCGGCCTTTCCGCTTTTGGCTTTATGTAGAATGGGCGAACTCTCGTGGGCCACTCAGTTATGAAGTAGAACTCCTCCTTGTGGAGGTCTCCAAGAGTCCTATACGCTGGTGTTGACAGATCTTCTCCCCATTCAACTTTGAAGTCATTTTGTTGAAGCTGATCAATAACTTCGGAGTAGGAGTACCTTAACAGAGGCAAATGGACATTTGGGAGTCTCACTTGCAGAACTTCTAGCTGTTCTTGACATCTAGTCGTGAGTCTACTTAGTATGCTGACTAAGAGCTCTTCCTGCAGGACCATGACGTCACGTGCTTCAACAAAAGCTTCCTCAACATCGACTGAGATGAACTCGTTTAGATGTCTTCTTGTATGTGACTCCTCAGCTCTGAAGAAGATTCCTATCTCGAAGACCTTTTCGAAGACGGAAGTCAACTCTTCCTTGTATAGTTCTGGACTCTGAGCCAAGTACGCCTTCTCGTCAAAGTACTCTACTGGGAATAGAGTCGCTCCACCTTCGGCAGCCGCTGCGATTATCCTCGGGGTGTGTATTTCCAGGTAGCCTTTTTCACTGAGAAATTCACGAATGCCCACGAGAACCTCATGACGAATCCTGAATATGGCTTGAGGCTCGGGCCTGCGCAGGTCCAGAACCCTGGCATCAAGCCGAACATCTATCTCGGCCGGCACTCGTCCCGTAGGATCCAAAGGCAGAGGAGGTATCGCCAGATTGAGAATTCTGACTTCCTTAGGAACTAACTCCACGCCCTTTGGGGCCTCAGATCTTTCTGCTATTAGCCCCTTTATTCCAACCGTAGATTGCCGTCCCAGACTCTTGATCTTAGCGAAAGTCTCGGCGTCGGTGTTCTTTAATGTTGCAGTGATCTGGACCAGACCTTCTTTGTCCCTCAAGGTGACGAAAACTATATTCCCAAGATCTCGAAGATCTTGGATCCACCCAAAGATCGTTACTTCCGTCCCTCTAAGAGAGGGAGTTATCATGTCTGAATAATGCGTTCTGCGCCAGTCACCCAGAGACTCAATATCCACCATCGAAGCTCACAACCTCGTGTCCTTGTGGTAATTGACGTTTGCCAAGATCAAGATCAATGACTTGTCTCAAGAAGTTATAACCTCTCAGAGGACCCCCTCACTTTCAGATCGTTCTTCTATAGAACGGCAACGGCGCTACGATCAATAAATTAGTTTCTAATTCCAAGACAGAAATTAGATGCGGCATGTTACTTAGTCAAACCTTAGTTCGAATCGAGATTAAGGCAGACCATAATGCATTTATTGTCCGCCTCATCTAGCCTACGGCAAGCAATAGGAGACAGTGTAAGAACGAAGTCTGTCTCGCTGGAGAGAATCAGACTTCGGCGGGCAGATACAATCTGCAATAATTGGGTCGGCGATCTTGGTAAAGACTTCACTGGATAACTTCTGCGTCAAGAGTGGAGTTTTATGCCCAAGATGCGAGGAGAAGCTGAGAAAGGGCCAGATCACCGATCTTGACCTCCAGGTCGTAAGGATCCTTTCTGAACTGGAGAAGGATTTTCCGATACTCCAAGATGTCTCATTTGAGCGAGCTGTAGAATCTGGCGAGGTCCTAGCCATCTTGGTTAACAAACAAGACGTAGGCAAGGTCCTAAGTTCAGGCGGAAAGATCGTTCGCGCGTTAGGCGAGAAGATTAGACGCAGAATTAAGATACTCGGTTACAGTGGGGATTCTAGGCAGCTGATAGAGGACCTATTTAGCCCGATCTCCATACTGACCATAAACACTGTCTGGTTACCTGACGAGACTACAGAGACTAAGGTGATTCTTCACGGAAGAAGACCTAGGCATATGCCTGTGGATTTTGAACTTGCAAGAAGACTCGCAAAAGAGATTGGTGGCATGACTATCAGAGTAGAGTTTGAGGCCGCCTAGCCCGTCACAGAGATGTATACCGCTAGACGCCAGAGATGTAACTAACGGACGAGTTGCATATCACCATGGGCAAATTCCTAGCTAGCTTCAGAAGCTGCTGATGTGAAGGCTCTCTTGCTCATGCTGGGGGGGAAATCTTAGTCAACCTTATACCGCCACGTCCATAGTATTCGTAGGTGAAAAGATGAGGGGAAGAGATTTCCTCTCGCTTCAAGACTATGATCAGAAACAGATATGGAAGATCTTGAGGTTAGCAAGAGAACTCAAGAGGAAGCGTATTCGCAAGCTACTTCCAAACAAGAGTCTGGCCATAATATTTCAGAAACCCTCCACCCGAACATCGCCTGCGTCTGCACTCAGGCGATCGGAGAAGAGTCTCGTTTGAAGTTGCAATGCGACAACTTGGCGGATATGCGCTATATCTGAATTGGCTAGATCTGCAGCTTGGGCGAGGAGAGACAATTGCCGACACTGCTAGAACTCTGAGCAGATATGCCAATGGGATAGTTGCTAGGGTGACACATCATCACACGCTAGTTGAGCTAGCTCAGCACTCTAGCGTCCCAGTGATCAACGGCCTCTCTGATCTGGATCATCCAGTCCAGACCTTAGCAGATCTCATGACAATTTGGGAGAAGAAAGGGTCACTTGAGGGGCTTAAGTTGGCATATGTGGGAGACGGCAACAATGTCTGCAACTCCCTTCTTATTGGATGTACCAAAATGGGCGTCAACATATCCGTTGCATGTCCACCTGGATTCGAGCCCAGATCCGATTTCCTCAAGAGAGCCTTGAATAATGCTGTGAAGTCAGGATCTACTGTTGATGTTTTCAATTCTCCTAAAGAGGCTGTTGCGGCGGCAGACATAGTCTACACGGATGTCTTCGTAAGCATGGGACAGGAGGCAGAGAGAGATGAGAGATTACGAACATTCCTGCCGGAGTATCAGGTCAACTCTGAATTGATGCGTCTGGCAATCAACAAAGCCATCTTCATGCATCCGCTTCCTTGCCGAAGAGGTGAGGAGGTCACAAGCGAAGTAATCGACGGCCCACAATCCTCAGTCTGGGACCAAGCTGAGAACAGACTGCACACTTCAAAGAGTCTGCTGAGTCTTCTTCTGTAGACTGCACGTAGAAAGTGAGCTCGAGGCAATCGCTTGACCGTTCTGATACTGGCTTCAAGGACAGATCCAGCTGCCATGAATATCGCTGAGAAACTCGTGACCAATTTCGGATTCAGATCCCAACTGGAAAGCGAAGGCAAAGCTGTCTTCGAAAAGGATGATATCCTACTTCTCGAGATTAACCACGAAATGCTCTCCATAAGCGACTCAGACTTGGGGTACCAAGCCGAAGCCATCATATGTGTATCACACCACAAAAGTGAGAGTGGAAGGCCCACGCTGACTGCTCACGCCCCGGGTAATACTGGGTGCAACGCACATCATGGGGGAAAAGCAAGAACGCTAGCATGGGTAGACTGTCGCAGGCTGAAATCAGCGCTGATTGAACTATCAAATTCCGCTGTACAACTCGGGCTTGAGTACGCGGTCTCACTTGAGGCCACCCATCACGGGCCAACTGAACTTGGAACATCGATACTCTTCGTGGAAATTGGCAGCACGGAGCAACAATGGCTTGATCCAAGAGCTGGCGAAGCTGCCGCATCCGCTGCGCTAAGAGCGGCAACAGAACCGAATAAGGCCAAGCCAGCGGTGGGCTTTGGCGGTGGTCATTACTCACCAAAACACACCTCCGCCGTACTCAGAACCGATCATGCCGTGGGCCACATACTCCCAGAGTATTTCTTCAATGACTATGACCCACTTGTGGTGAAGCAGGCGTTTGAAAAGACCGTCGGTGGTTGCCACACAGCCATGATCGACTGGAAGGGGCTGAAATCCAATGCCCGAAAGAAACTGATATCAACATTAGAAAGTTCAGACATAGATCTCATTAGAATATGAACCCCCTTGCTTTCCTTGACTTACTTAAAACTGGTCAGTAACTCGAGATCGCGCGCCATGATTACGCACAGAAACAAGCAAGTTTATCTGTTGCACTTCATCTGTCTACCGTTGAAATTCATTAGGAGCAAGATAATCGAGCTATAATTCGTAACAACGAGGCTGGGCAATTGAATATAGGCCAATTCGTAGAATCAACAAAACGACTCATCCATGCCTCCTCTAAGCCAACAGGAGAAGAAGTCTGGCTGCTGCTCCGTATCTCTTTGATTGGAATAGGCATAGTGGGCGGAATTGGATTCATGGTGAGGATACTCTTCCTGTTCTTAGGCTCAGGAGCAAGCTCAGGAGCAACAGGATAGCTGTTCAGGGACTCGGTGGAAAAACTCATTGATCTTTTCAATACGGACGACAGGTGGGCAAGAGAGAACAGTTGCAGAGGTTCTAACATCAAGAGCTGTTATGAAGAAGCTGCCAATATACGCCGTTCTTGTCTCAGAAGCTATCAAGGGTTACATCTTTGTAGAGTCCTCTGGACCTCATGTCGTAGACGAGGCCATGTCAGGCGTAAAGCACGCGAGAGCCAAGACCCGAGGCTCGGTCCCGCTGTCTGCGGTTGAACGCTTCATAGTCACAAAGCCAGCCATAGAAGATCTGAACGAGTCCGATATGGTGGAGATAATCGCAGGACCATTCAGAGGACTGAAAGCCAAGATCACAGAAATGGATAAGGTGAAGGAAGAAGTAACGATAGAGTTGCTGGAAGAAGGGTTTTCAAGTCTACCAATAACTGTACACGCAGATTATGTCAGACGTATAGCATCAAGCAGGGGTGGAGAGATTGACAGAAAAGAAGCAGATTGAGGCTTTGATCAATGGTGGTGAGGCAACTGCAGGCCCTCCTTTGGGCCCAGCGCTCGGCCCACTTGGAGTAAACGTTTTACAGATAGTTAATAGAATAAATGAACTTACAAAAGACTATGCGGGAATGAAAGTCCCGGTCAAGATAATTGTAGATGTTGATACGAAGAGCTTTGAAGTGGAGATAGGCACTCCAACAACATCGGCTTTGATAATAAAGGAACTGGGAATTGAGAAGGGTTCAGGAACCCCCAAGACAGAAAAAGTTGGGAATGTCTCCATCGAACAAGCACTGAAAATTGCACAGATGAAAATCAAGGATACCTACTCGAACGATGTGAAAGCAGCACTCAAGGAAGTCCTTGGAACACTGGTTAGCATCGGAGTGACTGTTGACAACAAAGATCCAAGAGATGTTCAGAAAGAAGTGGGCCAAGGAAAGCATGATAGCCTCTTCAAGTAGTCCAATAGGCATTAGAATCTCAGGCACCCCTGCAATTCTATGATATTGTATTGGACTTCCGTCTAAAAGCCGATTAGGCCCCGCCTCGGAATCTCAGGGCCACAAAGTACGAAATGTTCATTAACGCCCTTTAGGGCAGGGTAATAGTCACTTTCAAGATTGCTTGACGACCTCAGGTGGGACAATTGCCTCTAACAAAAGAGAACATCCAGAAAGCTCTGGAAGAACTGAAGAAGCACGAGAAGCGTACCTTCACACAATCACTAGATCTGGTGGTAAAGCTCAAAGATCTTGATCTGAAGAAGCCTGAGAACAGACTCAATCAAGCAGTGATTTTACCACACATGATAGGCAAACCTGTTAGGGTGTGCGTCATCGCCACAGGAGACCTTGCTTTGAAATCAAAGGAGGCTAAAGCAGACCTAGTGATCGGAAAAGACGAACTTGAAGGCATGGCAAAGAATAAGAAAGCTTCAAGAAAACTCCAGAACGGATATGATTTCTTCGTCTCTGAAGCCTCCCTCATGCCCCTTGTTGGCAAGACAATAGGCCCGGTTCTAGGACCGAAAGGAAAGATGCCGACACCAATTCATGCGAACGCCCCCATATCCGAAGTGATAGATCAAGCAAGGAGAACTGCCAGGATCCGAGTTAGAGATCAGCCGGTCATTCAATGCAGGATTGGCACTGAGGACATGTCTAATGATGAGCTCTCGGAGAACATTCAAGCAGTTTTCTCCAGCATGGAAGCCAAGTTAGAGCGAGGACTCAGAAATGTCTCAGAGATACTGCTCAAAGCCAGTATGGGGCATCCTGTGAGAATAGCAATGTAGAGTGATGAAAGTTGCCCGAACGAAAAATCCAGCCAAAGAAGAAGGAAGCACTTGAGAAGATAGAGAAGATCATGGGTGAATATGAGGTAATAGCCGCGGCCGACCTCAGAGGCGTCAGGTCAACACAGATCCAAGAGATACGAAAGACAATGAGGGGCAAAGCGAAGATGCTGGTGACCAAGAACACGATATTCAAGAAAGCGAGCCAGCAACTTGAGTCCAAAAAGAAGAGCATAAGTGAGTTTGCTGAATCAATCAGCGGACCCATCGCCCTCCTATTCACAGATATGAATCCTTACGAGCTCATACTCTTCCTGAACAGGAACAAAGTGAAGGCCCCCGCAAAAGGAGGCGACGTAGCCAGCGGAGAAATCATCATTACTGCAGGAAATACAGGACTCCCGCCCGGACCAATAATAAGCGAGTTTGGAGACGTCAAGATACCCACCAAGATAGAGTCTGGAAGCATATGGATTTCGAGGGATACTGTAGTTGCAAGAAGAGGAGACACCATATCAACCAGACTCGCATCCGTCTTGACCCGCCTTGGAATGAAGCCCATGGAAGCAGGCCTGACAATAATTGGCGCCTATGAGAAGGGCACAATCCTTGCTCACGAATCATTGAAGCTGGATCTTGCAGAGTACAGACAGAATTTCGTCAAGTCCTTCAATCAGGCATTGGTTTTAGCAATTGAGGCCAGTTACCTCACACCTGAAAGCACACCCCCAATAATTGGAAAAGCATGGAGGCAAGCCCAAGCACTCGCAGTCAAATCAGAATACGTCATACCTGAAACCGTCGAACAGATCATGAGCAGTGCACAAGCTGAGATGTTGGCCCTATCAAACGCCGTATCCGCTATGAAGAAGGAAGCGGGAACCCAGCCTGTTGCAGGATAGAATCGTCGGCAAAAAGGAAACCCTTAAGAGCGAAGTTTCACAGGACGTCTAGGAATTTCGTAATCACACACGGAGGAAAAGGAACTTGATGTACATATACGCTGCGCTGTTGTTGCACTCGGCTTCAAAACCCATCGACGTAGACAACATTAAGAAGATCCTTACTGCCACAGGAGTAGCCGTGGACGAAGCCAGAGTAAAAGCACTCACAGCTGTACTATCTGAAGTTAAGATCGATGACGTTCTCAAGCAAGCATCGAGTGCAGCTTTCGCTCCAGCAGCAGCCGCCGCAGCCGCTGCACCTTCTGCAGCGCCGTCAGCCGAGTCAAAGAAGACTGAGGAGAAGAAAGAAGAGGAAGCTCTGGCTGGTCTCGGCGCTCTCTTCGGCTGAATTTGTGGGCCAGAAGACCCCCCAAATCCCCTTCTTCGTTTTTCCCATCACGTCGGTGGCTGTTGAGATTGGTCAGCCTTGATGGTGAATTTGAATTCCCCTTTTTCAAGGAGAACGGATTCATTAGGAAGAAATGTGAGATCTGCGGCGTTCACTATTGGACCCAGAACCCTGACAGGAAGAACTGCGGAGATTTTCCATGCCAAGGATATACATTCATTGGGAACCCACCTTCAATAAGAGGGTACTCGCTATCGCAGTTCAGAGAACTCTTTCTGAAATACTTCGAAAAGAATGAACATACCATAATAAGCCCCTACCCTGTGATAGCCAGATGGAGGGATGATGTCTACTTAGTTGGGGCTTCAATATACGATTTCCAGCCTTATGTTACTGAGGGACGGATCCCGCCACCAGCCAATCCATTGGTTATAAGTCAACCCTGTATCAGATTCACCGACATAGACAAGGTAGGTCGGACATTCGGAAGACATATGACAATCTTCGAAATGGGCGGAGCACATGCATTCAACCAACCAGGCAAAGAGATCTATTGGAAAGACGAAACAGTGAGGTTTCACCACGAGCTGCTAACCAGAGAGCTAGGTGTGAAATCAGAGGAGGTGAGCTACAAGGAGGACTTCTGGTCAGGGGGAGGCAACGCTGGCCCGGATGTTGAAGCATGCGTGGCCGGACTTGAAATTTCTACTCTTGTTTTCATGACGTACAAGTACGTTGGCGAGCAACTTGTCGTGATGCCGAATAGGACAGTCGATACAGGTTACGGAGTAGAGAGATGGACCTGGCTCTCACAAGGTTCACCCACGGGATTTCACGCAACGTATGGCACTCTACTCGATGAAGTTTCGACCCTTGCAGGACTCAAGACGGACAACAGAATGCTCACGGACATAATTGCAGCCATCCTGTCAAGATCCGGCCAAGAATCCAGTGACGAAATCATGAACGTAACAGTGAAGAGATTCGGCGTCACTGCAGATGAGCTCAAAAGACCGATATCCTGCTTCCAAGATGTCTGCGCAGTACTTGATCATACAAAGGCCTTGTGTTTCCTCCTTTCTGAAGGTATCGTACCCTCAAACATGCAGGAAGGGTATCTCGCCAGACTACTCGCACGTCGAAGCTACCGGATCTTGAGAGCACTAGGAATAGAAGAGTCCTTCCTCAACATACTTGACAAACAGATAATCTACTGGTCTGACAGCTTCCCAAACCTGAAGCTCATGAGGGACGAAATAATCGAGGAACTCACAGTAGAACAGGACAAATATATCAAGACGCTAGCAAAAGGAGGCGAACTCGTAAAAAGAATATCGCAAGGCATCAGGAAAACCGGGGCCAAAGAGATTCCTCAAGAAACTCTTATCGAGCTATATGATTCACACGGCCTCGTACCCGAGATGGTTAAGGAGTTTGCAGAGACCGAGTCAATATCAGTACCATTACCAGACGATTTCTTCGGAAAAGTTGCCCAACGACATCTGACCGCCAAACAACCTGAAAGAGATTCTGAAACACAATCGCTTAAGGAGAATGTGGCGACATATCCAGAAACCAAGAAGCTCTACTATCAAGACCCATACCTCAGAGAATTCGACGCCAAAGTCCTTGCGGTTATTGACGGAAAGCACATGGTACTTGATCAAACATGTTTCTTCTCTGAAGGCGGAGGCCAACTTGCCGATTCAGGAACCATTGTTTTTGATGGAGATCACACAAGGGTAGTTGATGTACAATCTGTCGGTGAAATCGTTACACATACCATCGATGGCAAATCACCTGCGGTTGGCTCAGTGATTCACGGAATTGTAGATTGGAACAGACGTGCTAGCCTAATGAGGCATCATACTTCAACACACATATTGATCGGATCGGCAAGGAGGATTCTTGGCGAACACGCCTGGCAGGCAGGGGCAGCTAAGGACGTTGAGACAAGCCGTCTAGACATTTCGCATTACAAGCATCTTGAGCCAGCAGAGATCACATCAATCGAGCAACTGGCGTGTGAGACGGTCACGAGAAATCTACCCATTGAGACAATCTGGATGCCCCGTGGTGAAGCGGAAAGAAAGTATGGATACAGACTGTATCAAGGCGGAGCGGTCCCAGGAACAGAAATACGCCTTGTCAGGATAAGCGACTGGGATGTCGAGGCGTGTGGTGGCACACATGTAAAATCAACCGGAGAGATAGGCATAATCAAGATCTTGAGAACAGAGAGAATACAAGATGGAGTTGAGAGATTGATCTTCGCCTCCGGCCCAGCTGCCCTTAAGAAGATACAAGAAAGGGATACCCAGCTTTCGGAGACCGCTAAGATCTTGAACACATCAATTGAAAACATATCACGCACCGCCTCGACACTCACAAACGACTTGGGAACTCTGACCAAGAAGCTAACCCGTCTCAGAGAAGAAGTCACGACCAGAGAAGCTGAAGCCGCCATTGCTAATGCCAAGGGAATTGGGAAAACCAAGCTCGTCCTGTGCCAGAAGGAAGACGTGGATGAAGAGGAGATGATAATGCTCGGAAGCAAAATCGTAGACGCAAAACCCTTGTCAGTCGCAATTCTGCTGCTTCCTAAAGTAACCATCAGGATCTTCGTCTTCGCCGGCAAGGATGCCATAAAGGCAGGCATCAATGCCGGAAAGCTAGCAACAGAACTAGCGAACATTGTTGGAGGCGGGGGAGGCGGAAAAGACTATTTCGGTCAGGGCGGGGGCAGAGATAGAGAGAAGCTCCAGAAGCTGACTCGTCTGGCTCCGAAAATTGTTTCCAAGCAGTTGAAGAAGAAATGACCCATCAACGCATAGACTGGGGCCAGATTGAGAAGAAATGGCAGAAGAGATGGAGTGAAGCCAAGATCTTCGATGCTAACCCGGATCAAAAAACACGGAAGTCTTTCGTGACTTTTCCCTTCGCATATATGAACGGCCCACTACACGTTGGGCACGGATTTACTGCGACGAAGGTTGATGCATACGCCAGATTCATGAGAATGCAGCAATACAATGTGCTGTTTCCATGGGCTTGGCACTGGACCGGAGAGACCATAGCTGGAGCCTCTGAGAGAGTTAAGAACGGAGACCCCGCGATAATAAGGGAATTCAGAGAAATAGACGGCGTCTCTGAAGATGCCCTTAGGAAGTTTGTCGATCCGACGTACATAGCCAAGTACTATACTGAACAGAACAGGGAGACTGTGAAAAGTACAGGGTTCTCGATAGATTGGAGGAGGGAATTCCACACAACCTCACTTGAGCCGAACTTCAGCAGATACGTAGAGTGGCAATACAACAAGCTCCGCGAGGGAAACTATGTCATCATAGGCACCCACCCTGTGGTATGGTGCCCGCACTGTGAGAGCCCCACAGGTGACCACGATAGACTTGAAGGCGAAGGCGTCTCACCCGAAGAATATGTGTTGATGAAATTCCGCTTCGACGATGCTTTCCTTGTGGCAGCCACATTCAGGCCTGAGACGATCTTCGGAGTGACAAACCTGTGGATCAACCCAGAAGCAGATTACGTCCATGCAAAGGTCAATGAAGAAGTATGGATAATCAGTCGGCAGGCTTCTGGTAAGCTCAGGGAGCAGCTCAGAAGCGTTGAGATTCTGCGAAGCCTGAAAGGAAGCGAACTTAGTAGCTAATAGAACTCTGCCCATACTTCCCGGCTGGTTCGTGGACCCAAACAGCGCCAGCGGAGTCGTTTATAGTGTTCCGGCCCACGCGCCATTTGACTGGATAGCTCTGACAGACCTAAAAGCAAAACCAGAATTGGCTGAGAGATTTGGAGTCTCAATCCAACAACTAGAAGAAATCAAACCCGTCGGAATCATCTCCCTAGAAGGTCACGGCGAGTTTCCTGCCATAGAGATCGTCGCCAAAATTGGAGTCAAAGATCAGAACGATCCCAAATGTGAAGAAGCAACCAAAATAGTGTACAAAAAAGAGTTCCATGCAGGGATTCTCAAAGCAAATTGCGGCAAGTATGCTGGGATGAAAGTCCGTGATGTCAAAGACACAATAATCCGAGATTTTAGACTGTCCAAGATCGTTGATTCAATGTTGGATCTGCCTCAGCCAGTAGTATGTCGATGCACAACCCTGTGTAGGGTCAAAACCCTTGAGGGCCAATGGTTTCTACGGTACTCAGATGATTCTTGGAAACAGAGAACCAAGTTGCTGCTTTCCAGAGCTAACGTCTATCCTGAAACAGCAAGACAATGGTTTTTGGACGTCATAGACTGGTACAGGGATTGGCCATGTGCCAGAAAGACGGGTTTGGGCACGCCTCTTCCTTGGAGCCCAGAATGGATCGTAGAGACCCTCAGCGATTCCACTGTTTACACGGCCTTCTACACTATAAATGCGGTTATTCGAGAGCGTGGCCTCCTACCAGAGCAACTGACTGACGAAGTCTTTGATTATGTATTCCTTGGAATTGGAACTGAAGAGACGGTTTCGAAGAAGTCAGGCATCAAACCAGAAATACTGGGAACAATGCGTGAGGAATTCCTCTACTGGTACCCAGTTGACCTTAGAGTATCTGCCAAAGAACTGCTCCCAAATCATCTGACATTCTTTCTGTTCCAACACGCAGCACTGTTCAAGGAGGAACATTGGCCGAGAGGGATCGGAGTGAATGGGATGCTCATGATGGAAGGGCAGAAGATGTCTAAGTCTAAAGGGAACATAGTAACCCTCAGACGGGCAATAGAAGAACACGGTGCCGACGTAACCAGGTGTGCCCTGCTCCTGGGCGCCGACGATATGGACGATCCTGACTGGAGGGTAGAGAACCTCAGAGACATCAGGATCAGACTCGAATCATTCATGAATCTAGCCAAGGAGATAACTGCCACTAATGGCGATGACCTAGGCCACCTTGAAGATTGGCTGACCAGTAGGATGCACCAGAGAATCCTAGACATCACTGAGAATATGAGAAGCCTTAGGACTCGTGCTGCTGCCGAAAATACGATCTATCAGATCTCGAATGACTTCAGATGGTACGTCAGGAGAAGACGCACTGCCAACAGAAAGGTTGCACTTTCGCTTCTCGACGCCTGGGTGAGACTCATGGCACCTTTCGCACCTCATCTTTCCGAAGAAATATGGGAAAGCCTGGGAAAGATCGGGTTTGTATCCAAGGCACAATGGCCAAAACCGGAAGAATTCAAGAAGTCCGCAAAGGCCGAGATTGTTGAAGAAGAAATCAGGAAAACCATTGAGGACGTAAATGATATCATTCAAGTTACTCAGAAAATCCCAAAACAGATAATACTGTACACTGCGTCAGACTGGAAATGGCAAGTATTTCTGAGACTCGTAAAGGAAAGAGAGACAGGATCTGAACAGACCAAGACTTTGATGAAAGAGTTCGCTTCGGATCCAAAGATGAAGAACAACATCAAGAATGTTGCCAAGTATCTTGAGAAGGTATCGAAGGAGGTTTCGGAGATGTCGACCGAGACACGTGGAAGACTCCTTGAAGCAGGGGTTATAGAAGAGTTAGAGGCCCTGCAGAGTTCACTGGAATTTCTTTCAAAGGAGCTAAAAGCGGAGATCAAAGTCTACGGCGAAGATGATGAATCGAAATTTGACCCTGCGGGCAGGGCTGGTCTAGCCAAGCCTATTAGGCCCGCCATCTACGTAGAGTAGCTTGCACTCACTCGACGAAATCGAGCCACTTCTCGTATTTTGGATCCTTTCCCCTTACGACTTGGAAGAACTTGTCCTGCAACTTCTTGGTAATTGGTCCTATATGGCCAGAGCATATTGTGCGCCCGTCAACTTCTCTGATCGGAGTGAGCTCTGCAGCGGTTCCTGTGAAGAAAGCTTCATCGGCCAAGAAGAGTTCATCGCGTATTATCTCTCGCTCAACAACGGTGATAGATAGGTCTCTGGCCAATTCCATGACAGAATCCATCGTGAATCCGTGTAGTGCGCTAGCGCTCCTGGGAGGCGTAATCAGGGTGCCATCTCTGACTATTAGGATGTTTTCACCTGGACCTTCCGCAATACGGCCGTTAATATTCAACAGAATCGCTTCATCATATCCGCAGTTGAGCGCTTCCAGCTTTGCAAAGACAGAGTTAAGATAGTTTGCAGTAGACTTCGCTAGCGGTGGAAGTATCCTTGTGTCGATGCGCATCCATGAGGAGATCTTGCATCTAACTCCCCTCTTTAGACCTTCTTCCCCCAGGTAAGTTCCCCAAGGCCAGACGGCTATTGCAGCGCTCACGGGATTCTTGCCCGGGTTCAGACCCATCTCGCCGTACCCGTAGTAGACAATTGGCCTTATGTAGCATTCTCTTATCTTGTTGATCTTGACCGTGTCTTTGACTGCTTTGATCAGTTCATCATTTGTGTAAGGCATCTTCATTGTGTGGATCTTTGCGCTGTCGGATAACCTTCTGATATGATCCTTGAGTCTGAAGACTGCAGGCCCTCTGTCCGTATTGTAGCATCTTATTCCCTCGAAGACTGCGGTTGCGTAATGGAATGCATGTGTTAAGACGTGTATTTTGGCATCGTCCCAGTCAACGAAGCTTCCGTCCATCCAGATTTTCTCAGTCTTATCCAGCCTTATTCACCTAGACTCGTACGATATTCCAAGTTATACTGTGAAAGTGGGGCATCAGATAATTGCAACTGTTATTTATATTATCTGGAGGTCCTTTCTCTCTCAAGCATCATCCACCATCGCGGAACCTTCATGTGCTCTGCGCTATCCCATTTATCGTAGGGCTTCAGGTCTAAGATGGGGGTGTCATTAAGGGCATCCAATCCGTTAACTCTGAGGATGTTGCCTCTTCTTTCAACTAGCTTCACAAGAGTTAGCCCAATCGGGTTGGGCCGGTGTGGAGATCTTGTTGCGAAGATACCTAGCATCGGCATGTTTTGATGACCTCTAGGTCGCGCCTTCAGAAGCTTCCTCTCACTTCTTCTGATTCTGTCCATCCAAAAGATGATGTTTAGATGCGAGAAATCTTCAATTCCCTCAAGACCAGCTTCGTACTCCTTGTAGATCACTACATCGGAATCACAGTTCCGGTCTCTCACTTCGCTTTCGGTGAGTTCGTTTCTTACGAACCCTATTGTCTTTACGAATATGCGTTGCAACAGAGACACCGATATTACGTTCTTCTTTGGGGCAGAAAGTTCTCAAATGCTAAGAGTAGGTTTCCATATTGGCGAAGGCATAAGATATACATGCAGGTTACTTTCCGAAGGTTGATTCCAGATCTAGCTCGAAAGCGGCGACTGGATTCTCAATGTTGTAGTTCTCCAGAATCTGCGGATGTATCTCACCAATAATCCCAACTTCCTTGTTCATCACCGCAATTGCAGCAACACGCCCTTTGATAAAGGATGGATGTTCAGTCTTCTGAAGCTGCCAGAAGTTGCTCCCAGCATTTCTGAGTAGACTGTACATAGTGGCTTGGATGTCTTCATAGCTTACTGTATGATCGCAGGCTACTGCTCCGACCCTTCTCTTGGTCAGGGTCTTTGTCGGCATGGTTTGATCTATTACTACAACGTCGCCACATTCGAAGATCCTTTGGGGGTAAGAAACGTGCTTGTTTGAGCTTAGGAAATTGAGCAAGCCTGGCATTAACCAACTTCTTAGAACAGCAAAGTCCGAACTAAGCGGATTGGCCACTTCCACCTCTCTCCCGACTGGCATATTCATCTTCTCAAAGACCACCTGCCTTCCAGTCATGGTATAGTTCAAGACTTCAATGAAACCAAGACCTACCATCAAATCACGTATTTTTCTGGTCAGCTTCGTGATTTCCATTTCAGACCCTACCGTTGCTGTCAAGGGCATCGTAGGTAGTAGCTTGTTGTAACCGTAGGCGATTGCGAGATCCTCGACCAGATCGATTGTATGCATTATGTCGGCCCTATATGCTGGGACAATAGCTGCCAAACGATTCTTTGTGACTGATTTCACACCATATCTCATTCGTTTCAAGAGCGCTGCAACTTCACGAACCTGAAGATCTAAACCCAAAGTATCATTAACGAATTGGAGGCTCAACTGCTTTGAGAACGGCCTGAGATCAGGGGTGCGTATTGTTCTATCACTATAGATTATTCTTGCCGCCTCTACCGTTCCACCTCGTTCAGCCAAACTCGAAACTAGTATGTTATTGACGAAGTTGACCAGCTTCATGTCGGTCCCCGTCACGTCCAAGACCAGATCCGAGGTCTCCGGAGTCACCTGAGTGACTATACCGTTCAAGATAGGCGGCATGGAGAGTACTTTCTTTTCAGAGTCATAGAGCATTGGATATCTCGGATAGCCCTTTATTATCCAACCATACTCTCTACCTTTGGCAGTGCACTCCAGTACTTCATTGCCGTTCATCTCTCTCTCTTCACCTAGTGGGGTGAAACAAATATCGTTCGGCTCAACACCAGCGTAGGTGAGTTCGTGGGTTACCTTCTCTGCATCGTGAATGCCGACTGAGACTTTCGTTCTATTTCTGCAATATGTGAGGTGAAGCTTCTCCTGGAGCTGCATTATCTGCTTGACGAAGTCATCGGTGAACTTCAGGTTCCTCACGAGAGCCCCTGCAATGTATGGTCTGACATCACTTACGGACTTCTCAACCTTGACGCTAAGATCCCCCCTACGCACCTTGTATCTTACGAGACCCGCCTCTAAACCGATTATGCCCCTTAGCTCTCGAGCGATTCCCTCCGCACACAACATGTCCGGCCTGTCGGAAGTGACCTCAATGAAGAGTTCGTCTCCAGCAACACTCTCCACCTCGCATTTCATTAGGAAGAGCTTGTCTTGTAGCTGTTCTAGCGGAATTTCCCTTCTCACAAGTCTGCAAAGATCATTATACCCTACTCTAATGGTTGGCGTATTCTTACCACCTAATCGGTTTCTCTCTGAGCCAGTCCAATCTTTTTGAGTGAAGCTCTCTTATGTCATCGATGCCGAGGGCAATCATGGCGAGTCTATCGAAGCCCATACCCCAAGCTATTACTGGAAAATCGATGTCGAGAGGTTTGAGTACTTCTGGCCTGAACATCCCGGCACCAACGAACTCAATCCATCCGAGAGTCTGGTGCTTAATGAATGACTCAACGCTTGGCTCAGTGAACGGGAAATATCCTGGCTTGAATCTTACTTCGCCAAGCTTCATAGTAGAAGCGAAATTCTCTAGAAAGCCTAGCAGGTGACGCAGGTTTATCCCTTCGTCACCGACTATGCCTTCAAGCTGTGCAAATTCCATCGAGTGTTTTGCATCGAGAACGTCGGGCCTAAACACCTTTGAGAGACAGAACATCTTTACTGGCGGGTCTTTGTGTGAAGCCAGGTATCTCATTGAGACAGCCGTGGTCTGAGTTCTCAGCATCAGTCTCTCAGCAATCTTTCTGTTCCAACTATACCCCCATCCAGTAGAACCAGTCCTCCAACCATTCTCGTGAGTTTTCCTCACTCTCTCCACGAGGTCCATCGAGTCCAGATCTCCTACTTTGGGCTCTTTCAGAATGTAGCTGTCGTGTATTTCTCTGGCGGGATGGTCTTGAGCCTGGAAAAGGACATCGAAGTTCCAGAACTCCATCTCAACAAGAGGGCCCTCATGTTCTGTGAATCCCATAGAGAGTAGGATCCGCCTTGCCTCCTCCATGAATTCCATGTAGGCGTTCTTCTTACCAGGGTAGACCGCTGGCGGAGAGGCTGTAACGTCATACTCTCTTAGTTTGAGATTCTTCCATTCTCCACTTGTTATCATTTCTGACGTTAAGGCGGTAACAAGGCCAGTCCTAGCCTCGAGTCCGTCTAGCGAAAGACCTCCCGATGTCAGCTCTACCTCTCGATCCACTTTCTGAACAGTATCCAGAAGGTTCCTACCCTTGAGCCTTGAGATAGTCTCCCTCTGCTGAGGATCGAGATCTTGGACCTTTGCCTCGCCTGCCTCATAGATGAGCCGGAGCACCTCTTCATCAGGATCAGGCTGGACGGAACTACTGGTTCTAATATAGATGATGCCTTCTCGCTTCTGAATTGTAGCCAGATCCTTCCTTCTGATCCAGCCCAGAACCATAGGTATGGCGTCCTTTCCAAGGTGGGCTTTTGCCATGGCCTCATCAACGCTGACTTCGCCACCCGATGAGAGCACAGCCCTGGCCAATCTGGATTCGGGGAGACCTAGCTGAGCGTAAGAAGTACCCTCTTGGTTGAGTCTGGCCAGAAGGACTTGTTTCTCGTGGACTCTGGCCAAGCCGCTTTCTGAAAGAGCAAGAGTAGCGCGCATAATGGCAGTATCTTGGAGACCAGTCCTCTCGGCTATCTCGAGAATTGTGGCCTTCCTGCCAAGCTTCTTAAGTGCTGACAAGACCAGTGTCTCGTTCTGACGTAATGAAGACATGATTCACGACCTGATCCAAATTATGGAGTGATGTTATTGAGAGCACTTCCAGATTCACGATAGGTGCCATAAAAGAGTGGTGCATGATCTTTTCCCGACCTGATTTGAACAATAAACGCAGACTTTCGCTCGCGAGCGAAAGCGTTAGATTTGACGGTGATTAGATATTACTAGGTAATGAATTTTGGAGAGTCTGCTCGAAGTGGGAAGGATCACCCACTACTTTTCAAAGATAGAGGTTGCGGTCATTCAGTTGAAAGCCCCCTCTCAAAGTCGGAGATACAATAGTGATCAAGGGGTCAACAACAACTCTTGAACAGAAGATCGAGTCGATGGAGATGGAACATTCACCTGTCGACGAGGCAAAACCAGGACAATCATTCGGCCTGAAGGTCAGGGGTAAAGTCAGGGAAAACGATACGGTATACAGGAAAATCTAGAAATTCCCTGCTAGCTAGGCAATACCGATCCTTTTCCCAGTCCAGCTAGGAACTTCTCCAGATAATCGTCAAAGCAGTTGTTTCTTTGAAGATATTCACCGTATGAGACTAGTGCGGCCATTGCTTGAGCAGTGTCCTCAGGCGCGGAGTATGATGGAACCCCAAGTTTCTCAAAACGAGATCTTATGTGTAGGGCCATTTCAGTCTCACCTATGTCACATGCAACAACAGGTTTTGTAGTTTCACTAGCTATTTTACAGGTCCTGTCCACAAAATCCTCCTGGATAGCTGGGAGGTGATGTATTCCGATGACTATTACCCCATGTATCTCCCCATCTTCAACGATTATCTTCATCACACTCTCAAACATCTCAGATGTAGCTGAGCCTGTAAGGTCAATTGGATTCTTCACTTGTGCAAACTGCATGATCAAGCCTTTATCCCTCAGCTCTTCGAGCCTGCTGGCTGTTTTATCTGATAATATCTTGACATTTATCCCTCGAGACTCGCACTCATCTGCAGCCATGACTCCGGGACCTCCTGCATCAGTAATGATTGCAATGTTCTTGCCCTTGGCTGGCGGCTGGAACGAAAGGGCTTTGCCCATGTGGAAAAACTCCTGCATGTTTGAGGATCGTACAACTCCAACCTGGGAAAAAGCCGCGTCGTATAACGCGCTTGTTCCGCTCAAGGCACCGGTGTGTGATGCTGCGGCCCTAGCTCCAGCTTGGGTTCTGCCTGACTTCAGAGCTACTATGGGTTTATTCTTGGTCACTTCCTTGGCGGCATCCATGAATCTTCTGCCTTTTTCGATACTCTCTACGTAGAGCAAAACTACTCTTGTCTTAGGATCCTGCCCGAGGTAATGGAGCATTTCTGACTCGCCGACGTCAGCCTTGTTTCCGAAGCTGACAAACTTGCTTATCCCCATCTGTCTTCCCGTCAGATAGTCTAGTGCAGCCGCCCCGAAGGCGCCACTCTGACTAACCATAGCGATCGACCCCTGCATAGGTCGGGGAGTTGCAACCATCACGTCTCCTGTGCTTAGGACTTTTGTCTCCGGTAGAAAGAGCATGTCGACGCCAGTGTATGAATCGAAGACTCCCAAGCAGTTAGGTCCCAGCAGCCGTATTCCTTTCTTGATGGCTATCTGTTTGATTTCATCTTCAAGTTGATGATTTCCTATTTCTCCGAAACCGGCTGAAATGATGACTGCCACGCACACGCCTTTCTCTCCTGCGTCGCGCATTACTTCTGGAACAGAATTGCCTGGGACAACTATGACCACCGACTCCACATCACTCGGAACTCTCTTCAAGTTTGGATAGCACTTGTACCCTAAGACGCTGTCTTCACTCGGGTTTATCGGGTATAGTTCACCCTTGAATATGCCTCGGCGTTTGTTCTCTGCGAAGTTTGTGAAAATCACATTGCCGGCTTTGTTAAGATGCCTGGAGGCACCCACTATTGCGACGGACCTCGGATTGAAGAAAAGGTCCATCCTGGAGATCGAATCTTTGTCTTGTGCAGTGCACCCATGCCTGATCATTTGTCGGACCCTTTTTCGCCACTATTGACTTCGTCGTTGCAATAAGTCTTTCCTAATACACCTGCATCGAGTCCTGATCGACTCCGGCAAAGTTTAATTAAACTTGTCATGGTCTTCTGGTTGGGGTCGATTATCCCAAGATGGGGCCGTAGGCAGAATATGAAGCATATTCTCGCGGACTCTAGTCAGGGATGACGACAGTCGAGCCAACAAGAGTTGTTGGAGTCGACCGCCAAGGGCTCCAGAAGAGACCTGAGTAAGGGTTTGCTGACCTGTATAGGAATGACGAGGTTCAGGAGCACGGGAAGAAACCCGTAGACAAAAAACATGGCGGAAGTCGAGGGTTCAAAATGGCCGTCAGTGCCATGATAGTCCCTTCGGCCCCACCAAAGCCAACTCCACTACACAAAGACCTTAGATCGACATTAAGATCTCACTCAGATTAATGCAATAAATAACGCGTAACTGGCGAAGATGGACTGAAGATGTTCAAACCGATCGTACCTACTCTCGGTGTTATCGGAGGTAAAGCCTCAGGAAAGACCACGGCGGTTGAGATAATAGTGAAAGCCTTGACCGGCAAAGGTCTGTCCGTTATGACAGTCAAACATGTTAGCCAAGAGAAATTCAGCCTAGACAGAGAAGGAACAGATACCTGGAGACACTGGAAGGCCGGCGCAAGAATAGTCTCAACCGTCTCCGATTCGGAAAAAGCAATCATGATAAAAGACGAGAAAACGATCGTTCTCGAGGAATTCAATTCTTGGGCTGACAAAGTTAACGTCCTGATTTTCGAAGGGTTTTCCTCGCTTGTGCTCAAAGAAGAGGACATCGGGAAAGTCATTTGCATCAGGAGATTGCCTGAGAAAGATACCTATCTCAGAGATGCCAGGGGGCCAGTCATTTCGCTATGTAGCCTCGAGCCTATAGGAGACGGCGTGCTCAGATTCGGATCTGACGATGAGCTACTTTCCAACCGCGTCATCAAATACGTTTCATCATTTCCAGCAGAATGATGGGTGAAGAATCGTGAGCAAGATCAAAATAGGATTAGTGGGGTTCGGAAGCTGGGGCAAGAGACACTATGAGACTTGGAAGGAAATCCCTGGAGTTGAAGTCGTTGGAATATATGACCCGACCCACAAAGGAGGGATTTTCCAAAAGTCACTCAATGCCCTTCTGGACATCTCTGATGCCATGGACGTAGTTGTGCCGGCACAGAGCCTCGCGGAAGTTGCCATCAAGGCTCTCGAATCTGGCAGACATGTTATGGTTGAGAAGCCCATGTCAACAAGTGTTAAAGAAGCCAGAAGATTGATGACATCTGCAGAGTCACATAAGGGTCAAGTCGCGATGGTGGGATTCATCGAGAGGTTCAATCCCGTCTTCCTCAGACTTCACTCTATTATTGGTGAACTTGAGGGTCCTGGAAAAATCTTCTGCCAGAGATCTGGATCGCCGACGTTAGTCGCGAGACAGACGGGGGTGCTGAAGGACCTGGCGATACATGACCTGGACCTCTTAAGGTGGAATCTCGGCGAACCAGACAGCGTGATAGTAAGATCGAAGGAAGGGTTCTACCTCAGTCAGGTGGAGGCGAAGTTCGGGGAAATTGAGACCATAGTGATTTCTGATTGTCTGGGTCCGAAGATTCGCAGATGGGTTCTCACTTATGTGAACGATAACATATTCGCGTATTTTGAGAGTAACCGATGGAGACTCTACATGAACAACAAAGAGGTAGATGTTGATTGGCATATGCCCCTTCAACGTGAACTCATGCACTTTGTCGAGTGTGTGAGAGAAGGAAGGCAACCAAGCCCCTCAATAAGGGATGGCACCAGGATGCTGGAAATCCTTGAAGGCGCCGAAACTGCCATCAGGTGATGACGCAGCGTGCTTCACATATAGGAACTATTTGCCCCCACCCAAAAGGAAGAATACTGTGAACAACCAGGGCAAATAGTTTAAGTATGCGGATTTTGAAGATCTTGCCCATAACGCCGTTATAGGAAAACCTTGATGTTGCACAAAGACGAAGCGCACGTGAAGGTTGGTGTGAGTAGATGTCGCCACAAAAGCATCCTAGCCAGTTGATATGTCTCAAATGCGGAGGATCTGCTGAGAATGGAAGAATATGCATACAGTGCCTAGGAGGACTCCGAGTTCTTGATCGAACCATAGATCCCAAGTGGGTCAAAGAGGAATTGAATAGAATAATGGGTTATCTTGGGTCGGATATTGAAGCTGCTTTCAAAAAGGATCCTGCTGCAGGTTCACTTATGGAAGTGCTTGACTATCCTGGAATTCAAGCGATGCTTCTTCATAGAATAGCACACTTCTTCTGGAACCTCAAGCTCCCCTATATCCCTCGCTACCTAAATCTCATGAGTCGACAACTCACCGGGATCGATATTCATCCTGGAGCAGAAATTGGAAAGGAGTTCTTCATCGACCACGGCGCAGGAGTTGTCATAGGCGAAACAGCAAAAGTTGGGGACAATGTGACTATGTATCAAAATGCTACTCTTGGCGGTACAGGTGGCTCCCGCGGAGAGAAGCGCCATCCTACTGTAGGAAATGATGTTGTCATCGGCGCAGGAGCAAAAGTCCTAGGACCCATTAGCGTAGGGGACAGAGTGAAGGTAGGTGCAAACTCAGTTGTGACAAAGGACGTGCCGCCAGACAGCACCGTTGTGGGAGTGCCAGGGATAGTAATAGCTAGAGAAGGCCGGAGACTGCCAAAGATAGACCTAGCACATGGCGAGCTGCCAGATCCATTCATGGACATGATCAGGCTGTTGGAACAACGCATAGCAGAACTAGAGACTAAACTTGACGCGAAGAAGAAGTAACCGTGACTTGGACTGAGCGCGCGCTGGTAGTGCAGATAACATTACTGCAGATCAGTTGTCGTAAGAGTTCTAATGCCGTTTTCTTTGAGTATCCTCTCTGACTTGTCCGGATCGCTAACTCTGAGTATCAGGCCGGATTTGCCATTCAGATGAATCGAGGATGAATAAGCGTAGTCTATGTTTACCTCATTGTCATCCAAAAGCCGTGTAATTTCTGAGAGACTATGCTGCTCGGTGATAAGAACTGCGATTACCTCTACGTTTTTCTTGGATTTTGCCAACATGAACCCTTCTGATTCCAGTTGTCTGACAACGACCTCGGCATCATTAACTACCATCCTTATCAGGCCGACTTCGCCAGCTTCAGCTATCGAAAGCGCAAAGACCCTGATCTTTTTTCTATCGAGAACCGATGCTAGTTTCGCCATCGCTCCAGGCTTGTTCTCAGAAATGACACTCAACTGTAGAAGTGGCATAGTCCAACTGTTATAGGGTTACTACAGACCAACTATATAGTTCCTGTCCAAAGGATCGAACCTTGAATCTTGCTCGAAGACGATTTTGACGAGTGCGCACTAGTCTTTTAAATATTAGAGTGCAAGTGACTAGCCCCTAGCCAAGCTACATTGCTTTTCCAAGGTGGACGATTTGGGGTTTTGGGAGCCAAGCGTCGAGAAGATGCCCGTACGGGAAATCAAAAAGCTGCAAGAGAAGAGACTGCGTCAAGTCCTGAGATACGTTAGTAAGCATTCGAGGTTCTACAGGAGAAGATTCAGAGATGCAAGAGTGGACGTTGATGCTGTAAAGACTTTGGACGACCTTAAGAAACTCCCTTTCACCGTCAAGAAGGATTTTAGAGACAACTATCCTACAGGCATGTTCTGCGTTCCAGTTGACCAGGTAATCCGATACCATGCCTCCTCAGGTACAACTGGAAAACGTACAATCGTCGGGTATACGAAGAATGATGTCCATGAGTGGTCCAGATCCCTAGCAAGAGGACTGACATCTCTAGGCGTAGGGAAATCTGATGTGATACAGAATAGTTACGGTTATGGACTGTTTACTGGAGGGCTAGGCTTTCACTACGCGGCCGAAATGGTCGGCGCCGCGACTCTTCCTACCAGCACTGGAGGAACAGAAAGGCAGTTAGAACTCATGAAGGATTTGGGTTCCACCGTGATAGCCAGTACTCCATCCTATTTCATGCATATTGCTGAAGTGGCCAGGAGCCTCGGAATTGACTTCAGCAAGGATACTAAGCTTCGGGCAGGCGTCTTTGGGGCTGAACCTTGGTCTGAGGACATGAGACGCCGCATCGAAGATTCCACGGGCATAAAGGCTTATGACGTCTACGGGACCTCAGAGCTTAGCGGCCCACTGTTCTCGGAATGCAAACATCAGAACGGCATTCACGTGTGGGCCGACCAGTATCTCTTGGAGGTTGTAGATCTAGAGACAGGGGAGACTCTAGAAGAAGGCGACAAAGGCGAACTCGTGGTAACAACCCTTACGAAGGAAGCGCTCCCTCTTGTAAGATATAGGGTCGGAGACATAACCTATCTTGACCTAAAGAAATGCGATTGTGGACGGACACATCCACGAATAATGAGAATCCGTGGCAGAACAGACGACATGTTGAAGATAAGGGGGATAAACGTCTTCCCCAGCCAAGTCGAGTCCATTCTGATGCAAATCTCTGAATTGGGGGAGAACTACCAGTTGATCATCGAGAGAGAACATGAGCTTGATAGAATGATTGTGAAGGTGGAGGTTTCGGACAAGATCTACAGTGATGTGCGATCCAACCTTGAACCCATCAGAAGCAAAGTTGATAGGGCATTGAAGAATGCGCTGAATTTGGCAGTTGAAGTCGACTTGACAGAGCCGGGAAGCATACCTAGGTCCGAAGGTAAGGCAAAAAGAGTAATCGACAATCGAAAAATATAGATATACTGCAAACCGTTATACTACATCCATTTTTAACTGATAATCTCTAACCCAACATACTCGCTTGAATCTATGAGCACATAGTTAGCTAGAACACCAAAAGGTGGTCTCCAGACGTTCCCCGAAGGACATGTCGATAGATTGTGAGGATATCGAGATGCTGCTTGAATGTGTTGAAGTCTCAAAGAAATTCGGCGGAATACAAGCATTAAGAAAAGTGAATCTCGTTGTGAAGGAAGGCGAGATCACAGGGCTGGTGGGACCTAACGGCTCGGGAAAGACTACGCTCTTGTCTTGCATCAATGGCATTCACAAGATAGACAGCGGGAGGATTCTCTTGAATGGAGAAGAAATCTCGAATCTACCGATACATAGACTAAACGCCAAAGGCATAGTCAAGACAACCCAGCTCGTTCAATCATTTCCTGAACTCACTGCCCTAGAGAATGTTCTTGTTGGGGCATATTTTGGAAGAGGCAGAAAGAAAGATAGCGCTTATTCTTCGGAAAAGGCTAAGAAACTATTAGAGTTTGCAGGCATATCGCAGGACAAATTTGATCGACCGGTCAAAAACTGCAACATAGCTGAATTGAGACGTATACAACTTGCAAAGGCCTTGGCAACTGAGCCTCGTCTTCTGCTGCTTGATGAGCTTTTGACAGGACTAAACCCGACAGAGTGTGAGAAGGCCATCAGTCTCGTTAGAGAAGTAAAGGGATTGGGCATTACCATCCTGATGGTTGAACATATTATGAAGATCATAATGGGACTCTGCGACAGAGTCTCAGTACTTCACCACGGGGAGATGATAGCTGAAGGAACACCGAAAGAAATAATGAACAACGAATCCGTTGTCAAGATATATCTGGGCAAGAAGTATTTACTCAGGGAATAGCGATTGCTTAAAGTCGAAAAAGTTTCATTCTCCTACGAAATTGTTCAAGTGTTATGGAATATTACCTTTGAAGCCCGTGAAGATGAGATTACTGTAATAATTGGACCCAATGGAGCCGGCAAGTCAACGCTCGTCAGCCTTATAGCTGGGATCAACAGGCCGAATATGGGAACTATATTCTTCAACAATGAGAGAATCGATAGACTACCTCCATACAACATTGTCAAAAGAGGCGTCTCCCTCATACCCGAGGGAAGACGGGTATTTCCCAATATGAGCGTATACGAGAATCTTCTCATGGGCGCATATCTCATCGCTGACGGCGGACAGACAAAAAGGATACTAGAACAGGTCTACCAGATCTTCCCAATTCTCAAAGACAAGAGGAAGAATTTGGCAAAGACTATGAGCGGGGGCGAACAACAGATGTTGGTAATAGCCAGAGCACTGATGTCCAACCCTAGACTACTGATTCTAGACGACCCGTCACTGGGCCTTGCACCCGTACTGGTAGAGAAGATGCTTGACGCGGTCACCCAAATAAACGAAAATGGAGTGACTGTCTTGCTTGTGGAGCAGAACATTCGTGAGTCTCTCGAAATGGCTGATAAATGTTATGTTATTGAGAATGGAAGAATTGTGAGATCAGGAAACAGTCAGGAGCTTCTGGGAGACGACTACATCAAAAAGGTATACTTAGGATTTTAGTATATGACAAAACATATGACAACTCGCTTTAGATGATTAACCGGGCATATTTTTTTATCAGAGAAAAAATTCCTCTAGGCATGAAAATGACTACGAGTATCAGAAACACTCCTATCACAATCATCCGTTGTATGGGATTTATGATCTTTAGCGCTTCCCATATCGAGAGTACAATTATGGAGCCTATTACTGGACCTCCAACGGTATTCAAACCACCGGTAACGGCCATGATGAGAGGCATGAAGGAATGATGAAAACTGAATATCTCATTACTGATGTAGCCTACGTAGTGGGCCAGAACCACGCCAGCGATTCCCGCGAAAAATGCACTTAGTGTGAATGCCAAGAGTTTGTATTTCACCGTATCAATTCCACTATTCTCTGCCTCAAGTTCATTCTCACGTATGGCACTGAAAGCCAGTCCTACTCTAGATTTTACTATTAGATGGACAGCCATGATTGTCGTTATGACAAGTACCATTACCAAATAGTAATAGTTGATTCGACTTCCTACCAAGCTGGGAGTTGCATAACCTGTTGTTCCCTGGGTAATCCAATCCATAGCCAATATGATAGTCTCCACTATCACCGCGAACCCAAAAGTCACCATGGCTAGGAACCATTCCCTCAGTCTGACACATGTCAATCCTATTAGAAATCCGATAAAAGCTGCAAAAATGCCTCCTGCGACCATACTTATCCATGGATTTAACCCAAAGTTGATTATCAGTAGTGTTGAGAAGTATCCGCCTAGGCCTAGAAAGGCAGCGTGCCCTAGAGAAGCTTGGCCCGAGAAGGCTAACAAGTTCCAACTGGAAGAGTAGATTATGTATATACCGATCAGTATTATCACGTGAATGATGTATTGATTACTCAGGAATTGGGGTACGGCCACAATTGCGGCAATGGTGATAGCGGCAAGAAGTATGTGCGACGGGAGGCTGTTATTTTCTTTAAACATCTCTTACTTGCCTTCTCCGAATAGCCCTGTGGGCTTTATGATCAAAACCAGTATCAGAACTGCAAATGCAACAGCGTGCCTCCAGATTCCTCCTAGAAAGAAAGTGGCGGTGTTCTCGGCAAGCCCGTAAACTAGCCCACCTATGATCGCTCCACTGATGCTCCCAAGTCCTCCAAGAATGATTATTGCGAATGCTTTCACCGCTGGAATCGAACCCATGTAGGGATTTAAAGAAAACACTATTCCGAATAGAGAGCCTGCAGCTGCTGCCAAGGCTGACCCCACTCCAAAACTCACCATGTATATCCTGTTCACATTTATCCCCATCAGCATCGCAGCCACTCCATCTTGACTCGTGGCCCGCATAGCTCGGCCAACCTTTGTCTTCTCAAGAAGAAGAAAGAGACTTGCCAATATCACAGAGACTACTGCGATAGATATCAACCAATCATAGCTGATAGAGACAATCCCGAAGGAGAGAGCAGAATACTCAAAAGGAGTGGAGATGTTCTTTGGCTTGTCGGTCCATAACATCACTGCTGAGTAGTCAAATACGTATATCAGCCCAAGACTTATGAATATCTCATTCAGTTTTGATGTGCCAAGTATTCTGCTGAAGCACAGACGTTCAACAAGGATTCCGACAACTGAGACTATCGCCATAGATAACAATACTGCTACGTAGGGGTTAATGCCCAGTAGAAACCAACTCCAATAACACATGTAAGCGCCCAGCATTAGGAATTGGCCATGGGCGAAGTTCACTATCTTCATGACACCAAAGATCAGGTTGAGGCCTGCCGCCATCAGGATGTATATGCATCCTATGGCGACTCCCCAGAGCAGAGTCAACGCTAAGGTTACAGTGTCAATCAATACGGATCGCGCTCAGCTGGTCTATGACATTACCAATAAGTGGTAGCAAGGCAATTAGTTAAGCACTTGCTTGCTCAGCCTGAGACATAGTTGGGTGGTAGCTCGAAGTCCTTCTGCTTGATTACTCCTATGCCGGGCACTTGCTCCGGCCAAACAATCAGCGGTCTTGTCTCGCTCAACTCATCTCTCCAAATCAGCTGTTCCATAAATGTTATTGGCGCGATCTCGTGGTATGTGTCTGGGGTCTTGCCGAACTCTATGTAGCCTGTCTGGGTTACTATGAGCATATTCTTCATTTTGGTCGATTCCAACGCATCTCTGACCTTTGCCTTGTCCAATGTGCCAGCTCTTTCTATTGCGTCCTTTGCCACATAGAATGCGTCGTAGGTATCTGCACCCATCATCCCCGGCGCCACGCCGTATTTTTGTTTGAACTTCGGAATATAAGTATTCATCAGGGTGAGATAGAATGGTGGTCCAGCGTAGGGTCCGAACTTTGATTCTAGAAGCTGGTGATCTCCCCATTTTCCAAGCAGGCTGTAGAATTCTGGCTGCTCACAGACTTCGACAGCCATATACATACTGTTAAGTCCCACATCCCTTTGTCCCTGTATGTATACCTGCGCAGTTCCGACTGTGAAGTCGACAACAAATACGCCATCTGGTTTCACGGCTTTGATTGCTGTGAGCTCAGCATGGAAGTCGGTGGTATTAGGCGGATACTTCTTCTCTGCAACAATGTCTATGGGAAGATTATCTTGCTTGATGTAGGATTTGCTGGCATTCAAGACACCTACTCCGTAAGGGTCATCACGATATATTATTGCAAGCTTGAAGTTGCGATCCTTGGCCACGATAGGTTTCAAGTATTCACCGAAGAAATGCACTATAGATTTTGAGTAGTGGAAGGTAGTTGTACAGTAATGAAACATATAGCTCATCCCTTCTGCATCTTCGATGCGCTGAGGGCTTCCTTGCGGTAATCCACCGTAGTTACCTTGAGGTCCACGTCGCGTTACCAGATGGGTTGAAGCCCCCGTTATGATGAATGGAACTCGGTTCTCTATTGCTGGGACCTGACTTGCGACCACCTCAGCGCTTGACATTCCTCCGATCAGCAGGTCGACTTTGTTCTCGATTATGGCTCTTGTCACCGCTGTTACTCCTTTCTCCGGGGATGCATTTTCGCTGTCAGCTATTACTAGCTCTAACGGGGCTTTCACACCCCATTCCTTGACGTAAACGCCGCCTGCTGAGTTTATCTCTTCAATTGCCAACTTGGAAGCTTTCTCCATGTCTGGGCCTTCTGCCTGTGAGAATGGGGCCAGTAGACCTATTCTTATGGGTCTAGTCGTACCAGTGGGCTTGGAGTAGTAGTAGTAGTATCCTGCTCCTCCAACAGCGATCGCCACGACTCCTGCGGCAGCATATTTCAAATACTTACGTCTGGAGATTTGTTTCTCACTCATTCTTTCACCAAGAATTCTCATCGGGTTTTTGTGCAGATTAGATATCCAAATAGTGAAGAATATCCTATTTTACTCTATCGTGAAGATGTACATATTAGTTCCTACGTTGAGGGAATGGTTCTCAGAGTCTTGTAAGTCTCAAAGCCGAGATCGAAAGCTTTCAGATTTACTTCTTGGAACTTCTTTTGAGCAGAGTCCGCTATGGCCTTCTTTATAGTTGAGACTCCCAGAGGAATTTTTCCTGAGGCAGAGACTAAGCCGAGCATAACAGTATTTTGTGTGGCGAGGCTACCAGATTTCCTTGCTAGTGACAAAGTGTCAACGGTCAAGATATTTTTGGAGACTCTACCCAAACTCTCTACTATACTCTCTAGCTCTGGATATTTCTCATTCGAGATCGATAGTCCTGGAGGCGAAATCGGATTGGTACTCACCAAGATGGTAGTCCCAGAATGGGCATAGGCGAGGCTTCTCAATGCTTCAATGGGTTCGAGCGCGATGATCAGGTTGGCTTCTCCTTCGGCAACTGTTGGAGAGTGAACCTTCTTGCCCAGTCGTACGGTGGATATAACAGAGCCTCCTCTTTGGGCCATACCATGTATCTCCGCCACCTTAACGTCCAGACCAGATTCCATGGCAGCCTGTCCTAGTACTTCAGAGAGAAACAGGACACCTTGGCCTCCTACACCCACTATAACGATGCTGCAAGTCTCCACAGTTATTCACTTGGACTGTTCGATGCTCTTACTTGGACAGATGTGGACGCAGAATCCACATCCCATACATAAGACTTCGTCTATCCTGGCTTTGCCGTCAACGATGTGAAATGCTGGACAGCCAAGAGCTTTGATGCAGGCCAGACACCCATTACAATCTTTCTCACTCACAGAATATGGGCGATGTCTTATGCCCTCTCTTCTCTCGTATATGGAGCAAATATGTCTTAGAACCACTAGTGATGGACCTTGGAATCTTGTGGCCTCATTGATTGTACTCCGTGCTTCTTGTACATTCATGGGGTCCACCACCTTGACGAATTTGACTCCGCAACCGCGTGCTACATCTTCTATGATGACATTGTTCTTCTTCACGGACTTTACACCGGGATGCGGTTGGAATCCAGTCATCGCGGTGGTGCAATTGTCTAAGACCAAAACTAGTATTCGATGATTGTTGTAGACAGCGTTGATGAGAGCAGGTATAGATGCGTGGAAGAATGTTGAGTCACCCACTATTGCTACGGCAGGTTCTCCTTGAGCCAGACTTATTCCGCTTGCAGTCCCGAGACTCGCACCCATACAGACGAGCAAATCTCCGATCTGAAGCGGAGGCTGTATGCCTAAGGCATAGCAACCTATGTCGGTGGAGTAAATGACGTCTTTTCCGAGGGTGGTCCTCAATACATAGAAGGACGCCCTGTGCGGGCAGCCTGGGCACAAAACAGGAGGCCTTGCAGGGGTACCTACAATTTCAAGTGGCTTTTGGCCAACAGCCTCTGAGAAGGAAGTCCTTCCCAATACTTTTGCCAATCCATCATAAACGATCCTTGTCGAATACTCCCTGCTACTCGGAAAATGCCGAGTCAGCTTCCCATAGATCTCCGGCCTTTTATCCAAGCTGGCACTTATGCTTCTCACATCATTTTCGAGTATCGGATCCAGTTCTTCGATGATGAATACCTGCTTGTGGTCTTTTATGAAGTCAAGAATCTTTTTTGAAGGTGGCGGGTAGGTCATTCCTAGCTTCAGGATGGAGGCTCTAAGATCAAGTTTCTCAACTGCTTCGGCTGCGTAGTTGGCGGCGACTCCAGAGGTTATCAGGCCAACTTCGCCATTTCTGGTAACGCTGTTGTATTCTGATGATTCGCTGATCTCCAGCGCTTTCTTCATTTTCTCCAGCAGAACATCATGCATCTTCAGGGCATTGCGTGGCACCATGACGAAGCGCTCAGCATCTTTGAGAAACTTTCCTTTGACCGCTCCATATTTCAAAGGACCCAGGTTGACGGGGCTCAATGTGTGATTCGTTCGTGTTGTTGTCCTTAGAAGAATTGGCAGCTCGAGGTGCTCTGAGAGTTCAAAGGCGGAGACGGTCATTTCCTTGGCTTCTTGGCTATTCGATGGTTCGAACATGGGGACGTTGGCTAGCCTAGCGTAGTACCTGTTATCCTGTTCGTTCTGTGAGCTCCAGCATGAAGGATCGTCAGCAGTGACGATCACTAATCCAGCTCTTACCCCTGTGTAAGCGAGCGTGACGAAGGCGTCAGATGCGACATTCAATCCAACATGTTTCATTGAACATATGGATCTGAGTCCGGATACGGCAGCCCCAGCTGCCACCTCTAGAGCGACTTTCTCGTTGGTTGAGTATTCCGCGTACACGCCAGTCTGCCTGGCGATTTTGTAGAATGTGTCTATAATCTCCGAGGAGGGAGTTCCTGGGTATGCGGTTGCAGCCTTGACTCCACCTTCTAGTGCGCCTCTTACAATTGCCTCGTTTCCCAGGAGCAGCAGTCTGCCTGTCTGGGCGGTGATCAGATCGTTAAGATTGACCATTACACACCAACCAATACACAAACTGATCTCTGGCTGAGCCAAGATTTGCATTGACTACATGAAAATGTTTTGGAAGACGGACTTCTAGAAGACTATCGCTACTAAGGTGCGCCAAGTTCCTGGAAGGCTTCCTGAATTCGGAACTGGACTAGCATTTGCAGCTTCTATACCGCGCTCTATTGCTTTTCGCCACATCCGTCACAGTAGGCAGCTGAGCCTGGAATCATACTCCCACAAGCAGAACAATATCTAACCGAAGAGACACGAGGTCCAGAAACCTCCAAAGTCAACGCTTCAACTGCCTTTCTCAGTTTGTGCTTCTTGATATATTCATGCATAGCCTTGGTCAGTTCAGCGTAACTAACAAGAGTACCTTCCACTACACCCACCATAGTTGCAAGGGTTGCGTCCGCGACTATCTGCTTCTTAGTCAAGGCACTCATTCAACATATCCTTCCGTAAAAACCTGTCCAAATACTCCCATCAATCAATTGTCATCTGCGGAGATACCGCATTTTAATCTTTGCATTGCTTTCGTGAAGTCATGAACTCACCTAAGATAAACCAGTTCGTCATCGTAGCGTGGTAGGACTGTTGGAGGAAGAGCTGGCGTACAACCCAATGGGACCTAGATTTCCCCGAAAACCAAGCCTACGAAGCTATCACTAGCGCGCTACTGCTCCGCGCTTGGCACAGATTGGATCGCAGAGGACAAAAGAACAGGCTAATATGCCATTGAACTATGAGTTAAAGGCTTAAAGATTCCAGATGAGAATCCGCTTGAATAAACTGACAGTTGCGGCAGTAATAGTGATACTTGTTGTCGCTTCCACAATATTTGGGGTCATAGGCGTTCGGGGCCTGTACACTTTCCTAGTGGGTTTAGGTTATGCTGGGGCTTTTTTGTCAGGATTAGTCGGGACTAGTTCACTTATGATCTCAGTATTTCCGCCCCAAATAGTGGTTTTTGTTCTTAGTGACCCATCTATGGGCTTCAACCCGTTGCTTCTAGGATTACTTGCCGGAGTTGGCGCGGGAATTGGCCAGTTTGCACACTACTACATCGGCGAGGGTGGAAGGTACGCTCTCCCAGAGAAATACAGAGCGATGATCGACCGATGGAGACCAAAAGTGGAAAAATACGGCTTCATACTCATATTTCTATTTGCAGCGACTCCCCTCACTCCGGACGACGTTATCTGGATCCCTTTGGGTGCAATGAAGTACCCGAAAAAGAAAGCTCTCATCGCCTCGATGACTGGAAAGACGGTCATGCTAGTTGCTTTTGCATATGCGGGCCACTATGGCATCAGCACAATACGTAGATGGCTGCATTTTTAGCGAGCACGTTCGCAGAGACTAGAGTTAGCCCCACTAGAGAGCGCGGGCTTTCAGATAAGACTAAGAGTCCGCAATGGCGTTGGACTCTAAATGGGGTGTCTGGATGAAAGACAAACTGGGGTTTATTCTCGCGATCAGTGCAGTAGGCTTTGCCGGATACATGTTCACTGCGAGTTTCTTCATCTATCTGATCACGTTGTTTTCGTGGGACAAAGTAATTCCGCAGTTGCTTAGTGGCAGAGTGTTGGCTGCGCTTCTGATCAGCGTATCATCGTCGTTCATCGTGGCAGTCTTGGCAGTGTTGGTTGGGATTCCTTTTGCCTACTTTCTGACACACGGAGAGTTCAAATTCAAGTCAACAATTGAGACTCTGATGGTCGATCTTCCCCAGACCTTTCCTCCTGTGACAGTCGGTCTTGTCTATCTACTTCTGTTAGGTCCTGGATCTCCTGTGAATTTAGCTTTCACCTATGCTGCCGTCGTGATTGCGAAGTTCTACGTTTCTTCTCCATTCATGGTCGGTTTTGCCGCAAGAAGATTTCGTGAGGTCAAAGCAAGGGGCTTCGACCTCATAGCCAGATCTCTCGGGGCAGACACCAGACACTTGCTCTTTCGTGTTGTTCTTCCAATGTCTAAGAGAGACCTTCTTGCAGGATTCTCCCTCACCTGGGCAAGAGCTATGGGCGAGCTAGGTGCCACAATGATCTTTGCGGGGATAATTCCTTGGAAAACTGAGGTCATACCAACACTCGTCTTCAACATTGCCCAGACTGAACCGAACACCGCCATAGCTGCTGCCGTGCTCGCAGAAACACTTTCAATAGTCGCGCTTATCTCATTGAGGCGCGGTGCGAAGGAGAGAAGATGAAGAGTCTCAGGCTTGAGAATATCTGTAAAGACTACGGTAACTCGCGGGCCCTTGACCATGTGAGTCTGGCCATAGAACCGGAAGAGTTCATGGTTGTAATGGGTCCCAGCGGCAGTGGAAAGACAACTCTCCTTCTAACCATTCTGGGAGCCCTCAAGCCTGACGAAGGTCACATTTTCATGAATGGAGAAAGCATTGACAACCTCCCAGTAGAGGCCAGAGGAATCGGATACGTACCTCAAGACTTTGGCCTCTTTCCTCATCTTACTGTCCGCCAAAATGTGAGCTTCGGACTGGAGGTAAAGAACATCCCCCGAGACATCATGAGCCAGACAGTGGAGAGGATGCTCTCCTTTGTGGAGCTGAAAGAGTTCGCTGATCGGAGACCAAACATGCTCAGTGGAGGAGAGAGACAGAGAGTAGCCCTAGCAAGGGCCTTAGCCACAAACCCTTCGATACTGCTATTGGACGAGCCTCTGAGCAGCATTGATGAGGGTACGAAGTCAGACGTCAGAGAACGGTTGAAGTCCATCCTGAGAGAGGCAAAAGCCACAACAGTATGTGTCATGCATACGCCAGAAGACGCGTTTATATTAGGTGACAGAATTGCAGTCATGAATCAGGGCCAAATAATCCAGATCTCTACACCTTCAGAACTTCTCCGAAATCCGAAAAACAGGTTGGTCAAGAGATTGATTGCCTCGATGTACGTTCAAGATTAGGATCATCGATAGCTTCAGCGACAGATACCTCGGATAACTTATTTAGGCATCAAATGACAGCCTACAATTTGTGAGCCATGTCTTGCCTGACAACAGAACCAAAATGAGATCTCCTTTCAAGGAATTTGTTCGAGATTACCCTGTTCTTATCGCTCTCATCATTTTTCTGGCTGCTTTGTCTTTTGGTCACCTTCTTAATAGAGGATTCGCGGTTTTGTCGGTTCTGGCCATTGTCGGTGGGTTCGCGCTTCCACTAGTGTACGGATCCAGATTTGGACTGGCGCCTCATGAGACCGTCATCTTCTCACTTGTCATACTGACTTTCTTATCATATGGTGCTCTCTGCCTACTCTTCTTCTTCGCGCGCAACCTCACTGTCAGGAGTTCCATGAAGAAGGTCAAGAAGATGTCAGTATATAGGGTGCTAACAAGTGGTGCTGGTAGGTTTGGGGCCTACATAGTCCTCGTCTTGAGCGCATTTCTTGTCGGGTGGTGGGTAGCAGTGGGGCTGGCCTTCATTCTTCAACTTGAGGTACCTTACGCTATCAGCGCAATATTTGTAGGCCTGGCCGCAGGTGGCTTTCTCGCATTGTTGCTCTATATAGGGATCGGCGGGATTGTTGGAAATCCTCTCATCTCAGCCGTTCTTTTTCTGGGGGTTGGACTAATGATCGGAGCCATCACGAATCTGGTTCTGCACAGACTGCGCAAAAGAAAGACGGTGAAGAGGTAACCTCTCAGCCCGCGTCTCTTCCAATTATGGTGGCACGGCTGGGCGGCCGCTGTTGTGAGTCTGCTTAGCCTTGAATTCTGACGGTCACGAGGGGACTCTTGTTGTAAGCCCTTTCATTTGAGGCGACGTAGAAGTAGAACGAGACCCCAGTAGTCGATCCGCTGTAGAACGTCACACCTCTCAGGCTCAGACCGTCCTTTGATACCGCTATTTCGAACGTAAAATCGTATGGAGGATTTGTTCCTACTACCGCGTACCCGACGGGGTTTGGATAGCCAAGAAGGTATAGGTTCACCCGCTCTGCAGCTGAGTGAAAGCTGGTTCCAGATATCGCGAAGGTCTGACCAACTCTCGCTGTTGCAGGCGCATCGGTGGTGATGTCATTGAATAAATGTGGGAAGAAAGGCCCCCAGCATAGCAGGCTAACCAGCACGATACCATAAAGGCCTGCACAGGATCTCCTTTCTGGCAGGCTGGGACTCCGTTTCAGCATATTTTTCTTCTAAAGTCTCCTTCTTAAGGACGGTATTAAGTATTCTGCGGCCAGGATCCTTCGCCTGGCTTGGGCCAACTGTTGTCAGGTGTACTTTCCATATTTTCGGGCTTCGTCAACCATAGCCCTGATGTTTTCAGTCTTCACATTGCTGTGGAGTGAGTTGCTGTCTGAGAGTATGAAGCCCCCACCTTTTGCCGCAGCGTCGATACACCGTCTGACATCTAGCCTGACATCTTCCTCTGTTCCATAAGGAAGAACATGTACACAGTCCACATTTCCGCGGAGAAAGATTCTGTTTCCGTAGAGTTGCTTTACTTTGCCAAGGTCCATCACGGCTGGCTCGATTGGGTGTATGCCGTCGTAACCTAGGTTAATGAGTTCCTCCAGAATCGGGTACAGATTCCCATCCGAATGTTTCATAACCGGAATGTTACTTGAGTGACATTCCTCAATGAACTTTCGAATATATGGGAAGAAGAATTCTCTGAGAATCTTGGGCGAGAACATCGGTCCCTTGATGTCCGCCAGGTCGTCTCCTTCGACAATTATGTCAACCCCCATACCAATGAGTCGCTTGATCATTCCTATTTCGTACGTGAAGAACTTCTCTATTAGTTTCCTCGCAAATTCAGGCTGCCGATAAATGTCGATAGCTAGTTTGTCGATTCCGCCTCTCACCTGGTACGGTCCGTGTACTACGGAGTGGCACCAACCCATTACGGGATATTCACCTGCTGCCGCATCTATGGTCTCTCTAACAACATCCATATTCAGGTCTTCAGGATCGGGAAGTTCGAGCTTCTCTAGATCGCTTGGGGTCTTGACTATCCCGTCGACCCAGTATACTGTCTTAACATCTGTCTTCATTTTGTGAATTCTTCCTAGATGATCAACATAGCTGGTCTCGTCTACGAATCGTGGTCTGAATCCTTCTGGATATATGTTCCAGTCGTTAACTATCAAGCAGTCAAAGTCGAGTTTCATCGCAGTTTCGTCTAGCAATCTCTGATTGTAACGGGCTACGTCATTCATGTCAACATCGTCTTTCTTCTGTGTAAGGAAGATGAAGGTGCTCATAGGATCCTTTCCGAGAATCCGCTGGGCGTGGATTAGATCGAGAGCGCCGTCGACCGGCACGGTATCAGGGACTTGGTGATTCACGGCCTTCATGTATCGCTCTTTGTGAGTTACCAATTTTTCCTCATCCTGGATAGTGCTCAAATTGCCGACGTTAGTGAAAAATCTTCCTAGATGAGGCTTTTCTTGACTGTGAAACCAAGTCTTAATTATCCTATCCACGGGGACTAATATCGTTCCAAAAATGATCTCTGATAGGGCAAGGTCGATAAACCCAAGCTTAACGCTAAGCATTACGGCAACGGCCAAACAGCTGAAGAGAGAAGGCAGGGACGTGGTAAGCTTTGGTGCGGGCGAGCCCGACTTCCCGACGCCCCAGAATATCAAGATGGCTGCCATCAAAGCAATAAATGACAACTTTACCTACTACACGCCAACCTCAGGTGTCGAGGAACTTAGGAAGGCGCTGTCAGACAAGCTCCGGAACTCTAACAATCTGGCTTATGGCCCACGGCAGATAATAGTCTCATGCGGCGGAAAACACAGCCTATACAACATAATGCAGACCCTGCTGAACCCGGGCGAGGAAGCCCTTCTCTATGTTCCCTACTGGGTTAGCTATGTTGAACAGATCAAACTTGCAGGTGGAGAAGCGAGACTAATTCCAACAGGGAAAGACAGAGTCAACCTGGAGCTCATGAAGAAGCACCTCACTAAGAAGACAAAGCTGTTGATCATGAACTCACCTTCGAACCCATCTGGGACTGTCCTGAGCCAGAGTGAGCTGAAGGCTGTTGCAGACTTTGCCCTCGAAAGCAATCTCTGGATAGTTACGGATGAGGTCTACGAAGCCTTTGTCTATGATGGCCTGAAGCATACCAGTATTGCTTCTCTGGGCGAAGAGGTCAAGAACAGGACGGTCATCTCAAATTCCTTCTCCAAGACCTACTCGATGACAGGTTGGAGAATCGGATACACGGCAGGTCCAAGCGAAGTCATTGATGCCATAGGTAGGCTCCAGGACCACATGACAAGTAACCCCACAAGCATAGCTCAAATGGCCGCGCTGGAGGCACTTAGAGGCCCTCAGGACTCAATCAAGACTATGATCACGGCATTTGATGAGAGAAGAAGGCTCATGGTTCGTAGGCTCAATGAGATGAGTGGTATCGATTGTGAAGTGCCTCAAGGCGCATTCTACACATTCCCAAGCATAAAGAGTACAGGCCTTACATCAATGGAGTTCGCCAAGAGACTTCTCGACGAGGAACATGTGGCGGTCATTCCGGGGATAGGGTTCGGGAGCGATGGGAACGTTCGTCTGACCTACGCGGCCTCAACTCAAGATATAGATAAAGGAATGGCCCGAATGGAAAAATTCTGCAGTCGGCTTGAGCCCAAACCTGCCTAGCGCACGCTACATGGTTCTCTTCGATAACAATGTTGCTAAGGGCAAAAAGATCATAATGCTGACCACAAGTACCAAGATATCTGGCGATATCGCGTTGAGATCCAACCCAAGATACATTACTCGTCTCAATGCTTCGTTGCCCCAAGTCCACGGAAGCGCTCTTGATATTGCTCTGCCACCAGCGGGCAGCATCTCTGGCGCCGAAAAGGCGCCCGACAATTGAAAGAGCGGGAAAGTTATTGCGATTTCCATAATCGTCAAAGTCGCGGAACTTCGAATTCTCGAGGACATCATCATACTCAAAGACATTGTGAACATAGAGATCAAAGAAGTAATGAGAAAAATAAGCAATATACTCCCCTGAATAACTAACCCATTGAACACAAAAATCATGAGTACAAACGCTGTCCTCATTGCATTAATGACAAGCGCGGCAGCCATTTTGCCACCATAGATTGAGAAAAGATTCATCGGAGTGAGAACCAGC
>Ga0315282_10001620_pt1 | contig 42158 bp, 34 predicted proteins | sample YL17G07_20_MG_FD_203693 | JGI IMG/M metagenome (GOLD analysis project Ga0315282, IMG submission 203693) | Sediment microbial communities from Yellowstone Lake, YNP, Wyoming, USA - YL17G07_20 | ecosystem: Environmental > Aquatic > Freshwater > Lake > Sediment | place: USA: Wyoming | collected...
CGCCGTGCGCGGATTGGTTGCAGCGGTTCTGCGGGAATACTCGGGTTAGTCATCCCTCATCCATTTCGTTGAAGAAGCTCTTGCGCTCCCGTTTCCGCAGCGGGGCGGGATTCGGTTCACGTTGTCTCCCGTGCGAGCCGTGCCGAGGGACCTTCCATTCATCACGATTTAGGATCCTTCCGTTCCGCACGGAGGAGGTCAATCGTTTCCACGGCGTGCCTCAAATGGGGGATGACGATGCTCCCTCCAACAACGAGCGCGATATTCAGGGCGTCGTACAGCTCTTCGTCCTTCCACCCCGCATCGACGCACTGGATGAGGTGGTAGTCGATGCAGTCGTTGCAGCGAAGGACAGACGACGCGACCAAGCCGAGCAGCTCTTTCGTCTTCGGGTCGAGGGCGCCATCCCTGTATGCCGCGGTATCGAGATTGAAGAACCGCTTGATCCCCAGATGGTCGATTTGGAAAATGCGTTCGTTCATCCGCACGCGGTAGTCACGGAAATCATCGAGCCGGCTTGCCATAAGTACTCCTTTTAGAACGTATGATATGCTCTGAGCTGTCGTTGGCCAAGGTCCAGTTCAGCGTATGAGACGCGAACAATTTCGCGCACACCTTGCTGACCCTCTTCGCGAGCGCTCTGCCCCCCTTCCGGAAGCGCAAGGTCCGGCCGAAATTCTTGCCGTAGAATTTGAGTTCAGTGCTCGCCCGAAGATCCTCCGACAAGTAGCCGCACAGGGCTTCCCCGTCAGGATGCTTTGTCCCAACCGCCTCGAGGATTTGTCTCGTCGTCGGTTCATGTCCTTTGTCGATGAAGAGCCCCTTGCTCATTCACGCTCCCACACTCGACTCACGATCAATGACCCCCGCCACTGGTTTCGTTACCCCCGCTTGGTCTTCCCGATACGGTCGAGCAACTTCTCCACCGCTTCCAGCACGACACCGGGTGCGTCGAGATGAATGAAATGGCCGCTGCTGCCCGCCACGATCCACTCACTCTCTGGCGAAAGCGACAGAGAATCGCGGACCCATTCCTGCCAGAGTCTCTCGACCCGTTCGGCATCGTCCCGACCCAAACCGCTTCCACGAACGATCTCATCGATCATCCTCTCTGGAGAATGATAGAGAACCTTGACGGGGACTTGCGGGAACGATCCGGACTTCTTCAGGACTTCGCCGTTCACCACCTTCTGAGCTTCACGGTACTCGCCCAGCATTGTCTTGTACGTCTTCGGAAGAAGTAGGTGCCGCCAGAGTGTTTGGGCAGTCTGATCCGACAAGCCTTTGTAGGAAGAGAATGGTGCCGCTCTCTTGACCAGCGGCTTGAGAAATCTCAGAAGTCCGAATGCACACAACCTCGAATGGGCCTTCGTTCTGCCGATCTTGTCCACGCCACTTGCTCTGTAGATGTGTGGAGGAAGCTTTTCTCTGAACCGGTCTTCGGCTGGCGACAATGGGTCGAGCAAGACCGCCCCCACCACCTTCTCGGGGTGGAGCCGCGCGAAATGATCGAGGTACATTGCGCCCTCTGAATGTCCCAGCAAGATCAACGCGCCGTCGATACCTAACGTCGTCAGAAGAGCTTCCAGTTCGCCTGCGATCGTACCGCTCGTGCGGGCCTTCGGGTTGTATTCGCTCCAGCCGTACCCAGCCCGATCGTATGCCAGGACCCGTGTGAAGCTCGAGAGCTCGTCCTGAATCTTCCACCATTCCGGAGACGCCGACCCTAGTCCTGCCTCGATGACGATCGTCGGACTCCCGCTGCCTTTCAGAGTATAATAGTATCTTCGACCGTTGACTTGAACGCTCGACCCCGGGGGCCTGGGATTGTTATACCAGCGCAATCCGGAGATGAGGTTAAACGCTCGCAGGAAAAGCAAGAGCGCAAGGACGAAGAGTGCGATTTGCACGAGACTCATGTATCCTTCTCCCGGTCCATCAGTTGGCGGTTCAAATGACTCTGTTGGGGAAGACGATCGCGGCGACGAAAGCTCGCGCAAAGACGCAAGAACGAAGGACCGGGTGGTGGAACGAGGAGGTCAGTACAAGTGGTTGATCGGCAGTGGGTAAATCCAACATCGGGAAGAGCACATCGTCGTCTTTTCACCTCCTCCGTCTTCAGGAGCACTTTATGCAATGACCGCCTGGACCGATCCTGGTGACTACAACGAACCGAGGTAATGCTCAAACACCCTGCGGAAATGAAAACCATAGATCGCAAACGTCATGGCCATCGGGAAAAGCCTCGGGCGCCTGAACAACGACCAGAAGAAGAGCTTCCAGTAGTAAACTCGTTCCTTGCCGGCAATCCCGAGCAGCACGACAGACTTCACGAGCGCACGGACGTGCTCGATCCGCATACGGAACACTTTCGCCTGGGTCGGTTTATACTCCCTTAAGAAGCTTTTCACACGTGCGTAGTACTGTTTCGGCGCGTAGATCTCACTCAGGATTTTTCGATAGCCATTCAGAAGAGTTTCGTAGTTCATCTTCGGCGTGAAGTTCATCGAGAAGTCCGTGTTGTTCCCCGTCATCGATGACAGCAGCCTCCCCTCTTTCAAGAGGCGTTGATAGAGCTTCGTCCCACGGGGCGCATTCAAGAGTCCCACCATGGCCGTCACGATGCCGCTCTCCTGGATGAACTGGATGAGCTTGTCGAAGATCGATTCCGGATCTTTGTCGAAACCGACGATGAATCCCCCCTGCACTTCGAGGCCGGATTTTTGCAGCTTCTTCACGGAGGACATCAGATCGCGGTTCCTGTTCGGGATCTTCTTGCACTCGATCAGACTCTCCTCATTTGGCGACTCGATCCCGACGAAGACCCCGTCGAAGCCTGCTCGTACCATCAGGCGCATGAGCTCATCATCGTCGGCGAGATTGATCGAGGCCTCCGTGTTGAGAGCAAAGGGATGCTTCCTCCACTCCATCCACTCGATGATCGACGGCAGAATTTCCTTCTTCAGCTTCTCCTTGTTCCCGATGAAATTATCGTCCACGAAGAAGACGCCGCCCCTCCAACCTCGCCTATAGAGAGCCTCAAGCTCGCCCGTCACCTGCTCCTTCGTTTTCGTCCGCGGCGCGCGACCATAGAGAACGGTGATGTCGCAGAATTCGCAGTCGTAGGGGCATCCGCGCGAATACTGTATGTTCATAGAACCGTACTTCTTCAGGTCGATCAGTTCCCATGAGGGGATCGGCGTTCTCGTAATGTCGGCCCATCCATCCGCTCGATAGAGATGCTTTAGCTCGTTCTTTCCGAGGTCGCTCAAGAATTGCGGCAGAGTGAGCTCCGCTTCGTTCAGCACCAGGTGATCGACATCCTCAAACTCATCAAAGTGCGAAGTGAAGAGCGGGCCACCGGCGACGACTTTCCTTCCCAGCGCCTTCGACTTCTGAATGATCTGTCTCGCAGACTCCCTCTGAATCGACATTGCGCTGACAAGGACATAATCGGCCCACCGCACCTCTTCATCCCTCAGCGTCCGGACGTTGAGATCGACCAGCTTTTTCTCCCACTCCCCAGGAAGCATCGCCGCCACCGTCAGCAGACCCAGCGGCGGGAAGCTCGATTTCTTCGAGACGAACCTGAGCGCGTGCCGGTAGCTCCAGAACGTATCAGGATTCTCGGGATAGGTAAGAAGAATTCTCATGAGACCCCTCTCCTTGCTCGGTCGTGGACGATCCTGAGGTGGATCGGAAGAAACCTTCCGCTTACATGAACCACTTGTACTGACGATAAACTGCATCTCATCTGCATCCAGCGGTCCTTGACGAAGTGCAGCGACGTTCTCTGCGAGTTGCCTCCCGCTTCTGGGAGCCGTCAGACAAACATGGACGTGAGCATTGGAGAGAACAAACCGATAGATCTGACCTGTCGTGGGCACCGGACCATCCTTCGGCCAGCCTTTCGGCCTTCGCAGCAAATAAGTCCAGCGGGTCGTCGTGTAGCTCACGATGCCTGGGTTGTGCTGTTGAAGATAAGGAAAAATATCTTGTTCCGCACCTCGGTGCGCGGCATTGTACCGCAACATGAAGACATCCAGAACTCCTTGAGCCGCAAGCTGCCCAAAGAGAAAAACATCAATATAATCAGTGCGAAACTGCCGCAGCCGTTTTTCCAGTGTGCGGCGGAGGTTCGGATAGCCGATGATGAGGTTGTAGGCTCCAGTTGCAAGGACGTATCGGTCCCGATTTGACTTCAGGACCTCCCGCATCACCGCGGTCATTTGAGCATCGATCCCAAAGGCAAAGAAAAGATTAATGCCTTCATCCACAGCCTGGTGGATGGTACGCCTGCCGGGCCAATAGGTGGCGGAAAGACCAAGCCGGTGCACCGGGATGCCGGTACGACCAAGAACCGTGTGTGTGAAATGGCCGGTCACTGAGTCATCTCGATTCTCAGCGCATGATGTAGTTCGCGCCTGACCACTCCTACTCCGCAATTTCTTTTTGCAGTCGGGCGAAACGCAAAATCAGAAGGATCACTGCCGCGGTGTAGGGAAGGGCAGCAGCCACGATGCCGACCTCCAAGCTTTGACTTTCGAAAGATATAGCCAAGAGAGCCGAGGAGGCCGATGGCGCCCGTTACAGACAAAAGGATCCTGATCCAGCGATCGAGAGGATGAAAAGCGGTGCAAAGAATGCGATCATCATCGTGGACCAGAGCGCCAGAGTAGCCTCTTGCTCCTTCATAGGTTTTCCCTTTCACGATTGGAGGAGAGTTTTTCTGACGGCTCGAGATGCGGGCACGGGCCAGCATTCAAGAAGAAGTGCCTACCTGCCCGACTGGTAGGACTCGTCAGAGATCGAATCGACCGCCACAGAACGGCGTTGAGACGACACGAGAGCGGCACGGTAAAACGTCCGGCCTGGGCTCAACAACCCCACAATCGCTGGAGCAACCTGACAGCGCTACTGGACTGCCAAATATTGCGTGTCCTCGACAACCATGGTGATCACTTGATGTACCGCTCGCTCTACCTCGGGCGTCAAGCCACACCCGAACTCGAAGTGAGCGCCTTCGATCCCGTAGACGATGACTTGATCCGGGATCTGATGCAGAGCCTTCGCGAGCTTCAAAGCCTCACCGACGCTCAACGCGTGAGTCGAATAGCAGAAAAACTTCTCGGGAATCGGCTTTTCTCCCACGATGAACCTGTGAATGGTCCCGGGAGGTGCTCCGGACTTTGCCGCGTCGATAATGATCACTGCGTCGCGTGACTTGAGCGACTCGAGCAGGCTCGTCACTTCACCCGCTTGCTGAATCACTTCAGCGCGGCCTCGGAGTTGCTCCTTCAGCCTGCGAGCGACGATCACCCCAACGCTGTCATCCCCACGATATTCGTTACCCACTCCTATGACGAGAATCCTCGGTTCCATGCAATTTCACTTTGTCAGGCATATCGAGAGCTCCTCACGATTCGCGATCCTCCATCCAGTGGGGAGCCTCCGCAAAACCGGCAATGACGGGTTTTACAAGCCGCCGGAAGTCTCTGAACTTCATCCGCACCGCTTTCGTGTGCGTGCAGGCGTTGAAGAGGATCTCTTCATCTTCAGCAAGCGATTCCTCCACCAGCACAGGGAGCCCGTACAAATTGCCGAAGGGGGGCATCGCGCCGAGCTGACAGTCGGGGAACATTCCCGCAAGATCTTCCTCGTGCGCGAGACGGACGTGCTTGGCGCCGAAGGACCGCTTGATGAGCTGCTGGTTAACGCGCTGATCCGCACGAAGAACGGCCATCCAGAAATGCTCATCGATGTGGAGGAGCACGGCCTTCGCGATCTCGCTCTCCGGAAAATGCGTCGCAACAGCGACCTCGTGAGCAGAGAACGCCGGATCGTGCTCGACAACATGATATTCCACCTTGTTGCTGTCAAGGTACCGTAGAAGATCTGACATCCTGGCCATATCGTCTCTCCTTCAGAATAACTGACATAGTAGAAGAAGTTGAACGGTTCTGATCATGCTCGATACAGTCACGGTGAGCGAACGCTCCGCTTCTAGCCTCCTTCGACCTCCAACTTCAAGAAATGGGTCGCACAAGAAATGCAGGGATCATAATTACGGATCACCTGCTCGCACTGCCAGGTGAGCTTCTCCTGGGGAAGATCCAGATGCTCGGAGACGAAATGACGCAGATCGAGTTCCATCGTTTTCTGGTTTTGTGATGTCGGGGGCACGATCTTGGCATCCGTGATCAATCCTCGCTCATTGACCCGGTAGCGATGATACAAGATGCCGCGCGGCGCCTCCGTGCATCCGTAGCCAACACCCGAATGCGGACGGATCTCCACGGTCGGCGGGTCCGGCATCTCATACTCACCAATGATGCGCAGCGCTTCTTCGACCGCGTAGACCATCTCCACGCTCCTCACGATGATGCTTTTGAACGGGTTGCTGCACGGCGGGGCAATTCCGGCAGCATGCGCCGCCTCCTGCGCCGTCGGCGTGAGCCGGTCGAAATTCAAGTTGAACCTCGCGAGAGGACCGACGAAGTAGGCTCCCCGATCCCGCAACACAGAGTGCAGGGCATTGGAATGCTCGACGTGCTCCTCGGCAAAGTGGTTCTCGTACTCGTTGACACCGATGCCGAGTCCTTTGTTGGACACAAGCCTCCCTTCGTTGAAGGGATACTCGCGATCGTGCCTGAGGGCAACGAACTCATACTCACGAACGAACTCCGGGAACGAAAAGGTCGCCGTGAGCCGGACCGTATCCAGTGCCGCGTCCAATCCCCACTTCAACCGATCGACGAGTGCATTCAACTCCTCTTTCTTCGGGACCTTATGAAATCCTCCAACGCGCAGGTTGATGGGATGGATCTCTCTCCCTCCGAGTAGCGCCACAATCTCGTTGCCGGCTTTTTTTAGCTGGAGCGCTTTCCTGACGGTGTCCCCGTGGTCCTTGGCCATCTGAATCACGTCCTGGTAGCCGAGAAAATCCGGCGCGTGCAGCATATACACGTGCAATGCATGGCTTTCGATCCATTCCCCACAATAGATCAGGCGTCGGAGCGCTCGGAGCTGACCTCCGACGGTCACACCGAATGCATTCTCCATCGCGTGGATCGAGCTCATCTGATAGGCAATGGGGCAGATCCCGCAGATGCGTGCGGTGATATCTGGTGCCTCGGAGAAGTGCCGCCCGCGCAAGAACGCTTCGAAGAACCGTGGCGGTTCGAAGATCTTGAATTGGACATCGGTAACTGCGTTGTCTTTGACCTTGACGAGTATTCCCCCCTCCCCCTCGACACGCGCAAGATAGTCAACGTTCACGCTTCTATTCCTCATGCGCCTCGCTCTCTTTTCGGAACGGCTCAGCGTATGCGTTGAAGGTACGGAAGAGGCGCAGCAGCTCGTCGTTCTTCATTCCGCCACTTCTCCAGTAAGAGGCCAGGAACGAGGTGTTCGGCGTCTCCTTCGGTCCGAAGCATCCGTAGCAACCGCGATGGTAGGACGGGCAGAGGGCGTTGCAGCCTGCCTGCGTGACCGGCCCCAGACAGGGAGGTCCGTGGGTCACAAGCCCGCAGACGGTCCCCCGGCGCTTGCATTCCATGCAAACGCTGTATGTTGGAGTCGTCGGCTTCCGCCCGGCGAGGAACGCGCTCAAGACCTCTACCAGCTGCCCTTTGTCGATCGGGCAGCCCCGAAGCTCAAAGTCGACGAAGACGTGGTCGGCGATCGGCGTGGATTTGTTCAGCGTCTCGATGTACGATGGGTTCGCATAGACGATCGAGATGAATTCCTTCACATCCTTGAAATTCCGCAGAGCCTGAATCCCCCCGGCCGTCGCACATGCTCCAATTGTCACGAGGAATTTCGACGCGCGTCGAACCTGATGGATGCGTTCCGCATCGTGGGGTGTCGTGATCGAGCCTTCGACCAGCGAGAGATCATAGGGGCCGCGAACGACCTGCCGCGAGGCTTCGCGGAAATTGGCAATCTCAACTCGTTCGGCTATTGCCAGCAGCTCGTCTTCACAGTCGAGCAATGCGAGCTGGCATCCGTCGCACGACGAAAATTTCCAGACGGCAAGTTTCGGCTTTTTCTCTTTCTTCATCGCAGACTTCGTCTACAGACTTGCAGGGTCAGATTTCCCTCTTGACGAGCAGATCCTTGATGCGGCTGTAGCTGAACACGGGGCCATCCTTGCAGACGAACAACGGCCCGAATTGACAATGGCCGCACAACCCGATTCCGCACTTCATATTCCGCTCCAGCGAGAGGTAGATCGAATCAGGACTCACGCCCCGCTTCTGAAGCTCCAGAGCAGTGAAGCGCATCATGATTTCCGGTCCACAGACCATGGCGGTGGTCTTCTGAGGATCGAACGGCGATTTGTGAATCAGCGTCGTGACCACACCGACGTTCCCTCGCCACCCGGCCTGAGCGCGGTCCACCGTCACATACACTTCCAGGTCAAACCGTGCGCGCCACTGCTCAAGCTCCTCCCGGAAGAGAATGTCCGACGGCGTCCGAGTCCCATACAGGAGGACGACTTTTCCGAACTCGTCCCTGTGTGAGAGCACGTCATACAACGCGGGTCGTAACGGTGCCAGGCCAATCCCTCCTGCGACAATCACGACATCGTGTCCATGGACGTCTTGCAGAGGCCAGGGCGTTCCGAACGGACCGCGAATGCCGAGCATGTCCCCACGCCGCAACCTGGCCATAACCCGCGTCACGGTTCCTACTGCCCGGGTCGTATGCACGAGAACCGAGCTTGTCGGGTCACCGCTGATGGAGATCGGTATTTCACCGGCGCCGAACACGTACACCATATTGAACTGCCCCGGCGCAAATGTGAGCTTCGGCCCGCCGGATTCGTCCTGTAGCACAAGCGTAAAGGTATCATCCGTTTCTTTCCGTACCTGTCGGATGACGTACAGATGGGGCACCATCGCATCGGCGATGCCGGGAGCAGGCTGTACGGAGATGTCAAGATCGGACGCCATACATATCCAGGAGTTGTAGTCGCGTGGACGACAATCGCTGTTCCATGATGTGCCCAAACCGCTTCAACAGCTCATATCCCAGATTGTGGTCTTCCTCGCACTTGCGTCGGAGGCATTTGGCATCCAGTGCAATTGCGCGCGTCATCTCGAGCGCTCGCGCGTCGAAATGCCAGTTGTAGGGTGGGATAAGCCACGACCATCCGAGGATATCGCCTTCTTCCAGCGTTTCGACGGTAATGGGCCCGCGGTCCGGTGCGAGAATCTGCAAGGCCACGCGGCCTTGACGTATGAGATAGAATTGATTCGCCTCTTCTCCTTCGCGAAAGATGAATTCATCCGGTGCGAAACGGACGTTCGAAGCGCAGCCTGTCACAAGCTGCAGATAGGGCTCGTCCAGATCTTTGAAGAACAGATGTTCCGCGAGGATGCGCTCAAGCGTTTCCATCGTTTACCTCCTTTGTGGAGCTTGCTGCGTTCTTCGTGACATACGACTCGCGAATGGCACGGTATTCTTCAGTGATATCGATACCGACAGGACACCAGGTAATGCAACGCCCGCAGCCGACGCAGCCTGACGTGCCAAATTGATCAATCCAGGATGCGAGTTTGTGCGTGAGCCAGTGACGATAGCGCGCCCTGGCAGAGGAACGTACACTGCCCCCATGGATGTAAGAGAAATCCATCGTGAAGCACGAATCCCACTTGCGGAACCGCTCCGCACGCGTGCCGCCCAGATCAATGACATCTTCCATCGTGCTGCAGAAGCACGTCGGGCAGACCATCGTGCAGTTCGCGCATGTCAGGCAGCGCGCAGCAACGATGTCCCATCGAGGATGCTCGGCACTCTGAGAGAGAATCTGCTGTATGTTTTCTGTGTCAAGCGAACGACCCATCTGCTGTGAAGCGTTCTGCATCAACTCCTCACCCCTCGCCACTTCGGTCTCCTCCGCCGGACGGTGATGGACACCTTCGAGCAGGGTCCGACCTCGATCGCTTCCGGTCTCGACCAGAAAGTAGTGGTCGCCTTCGGTGATTACTTCCGTCAGGGCGAGGTCAAAACCGGATGAGGCTTTCGGGCCTGTCTTCATGGAGGCGCAGAAGCATGTCCCGCCCGCCAGAGTGCAATTCACGGCAATGACGCACGTCTGCTCCCGCGTCCGCCTGTAATACTCATCCCCGTAGGTTCCACCGGCAAAAACCTTGTCGTGCACAGCGAGCGCATGGAGATCACACGAACGAACCCCAAGGAACGCATAGTGCGGCGCAGCGTCCGCTGCGCCCGGAATCGATGAGTAAGTCAACCCACCTCCGCCGCTCATCAGGTCGAAACGTTTGCCGTTCCTCTGGGCCGAGAACAACCTCAGGATAGGCGGAAACAGGTAGCGTTTCCAGGAGTGGGGGCTGACGGTGTAGGCAAAAAGTGAGTCAACGGGGAGCTTGAGGAGCCGGTATCGGGCCGGCACTTGTTCGTCGGTCCAGCCGAGAGGAAGGTCTGATGTCGAGCGCAGTTCGTCCAGCTCGATCGATGCACCACGGAGCGTCGGACCGACGACGGTATAGTGTTGTTGCCTGAGCGAACTGATAATCTCGTCGATGGCAGGGCGTTCTAATCTATAGAGCGTCGTTGCTGACATCGCATCGTCCGGAGGCACAACTGGTGAATGATCGATCAGCCGCTCGGGGGCGTTTTCCCGTTCACACCGCTCATTTGATCTTTTCGAACTTGTCCTTCGCTGCCCCGCAAACCGGACACTGTGCAACGTTATCAGACGTTATGATGTACCCGCAGACAGAACACACGGAGTAATCGACCCGGGCAACTTTGCCACCACGCTCAAAGATCCCTCGAAAGAGCTCAGAATGTTGCTCATCACCTTTCTGGTCCCACTGAAAGTGCTGTACGGCCTCATCCACTTTTTCCGTCTTCGCACCAGCGATCAGGCTCGGGTACAAATCCAATTGTGCGTTCTCGTCTTGCACTGCCGCTTTCAAGTACTGGCTCGGCTGTCCGGCGGACACGGAATCAATCTGTGGGGCCTTGGGCTCAATGCCGGCGCTCCGGAGGAGCTTTGCAAAATTGTCGGCGTGGATCTGCTCGGACCGAGAAACCGCGCGATAGAGAGAAGCAAGGCTCGCCAAACGCTCCTTCGCCGCCGCGCTGGCGTACCGAGCATACCAGAGCGATCGCTTCAACGCCTCGCCGTACGTTACCTGCATGTTCTGAAAGGTGACCAGCTTCTGTTGCTGCTGTTGTTTTGTCTCCTCCTTCTTCTTACATCCCGCCACGAACAGAAACGGCAAGATCAGCACGACCATGAGGGAGAATGTGAGGAGAGAATGATGCTTTTTCATGGTTTGAGTCCCTCCATGAAATGTTGGTGATCTGCCAGCCAAGCCAGAGCAAGAAATCCAACTTTACGAATCGCCCTGGCCCAGGCTGGCGGAAATATGTGAGATAGACAAGATTCATCTTACGAATATGGGACTGGCCGCTCGACTTCGCGGAACATGGATCACAATTTCCGCAACGTGGGAAACCCGCGGCAACGAACTTCGGATCGCCGATTGTTGTGATGGCGAATCAAACGGATCAATGGCTTTCGGCCCTTTTTGCGTCGAGCCACGTCCTCTACTTCGCTTCCGCACCGGCCAGCGAGGCACGGAATCGTTCAACAGTCCCGCCAGCTTTCTGGCCCGGCCGGCTGTGGTACTGAGCTTCGTATACTGCCATCGCGGCGATGTTGACTATGTCTGTCACGTCGCAGCCCGGTATCAGAAGGTAGACCGGCTTTCGAATGCCCAGCAGAATGGGTCCGATGGCAACCGCCCCGCCCAGACGGGCCAGGAGCTTGTACGCGATATTCGCTGATGTCAGGTCCGGGCAGATCAGAACATTAGCAGCCTCTTTCAGCGCGCTGAAGGGATACACCTCAGAAATGATATCCGGGACCACGGCGGTGTCAGCCTGCATCTCACCGTCAATCATCAGTCCGGGTGCTCGCTTCTTCACGAGGTCGGTCGCCATCTTCACCTTCTCAGCCAGCGGGTGTTTTGTGCCTCCGAAGTTGCTGAAGGAAAGCATGGCGACCCGCGGCTCGATATCCATCTGGCGTACCTTCTCGGCCGAGAGCAACGCAATCTCAGCCAGATCCTCTACCGTCGGCTCGATGTTGACCGTGGCATCGGCTATGAACATCGTCTGATTCTTGAAGACCATCATATAGAGACCCGCGATCCTGCGCGCTCCCTCGCGCTTCCCGATAATCTGCAGCGCCGGCCGCACCGTGTCGGGGTAGTGCGACGTCAGGCCGGAGACCAGCCCGTCCGCATCATCCATCTCCACCATCATCATTCCGTAGACGTTATGCGTCTTCATCTGGTGCTCCGCGTCAAATCGCGTCAATCCCCTTCGCTGCCGCATCGCGTAGTATGCAGTGACGTACTCATCGAACCGCGGCGCCTTCCCGGGATTGATGATCTCTGCGCCCTCTAGATCGAGGTCGAGATCAGCGATCCGCTGCCGGATCAGGGTACGACTGCCCAGCAGGATCGGCTTCGCGATCTTCTCGTCGATGATAAGCTGTGCCGCACGCAGGATCTTTTCCTCTTCCCCCTCCGGGAAGACGATACGTTTAGGCTCTGCCTGAGCCTTATGGATGAACGACCGCATAATCTCGCGGGACTTGCCGAGCCGTGCCTCCAACGCATCACGGTAGACCTCGAAGTCCTTGATCGGCACACGTGCAACGCCTGTCTCCATCGCCGCCTTAGCAACCGCGGTCGCTTCCCATATCAGCACGCGTGGATCAAACGGCTTCGGGATAATATACTCCCTACCGAATTCGATCTTCTTCCCTCCATAGGCGCGGAGCACGCTATCGGGCACGTCTTCCTTGGCCAGTTTTGCCAGCGCCCGGGAAGCGGCAATCTTCATCTCATCATTGATCATGCGCGCCCGACAGTCCAGCGCTCCGCGGAAGATGAACGGGAACCCAAGAACGTTGTTGACCTGGTTGGGATAGTCCGATCGACCTGTCGCCATAATGAGGTCATCGCGCGCGCTCGTCGCATCCTCATACGTGATCTCGGGATCCGGATTGGCCATCGCGAACACGATAGGCTTGTCCGCCATCGATTTGACCATTTCTTTCGACACGACTCCTTTGGCCGAAACGCCGCAGAACACGTCCGCACCTTTCATCGCATCCGCCAGCGTGCGTGCGTTCGTGTCAGACGCGAAGTACTCCTTGTACTTGTTCATCCCGTCCTTGCGTCCCTTGTACACAACGCCTTTCGTGTCCACAAGGATAATATTCTCGTGCTTGACGCCAAGTTTTTCATACAGCTTAGCGCACGCGATTCCTGCTGCTCCCGCTCCGCTGAACACCACTCTTGCCTTGTCGATTTTCTTTCCGACGACCTCCAGCGCGTTGGCGAGAGCAGCACCGCTGATGATCGCAGTGCCGTGCTGGTCGTCATGGAACACCGGAATGTTCATGGCCTTCTTGAGCTCTTCCTCGATATAGAAACACTCGGGTGCTTTGATGTCCTCAAGATTGATCCCACCGAACGTCGGCTCGAGCAACTTGACTACCTTGATGATGTCATCGGGATCGTGGGAATCAAGCTCGATATCGAACACGTCGATATCAGCAAACCGCTTGAACAGAACACCTTTCCCCTCCATAACAGGTTTGCCGGCCAGCGCGCCGATATCACCCAGGCCGAGCACGGCCGTTCCGTTTGACACGACACCTACGAGATTACCTTTGGCTGTGTAAATGTATGCATCGTCCGGATTGGTATGGATTTCCAGGCACGGCTCGGCGACCCCGGGCGTGTAGGCCATCGATAGATCCCGTTGAGTCTGGCATGGCTTTGTGGTGGCAACCTCGATCTTCCCTCGCCGGCCTAGCGAATGGTAGTCGAGCGCGTCTTGTTTGCGGATCATGATCTGACTCCTTTCGAACGCTTAGGATGTTTCGACTTCAATGAAGTAGGCTGACAGGCAGCACAGAGTTCTGCTAGTGGGTTCTTGCGTAACACTCGTTTCGGCATCATGGAGCCGCATGAGATACACCGAGCGCCGACCTCTTTCTGCGCACGACGGAGGAGCTGGAGCTCGGTTCCTTCAAGCAACTTCGTCGAACAACATCTCGCAGGATCTGCGAGGCAAAACTTCAAAGGCAGTTCGCACACAGCACAAACATACGTCTCAGCCTCTTCAAGAAAGGATGCCGGCTTGGTCTCCGCAATGTCCTTCAGAGTCTGTCGGAGTTTACGGATCGTCGGGTTCGCTGACCGCTTCCGCACCGGGCGCCCCTTGGCAGTTTTCCCCATGTCCCGCGTTTGTTGTGCTCGTTCGCGAGTCTCATCTAAACCGGTTGAGCGCTTTCATGTACTGCGCACGCTCAAACGCTGAAGGGTCCGCAACAGAGGCTTGGCTCATACTCCCCTTCATTTGCTCGATTGAAAGATATTCGCGCTCAACCATCCACTTGTTCAGATCCTCAAGCACCGTCGTGATGCAGCTCGGTCCGTGTTTAAGGAGCGCGGAGCACATCATGGCCACGTCGGCACCAGCCATCACCATCTTGAGAACATCCTCCGCCGTGTGGATGCCGCCGGTCCCGGCGAGACTTGTCTTCACCGTGCCGTGAAGGATCGCGATCCAGCGGAGTGGCAGTCGAAGAGCATCGGATGTGCTGAGCACAACGCTCGGTTTGACTTCGAGCTCGTCTAGGTCGAGATCAGGTTGATAGAAGCGATTGAACAACACCAGACCATTGGCTCCCGCGCGATCCAGACGAACCGCCACATGCGCCAGCGAGCTGAAGAACGGGCTGAGTTTCACAGCCACCGGCACGTGGACCGCCGCCTTCACCGCCTGAAGGACATTGACGTAGCGATCCTCGACCTCTTGGCCTGTCAGAGCAGGGTCTGTCGGAATATAATAGATGTTCAGCTCAATGGCATCAGCGCCCGCCTGCTCCATCCTCTTGGCGTACTCGATCCACCCTCCGGTCGAAATCCCGTTGATGCTGCCAATAACGGGAATCTCCAGGGATTCCTTTGCCTGACGGAGAAGCTCCACGTGTTGGTCAGGCCCCAGGTTGTATTCCTGGGCGGCCGGGAAATAGTCAAGCGCCTCCGCGTAGCTGTGCGTCCCGTACGCAAGGTAGTGTTCAAGCTCCGCGGCCTCGTGTTCGATCTGCTCCTCGAAGAGGGAATACATGACAACTGCAGCTGCGCCAGCATCCTCGAGCCTCTTCATGCTCTCGAGTGTCCGGGACATGGGACTGGCAGACGGAACAATGGGGTTCTTGAGCTTCAATCCGAGATACGTCGTCTTGAGATCCATAGTGCAGTGTCCTTCACGCAATTTCAGAAAGGGAACGCCAGTTGCTCCTTCAAATCGCCGGCATCAGGATGATTGTGTGCCCGTCTCGTCAGATCAGTCGCCGTCGGAGGTCGGTAGGGCCTTCTCCGTCTTCTCCTTCCGGCCGTCACCCGCACCCGCGTACTGTTCATAGAGCGCCCAGCAGCTCCTGATATCCTCGGCAGCGAGTGCTGTCAGTTGCTTTGCCCGCTCCGGATACGTTTTCTCCAACATGTTGAACCTCGTCTCCAGCGAGGTAAAGTCGCGCAACGGCAGTTTCGGAGGTTTCGAGTCAAGCTTGAACGGATTCTTCCCCTCTCGCAGCAGCATCGGATTGTATCGAAACAGCGGAAAATATCCGGTCTCGACGGCAAGCTTTTGATTCGTCATCCCGCGAGCCATGTCCATCCCGTGCGCAATGCAGTGGCTGTAGGCGACGATGAGCGACGGCCCGTCATAGGCCTCGGCTTCGAGGAATGCCCGGACCGTCTGAGCATCGTTCGCACCCATGGCGACCTTGGCGACATAAACGTTCCCGTACACCACCGCCATGAGGGCGAGGTCCTTCTTCTGGGTCGGCTTGCCGGCCGCAGCGAACTTGGCGATCGCCGAGCGGAACGTGGCTTTCGACATCTGCCCTCCGGTGTTGGAGTACACCTCGGTATCCAACACCAGGATGTTGACGTTCCTGCCTGATGCGAGGACATGGTCAAGGCCGCCATAACCGATATCATACGCCCACCCATCTCCTCCCATGATCCACACGCTCCGTTTCACGAGGTTGTCTGCGATGCTCAGCAGATTCTGCGCCTCGGGCGATTTCATGTTCTCAAGTTTCTCTTTCAGAAGCTTGACACGCTCGCGCTGCTCGTAGATCCCCGCTTCATCGGATTGGTCGGCAGCCACGATCGCCGCTGCCAGCTCGGGGCCTATCTGATCAGCAAGTTTCTGAACCAGCTCTATTGCTGACTCGGTAAGCTTGTCGATCGTCAGCCGCATGCCCAACCCAAACTCCGCATTGTCCTCAAAGAGCGAGTTCGACCAGGCAGGGCCGCGGCCCTCGGCATTCGCGGTCCACGGCGTCGTCGGCAGGTTGCCCCCATAAATCGACGAGCATCCTGTGGCGTTCGCGACGACCATACGATCGCCAAACAGCTGGCTCGCGAGCTTGACATACGGTGTCTCACCACAGCCGGCACAGGCACCGGAGTACTCGAAGAGCGGCTGCAGGTACTGCGACCCTTTGACCGTGTCCACTTTCACCGTTCGCCGATCGACATCGGGAATATTGAGGAAGAACGCATAGTTGGCCCGCTCCTGCTCCCGGATCGGCGTCTGGGGTTTCATGTTGATCGCCTTGACCTTCACCTGCGTCTTGCTCTTCGCAGGGCAGTATTCGACGCAGAGCTCGCAACCCGTGCAGTCCTCGGGAGCCACCTGGATCGTATATTTCATTCCTTTGTATTCCGTCCCCTTGTAGTCCATCGACTTGAACGTTGCCGGGGCATTTGCCAGATGCGAGGGATCGTACACCTTCACACGGATCGCGGCGTGAGGGCAAACCAGCACACACTTGTTGCACTGGATGCAGATCGGCTGCTCCCAGACGGGGATTTCGAGAGCGATGTTACGCTTTTCCCACTGGGCCGTCCCCGTGGGGAAAGTGCCGTCCTTCGGCATCAGGCCGACAGGAAGCTCATCTCCCTCCCCGGCGATGATCTTTGCGGTCACCTTCTGCACAAATTCGGGCGCTTCAGGCGCAACCGCCGGCGGCATCGTCAGCGAGCTCGTCGCCTTCGCTGGCACCTTCACTTCACACATGTTCGCCAACGTTTGATCGACCGCGGCGAAATTCTTCCGGACAACCTCCTCCCCTTTTCTGCCGTAGGTTTTCTTGATCGAGTTCTTGATAGCCGCAATCGCTTGATCCCGCGGCAAAACACCCGAGATCGCAAAGAAGCACGTCTGCATGATGGTATTGACGCGACCTCCCATCCCTGATTGCTGCGCCACCTTGTAACCATCGATGACGTAGAACTTCAGCTTCTTCTCAACGAGACCTTTCTGGATATGCAGCGGCAGCTTGTTCCATACCTCATCGGGACCGTAAATGCTGTTCAGCAAAAACGTTCCGCCTGGAACTGCTGCCTTCAGGACATCGAATCTTTCCAGGAAGACCCACTGATGGCAGGCAACAAAGCTCGCCTTGTTCACGAGATACGTCGAGTGAATCGGACGAGGCCCGAACCGCAGGTGAGACACTGTCGTAGAACCGGACTTCTTCGAGTCGTAGACAAAATATCCCTGGGCGTAGAAGTCAGTGTCCTCACCGATGATCTTGATGGAGTTCTTGTTGGCCCCGACAGTTCCGTCGGCCCCGAGTCCAAAGAAAAGAGCGCGCACCACGTCCTCGGCCTCGGTGGAGAACTCCGGATCATACTCGAGGCTCGTGTGCGTCACGTCGTCATTGATGCCGACGGTGAAGTGATTCTTTGGCTTGTCCTTCTTGAGCTCGTCGAAGACGCCTTTCACCATAGCCGGAGTAAACTCTTTTGAGGAAAGCCCGTACCGGCCTCCGATGACGCGCGGCATGGCGCTCAGCGGCAAGGACCCGCTCATCATCGATTCAGTCAAGGCAGTTATCACGTCCATATACAGCGGCTCACCCGCGGCGCCGGGCTCTTTCGTCCGGTCGAGGACAGCAATGCGCTTGACCGACTTCGGGAGGGCATTCACAAAATGTTCGATTGAGAACGGCCTGAACAAGCGGACCTTCAGCAAACCGACTTTCTCACCGTGACCAGCGAGGTACTCGACGGTCTCGTGAGCGGTCTCGGTCCCTGATCCCATCATCACGATGACCCGCTCGGCATCAGGCGCCCCGATGTACTGGAAAAGCTTGTACTGGCGCCCCACGACCCGTGCGAACTTGTCCATGGCCTTCTCAACGATTCCCGGGCAGGCGGTGTAGAACGGATTGACTGTCTCGCGTGCCTGGAAGAAAACGTCCGGGTTTTGTGCCGATCCGCGCAAGACCGGATGTTCGGGGGAGAGGGCACGTGCGCGATGCTGCCGAATGAGGTGGTCATCCATCATCTGGCGGATGTCGTCTTCCGCCAGCTCCTCGATCTTCATGACTTCATGGGATGAGCGGAAGCCGTCAAAGAAGTGAACAAACGGGACTCGCGCCTCCAGGGTCGCCGCCTGAGCGATCAGGGCGAAATCCATGATCTCCTGGACCGAGTTCGAGGCGAGCATCCCCCAGCCGGTTGAACGAACGGCCATCACGTCGCTGTGATCACCGAAGATGGAAAGCGCGTGCGTCGCAACTGTTCGGGCCGCGATGTGAAAAACGGTCGGCGTGAGCTCCCCTGCAATCTTGAACATGTTGGGAATCATCAACAAGAGGCCTTGCGATGAGGTGAACGTCGTCGTCAGTGCTCCGGTCGTGAGCGCTCCGTGCGCAGCACCCGATGCTCCTCCCTCGCTCTGCATCTCAATGACGAGAGGCACCGTCCCCCAGATATTCCTCCTCCCTTGCGCGGACCACTCATCCGCCCACTCTCCCATATTCGAGGAAGGCGTGATCGGATAGATGGCAATCACTTCATTCGTCTTATGTGCAACGTATGCTGCCGCTTCATTCCCATCGATTGTTACCATTTCTCTTTGGACTGCGTTCTTTCCCTTCTTCTCTTCTGATGCAAGCTCTTGATCCGACATTGTTGGCTCTGCCTTTCTTCAAGAATAAATATCAACCACGTAGCGCACCTTTTAATTCAAGAACTATTCCACCGACGTGCCCTCGATTCTTTCGTGAAATCCTGGAAAAGGCTTGGAAAGCAAATATTCTGATTCTCATTCTTGAGAATCCCGGAACTTTTTTGGCAGAATGAATAAATGAGAAAGCAGTAGTGGGAATCATCAAAGAGTGCTCCGCTCTGCCGCGCGCGGGCGGTCTGCGCATCCCGCGTGTGCGGACTTCCACCGGGATCCGACGGAGTTCGAAACACCCATGTTCACGCGCTCCTCTCACCTTCAGTCTGATCACTCAGAATGGGCGCCGACGGGCCGCATGAGCTCAGGACTTCTCCGGTGAACCAACAGAATGGAAGAAAGCCTGCTGTCAAATCCGATTCGCTTGCGCACGGACCGTGTGGAAGATTTGAGAATTTTTCATTTTCTTGAATTCCGCAAGTTCTTTGAGCCCGCAACACTCTTAAGAACTCAACGATGCCTGAAACGCTCAGAATCATCGGCAGCGGGACCGGCAAGAGGTACGGAAATCCAATGAGGCGCAATGAGATTGAAGCAACGGATTTGCGGCAGCTCGAGATCAAAGGAGACGAGTTTGGCGTGATGAGCCTCGAGCCTCCGCTGATGAACACAGGGGTAGGCGAACAAATCCGACAGCACCATGAAGGAACAACCGCGTAAGCGAGCAGGATTTCCCCATCGATGAAGAAGCGATTCCTTCTCATTCTCTCGACTTCGGGGGGCGCGGGCCACATTCGCGCCGCAGAAGCGCTCCATCAGGCAGTCCAGACCAGCGACCTGCCGATCAAATCTGATCACCACGATTGTCTGGATTTCACATCGGGGGTGTTCAAGCGGATCTACTCGGGGTCGTATCTCGCACTCGTCAATCGCATCCCGGGGCTCTGGGGTTATTTCTACGACCAAGCTGAAAGGAAGCCATACGGCAAGAAGGGCTTGGTGAGGCTTTTTGACCACTTCAACTACGGAGGCTATCTCGAAGCGTTGCGCTCGATGAAACCCGATGCCCTCATTTGCACTCACTTCCTGCCATACATTTCGATCTCAGAGAGGATCCGGCGAGCCGGAATCCGCGCACCGGTCTTTGCGGTCACCACCGACTTCTATGCGCACCAGCTCTGGATCGATCCGATCGTCAGCCGATATTATGTTCATCACGACGAATCGGCTTGGCAGCTGCATGCGAAGGGCGTGTCTCGAGAGAGAATCTCCGTCAAAGGCATCCCGGTTTTGCGCGAATTCACACGCAAGCTCCCCCAAGGGACAGCACAGCAACTCCTGGAGCTCCACGAGAAGAGGTTCACACTTCTCGTGCTCTCCGGCGGTTTCGGCGTCGGGCGAGTGGAGCAACTGGTTGAGGTGGTCGCAGAGACGATGGGTCACCACCGGTCGAAAAGGTTCAACCTTCTGGTGGTCTGCGGCAAGAATCAGAAGGCCAAAACGAATTTGGAAAAGAGGAGATTTCCTGCCAATATCCACGTGAGGGTCTTCGGCTTTGTGACGAACATCCACGACCTCATGGACGCATCGGATATACTCGTTTCGAAGTCCGGCGGGCTCACGTCGGCGGAGTCGATGGCGAAGCGGCTGCCGATGATCATCGTCGACTCGATTCCCGGGCAAGAGACGCGCAACGCCGAAATGATCGTTGAACATGGCGCGGGATTGCTCGCGCTCGATTTGCCGAATCTCGGCTACAAGCTTCGTCGAGTGATCGAGGAACCCGCCACCCTGCGACGAGCTCGGCAGGCGACACGCCAACTGGCAATGCCGCATGCCGCGCGGGAGATCATCACAGACATCTATTCGTTTCTCGAACACCGCCGCTAACGCACCACGGAAAGCGAGGATCTCGATGAAAATAAGGGTGAATAACTCAACGTTGAACTACACCGAGCGAGGATTGCCGCAAGGCTCGCCTATCGTCTTCATACACGGCTTCCCATTCAACCACTCCACATGGGAGCCGCAGATGAAAGCCCTCCCGCACCACTTCAGGGCCATCACGTACGACGTGCGAGGGCACGGCGAGAGCGATGTCGGCGATGGTCAGTATTCTATCGAGTTCTTCGTCGACGACCTGATCGCACTGATGGATCATCTGGTGATCGACCGGGCTGTCCTCTGCGGCCTGTCGATGGGGGGCTACATCGCGCTCCGAGCGATCGAACGGCATCCGGAGAGGGTGAGCGGGCTCGTCCTCTGCGATACCCGCAGCGAGGCCGATTCAGATGAAGGCAAGGTCAAACGCTCAGCGACGGTCCGGTCAGTCAGAACCAAAGGCGTGGCGGCCTTTGCGGAGGAGTTCGTCAAGCTCGTGTTCGCGGATGAAACGTTCGAGATGAACCCTCTGCTGATCAGTATGATCAGGGCGATGATCGAGGCTAATCCTCCCCTCGGTATCTGTGGAACAGCATTAGCGCTCGCCGGTCGGACAGACACAACGAAGGCTCTCACGTCAATAAACGTCCCCACGCTCATCGTCGTGGGCGAGCATGACAAATTGACGCCGCCTGATGCAGCGCAGGCCATGCAGAAGAAGATTGCCGGCTCGGAGTTACGGATCATTCCCCACGCCGCCCACCTCAGCAATCTTGAGAATTCGGTGGAGTTTAACAAGCACCTGATCGGATTCCTGTACAGACTGAAATGAACAGCCGGCTGGACAGACCCTCGAGCTCGTCGGAATGACACAGCTGGGAACTCTGCAAGAATCCGTTGTCGCATGCAGACGATGTCCTCGCCTGGTGAAGTGGCGTGAAAAGGTCGCAGAGGAGAAAACGAAGCGGTTTGCCGAGTGGGATTATTGGGGAAAGCCGAACCCGAGCTTCGGCGACCCGAGCGCCGAGCTCTTGCTCATCGGGCTCGCGCCCGCAGCTCACGGGGGCAATCGCACAGGCAGAATGTTCACCGGAGACAGGAGTGGCGATTGGCTGTACCGTGCACTTCACAGGTTCGGGTTTGCCAATCAACCAACGTCTTCTTCCAGGGACGACGGGCTCAAGCTCGCCAATTGCTACATCACAGCAACCTGCCGCTGCGCGCCTCCTCAGAACAGACTCTTGCCGGAGGAAATCTGCAACTGCCGACCTTATCTTCTGAGGGAATTGGAATTGCTGGGGCGGGTCAAGGTCATCGTGGGGCTGGGGAAAGTGGGATTCGATTCGGCCTTTAGCTCCCTTCAGGAACTCGGATGGTCTCTCCTGAAGAAGAAACCGATCTTCGCTCACGGAGCAGAGTACAAGGTCACGAACAAGATCACACTGATCGCATCCTTCCATCCGAGCCAGCAAAATACATTCACCCGGAAGCTCACCCGGACGATGTTCGATGCGATCTTCCGGAGGGCCAAGAAGCTCCTCGAGATCAACTAATCCCGATACACGCCTTGACTTCTCGAATCGGTACAATCGCAGCTGCACACCGCTGGCTAATCATCCTCTGCCTCGTATTTCTCGGGCTCGGCATCTTCCGTTTGAATGACCTGTCGCTCTACACAGACAGCACTCGCTATGTCATCTGGGGATCCTCGTTCGCCCACCTGAAAGGACTTGTCGACGATACGCAACCCGAGCCTGAGCGGTACATTGTGAACGCGCCGCTCTACGCGGTGCTCCTCTCTCCCGCCCTGGTTCTCTTCCCCCTTTCCCTGACGGCGGCGAAAGTATGGACAGTACTCTGGGCAGTTGCCTTTCTCGTCCTCTTCTACCTGTATCTAGCGCGAGCGGCGGGGAGGACGCTTGCGATCATCGGTCTCATCCCGCTTGTCTTCAATCCGCTCTTCCTCCTGATCTCCACAGAGGTGTTGTCCGAGGCATCCTTTCTGGCGCTCGCGTTTCTCAGCTTTCTGCTGCTCGACCGGGTTGAGGAGCCTGAGAGGGAAAGCCGGCGGGGCGTTCTCCTTCTCGTCATCATCCTCTCCCTCACGGTTCTGCTGCGCGAGGTGGCTATCGCCCTCGTCGGCGCGGTCATCCTGTATTTTCTGCTGCGCAGAGAAGACAAGCGTGCAGTTTTCGTCTTGGTCGGCGCCGTCGTCTGTTTCAGCGCCTGGCTCCTTCGGAATCTCGTTCTCGTCGGCACGCCGCCCGCTTCGCAAGCGACGAACCTCAGCTTCATGTTCGAGCATTTCGTTACATCCCCCTCTGCGCCTCTGATCCAGGAGATTGCTCTGAGGGTCATGAACAACGTTCGGGGCTACGCGCTGCACGCTGCCGGCTTGCTCTTCTATCCCATTCCGGACGTCCTGATCGTCGAGCCCTCCGGGGTCTTTCGAGCATACTATCGGACGCTCGTCGTCGCCAAGTATATCATCCCGGTCATTTTCATCCCGCTGCTTGTTCTGGGGGTCTGGCGAGATCTCCGAGAGCAGAAGACAGGGCCCGTCAGGATTTTGTTTCTCCTCGGGTATTCTTGCATCATCCTTGCGTACCCGATTCACGATGTTCGGTTCCTGCTCCCGCTCCTCCCCTTCTTCATCCTCTATCCAGTTCTGGCGCTCCGTTGGATCAGAACGAAATGGTTCGGCCCGGTGCGTGTGCTCCCAGGCATCGTGGCGGCATCATTCTCCTTGCTCGTCGCGGGACCGAACCTGATTTGCGTGGCGGAGATCATCCATACGAACATCCGATACTCCTCGGATCCGATCAAGCTCTATGACCACTTGAGATCGGTGGGGCTGGGAAAGAACATGTTCACGAGACCCTGGAAGCTTATGGGATCCTGGATCGAGCAGCACGCTCCCGGCGATATCGTCATGGCGAGCGCCCTCAAAGAGATGAGCATCTTCATCGGAGAGAGGAAGCTGCTGGAGCTCAACAACGGCGTTCCGGTGACGACATTCGACCACTACCTCCGCGACTTTGCCGTGGATTACCTGCTCTCCACAAGCTCGTGGGACGATTTTCGTTCGTATGAATTTCAGATGGCAGAATCCAAACGGTTCTGGTTCGAGCCCGTCGAACAGATCGCAGGGATGCAGCTCTATCGAGTGCACACGACCTATACCTTGCCGAAGGAGGAATGGCTCAACAGCAAACGCATGCCGTTCGATACCGTCACGGCCAACGGTCTCCTCCGGAAGGGTCGCGCGGAGATTCTCAGGCAGCGCTACGAGGATGCGATCGCTTCGCTTCGAAAGGCACAGGAGCGCGCGCCATCGCAAGCGATGATTGCGTACCAGCTGACGGTTGCGTACGCCATGGATGGCAGGCTCAAGGATGCCTCAACTCAGCTTCAGAAGTTGTTCGGCTTCCCACAGTCCTCAACCTACACTCCGCTTGCCGCGCGGCACCTCGCCGTTGCGCAACTGCAGCGTCAAGCGGCGTCGATGAATCCCGTGCAACGCCCCTTGGTGCTCTATGACGTCGCTACATTCTACTGGAATTTCGGGTATTACCATCAAGCCTACGCGACTCTTCGGGAGACCCTGAGAGAGAATCCGACGTTCTTCCGCGGGCTCCTCTGGGGTTGGTACTATGGGACGGAGCTCGGTGACACGACGCAGTCGGCTCTTTACTTGCGCCAGCTCGAGAGTATTGATCGCACGAATCCGGTGGTGCAACAGTTCCACGCTATTGCCTCCCTCTCCGATACGCTGCGTCGCCTTTCCGATCCGGTGAAGCGGGGTGAGATCCGCCTCGCGATCGCCCGTTCGTATGAGGCCGTGGACCTGCCGGAGGAGGCCATCGACGAAGCGCAGCGCGCGATCCGCGAGAATCCGTCGAGCGCCGGGCCCTGGATTTTTCAAGGAGAATTGTTTGAGAGAAGAAAGGCTGAACGGACTGCCAGAGTTGCATACATGCAAGCGCTCAAACTTGATCCGACGAATGCGGCAGCCAGGGCGAAAGTCAGGGAGTAGGATTTGCGGCTCTGTGCGCTATCAGTTATCTTGCAATGTGAAAACATGATCGGATTTTTCGATGAGTCGGGTGATCTGAGCCGGCAGGCAAACGCCCTCTTTTTGGTCCTGGGAGTCTGGGCTGAGAATGACATAAAGATCGGCATGTTCATGAGGAAGTGGCTACGGAGACTCAAGCAGGAGGGGTACAGATTCAGTGAGGTAAAAGGCTCGAGTCTTTGTCCGCGTCAACGATTAGAGGGTTTGAAGAAGGCTGAGGAGGTATTCTCAAACGAAATACGAATTCAGATGTCTCTGCTGGCGATGAATGACATTGTGGCGGACTACAGGCTGTTTTGGCCCAGACGATGGTCCGAAAGCGAGATTCACCAAGCCATATTGTATGAAATGATGCTTCGCACGCTTCGCGACGAGAACTGCCGCTCTGCAAGAATCGCAATCGACGCCAGGCATTCGCTGCCGCCTCGTTTCTTCGAGAGAGTCCAAAGCCTTTTGCGAACAAACTTGTCACTCAGCTCAATGGCAGTTTTTCGCGACGCGTCGCACCGACAAAAGGGGATCCAACTCGCTGATGTTCTCTGTAACCACTTCTACCCGCAGTGTCGATCTTTCAGCGGCGCGCTGGGTGAAGGCATTGACACAATCGCACGCTGCACAACGATTCCCTCAGATTTGCGGATTTTTGGACCTGACGACCTGCTGGCGTGTCTCCACGATTTCCAAGAATCAGGAGGATACTTATGAGTCGAGTGATGATCTACATCGACAATAGCAACTTGTTTTCAACTGCGCGACAGATTGACCCGAACCTTAGAATTGACTATCCAAAACTCTTTCACCTTCTGCTTGGAGCAAGAGATCTCGCTTGTGTCAAAGTATACGGCAGTGAGCCCAATCCGCCGATCGCTGAGCAATCTAGCTTCTACAAGTTCCTGCGCTCTCAGGGATACTTGATTACAATTCTACCACTGAAGAAGATTGGAAAAGGTTATGAAGAGAAGGGAGTCGATATGGCCCTCGGTATGGAAATGCTGATCGACGGTTTTCAAAAACACTTCGATTGTGCTATACTGGTTTCAGGGGATCGGGACTATGCCAGACTTGTTGAGAGGGTTAGAAGAGACTGCGGTTGGTCGGTAGAAGTTGCCTTTTTCGAGACTGGGATTTCATCAGAACTGAAGCTAAGCGCCCAGAAATTCATAAGTCTTACCAAGAACTTAGCCGTCATCAGACGGTAAACAAGAGCGAAGGCCAACCAAGCGGTTGGCCTTCTTAGGATATCTACTCTAAGACTCGACCTTATCCTCCGGAACACAACAATTGTGTCCAGACCGAGCCCGCCCTCTGGAATTAATCAACCGTGCGGCCCAGCAGGGACTTTTTTATTCCAACACGGCTGGCCTGCTGAAATCCCCTTTCGAGGCACCCTCGGTTTACGCATCCCGACTCGGGGACGCCCCCGAGGTATCAGTGAGGTCTTACTGAAATCAATGTATCCCGGCGGCGATTTAAAGTCAAGAGTTTTTTTATTACATTGTTTTATTATTTATGAGAAACAGGGAATAATCAACCTTGATATGAGGCGATATGATCATGAACGAAAAAACATTGCCGGGCTTTTTCGCACAGATGGAAACCGAGCAGTTCCGGAGATTTCGCCGACTGCGGATGACCGAAGCGCTCCGGTCGATGGTACGGGAAACAGAACTGTCAACAAGCGATTTCATTTACCCCCTGTTTGTCGTCCCGGGCACACGAGTGCGCCGCGAAGTGGCGTCCATGCCCGGAGTGTATCAACTCTCCGTCGAGGAAGTTGTGCGGGAGTGTGCGGAACTGAAGACCCTGGGCATACCCGCCGTCATCCTCTTTGGGATCCCTTCCCACAAAGATGATGTCGGCAGCGAGGCGTACGATGAGGCAGGAATTGTCCAGCTCGCGATCCGGGCGATCAAGAAGGATGTCCCGGAGATGGTCGTTATCACGGACGTCTGCCTCTGCGAATACACGTCCCACGGACATTGCGGGATTGTCAGAGGGAACGAGATCGTCAACGACGAATCGATCGAACTGCTCGCCAAGGAGGCCCTGACGCACGCTCAGGCCGGCGCGGATATGGTCGCCCCGTCGGACATGTTCGACGGACGGGTGAAGGCGATCAGGACGATCCTGGACGAGAACAACTTCCAGAACGTCCCGATTATGTCGTATGCGGCGAAGTATGCTTCGGGCTTCTATGGCCCATTCCGCGACGCCGCGGAAAGCACACCGAAGTTCGGCGACCGGCGCTCGCATCAGATGGACCCGGCCAATTCCGACGAGGCCCTGCGGGAGGTGGAGCAGGATATCCTCGAGGGGGCTGACATCGTTATGGTGAAGCCGGCGCTCCCCTATCTTGATGTCGTCAGGCGGGTGAAGGATCGGTTCCGGATGCCCACGGCGGCCTATAACGTGAGCGGCGAATACTCCATGATTAAAGCCGCCGGCCGCAATGGGTGGATCGATGAAGCACGGGTGATGATGGAGGTCCTGACGAGCATCAAACGGGCCGGCGCGGACCTCATCCTGACCTATTTTGCCAAGGACGCTGCAAAGGTGCTGCGCTAATTCGACGACCGCGTTGCCCGCATTCCACGCCTCGGGATTTCGCTCTTGAGAAACGTCCTCGTTACCGGCGGTACAGGCTTCATCGGCTCCAATCTCGCCCTTGCGCTCCTCGCCGAAGGATGTAACGTACGCGTTCTCCGGCGGCGTGATTCCGACCTGCGGGCCCTTGGAAACGCTGATGTCGAACACTGTATCGGAGACCTTCGAGACGCTTCATCCCTGCGGCGGGCTCTCAAAGGCTGCGACACCGTTTTTCACACAGCCGCAATGGTTTCGTACTGGAGAAAAGAGCGGGATGAGATGTACGACGTCAACATCGGGGGGACGCGCAACCTCGTCGAGTTGTGTCTCGGGCTCGGCGTGAGACGGCTGATCCACACAAGCTCCGTTGCGGCGGTTGGTTACTCGGAGGAGGGAGGTCTTGCGCAGGAATCGAACGAGTTCAACTGGGATCGGTTCGACATCGGCTACCGTACCTCGAAGCATCTGGCGGAGAGAGAGGTTCAGGAGGGCGTGAAGCGCGGCCTGGAGGCGGTCATCGTCAACCCCTCGATCGTGATAGGTCCGCGGGACATTCATTTCCACGGCGGTCAGCTCATCCGCGACATCCACAAGAAACGGATCTTCTACTACATCACCGGCGGGATGAACATCGTCTACGTCGACGATGTCGTGCGAGGTCACATACTCGCGGCCCGTCAAGGTCGCTCAGGCGAGCGATATGTCTTATGCGGCGAAAACCTGACGCATAAGGAGATCATCTCCACGATCGCCGAGATCGTCGGCGGCTTACGGCCGTTCTTCCGGTTTCCACCTGGGGCGGTTCGGATGATTGCTGCGACGGCGGAGGGTATCGGCAACCTGCTCAACGTCAAGCCGTGGGTGACGCGCGAGCTCCTTGCCAGCAGCGGAATGACGTATTACTTCAGCTGCGACAAGGCACGGCGCGAGTTTGGCTATCAGATGACGCCGTTCAGGGAGGCGGTACGACGCACGTTCGAATGGTACAAAGAAGAAGGACTTCTGTAAGACCCCAAGCGACTCGGAGACCCGATTCGTGCAAGAAAGCTGATCGATGATATCTATGAAAACGAAACGCACCTTCAGAACGCCAAAATCAGATAGGCTCTTCGCGAAAGCTCAGACCGTCATTCCCGGCGGCGTCAACTCTCCGGTTCGTGCATTCAAAGCTGTCGGGCGCGGGCCCCTCTTCATCAAGAGGGCGAGGGGAGCGTACATTTGGGACGTAGACGGCAACAAGTTCATTGACTACGTCGGCTCATGGGGACCGATGATCCTCGGCCACGCTCATCCGAGAATTCTCAGAGCATTGCGCGACGCCGCAAACCGCGGGACGAGTTTTGGTGCACCGACCGAACTCGAGGTCAAAATGGCCGAACTCATCACGCGAATCGTCCCGTCGGTTGAAGTCGTTCGGATGGTCAACTCCGGTACCGAAGCGACGATGAGCGCAGTCCGGCTCGCCCGTGCCTTCACGAACCGGGAGAAGATCATCAAATGCGAAGGTTGTTACCACGGACACGGCGACTCGTTCCTGATCAAAGCCGGTTCCGGCGCGATGACGCTCGGCGTGCCGGATAGCCCAGGAGTCCCGGCCGGTGTTGCCGGGGGAACGCTGACGGCACCGTTCAACGACCTGGCGGCTGTTCGACGCCTCGCAAAGCAATTCTCAGGCGCCGTGGCTGCCATCATCGTCGAGCCGGTAGTCGGCAACATGGGATGCGTTCCCCCTAAACCAGGCTTCCTCGAAGGGCTTCGAGAGCTCTGCAACGATCAGCGCATCATCCTGATCTTTGATGAAGTTATGACCGGATTCCGCCTCGCGCTCGGGGGAGCTCAGGAACTCTTCGGAGTGACACCGGACCTGACTACCTTAGGGAAGATCATCGGTGGTGGACTCCCCGTCGGCGCCTATGGTGGGAAGAAAGAGATCATGGATTTGGTTGCGCCGTCCGGGCCGATGTATCAGGCGGGCACGCTGTCCGGCAATCCCCTGGCGATGGCTGCAGGGTTCGAAATGCTGACGATCCTCTCAGCAAGAAAATCGATCTATAGGGAATTGGAAAAGAAGGCGATGGAATTGGAGGAGGGAATTCGAGAGAATCTGCAGAGGCTGGGACTGGGACTCACGTTCAACAGATTAGGGTCGATGTTCACGCTCTTCTTCACTGAGCAAGAGGTAACGGATTACCCCTCAGCAAAGTCATCCGATACGCGAAGGTTTGCGCGTTACTTCAACGCCATGCTCGAACAAGGGATCTACCTACCCCCTTCGCAGTTCGAGGCGGCATTCCTGTCAGCAGTCCACTCCCCTACTGATATAGAAGCGACTCTCAAAGCAAGCCTCCGGGCGCTTCGAGCTGCCTACAAATAAAAACTCCGTCCCTCGTTCTTCTCGAGAGACGGAGTCTCAAATATCCCCCCTCACTTCCTAAACCTCAATCTCTAAAGGATCTTTGCCCGGAAGCTAAAGGTCGCTGTTCCAGAAATATTCGGTGCGTCCACACTGATGTTGACGATCATCGTCTGCCCAGTTTGCGCTCCTCCGCTCGACGACAGGTCACTCACGTAAATGGTGAAGTCTGTCACGCGCGGACCAGGGTCGACAACTGCGGGGTAATTTTGCAGAACGAATGGCTTACTCGTCGAAAGGTCACCAGATACCCCAAATTTGATTCCGATCAGATCACTGGTAAACTCGATCGTTGCCGTTATGGTCGTACCAACAGGCAAAGGGTTCCCGCGACCATCGGTTAGACGAATCGGGATCGCCGCGGACGATCCTCCGCGCGGCACTACAATTTCTGTCGTGGGCAGCCCCTCGGCGGTGACTGGAGCCATGCACCATAGGACCCGAAGGCTGTCGATGATGTCAACGTTCTCCCTGCCCTGGGTTTGAGCATAGATCCAGAAATATCCTTCTTTCTGGTAGTATGTGGGCCTTCCCGCGAGAGTCGTGCCAGAGGCAGTCGGCTCTGGATTGCCGCCGAGGAAGTTCACGACTGCCCTACCGTTCACATCCGTGTAGGCACCATTACCCGTTTGGATTACTCCTGCTTGACTGTGAAAATAGACCGCTGTCCCGCTGGCCACAGGGTTGCTAAACGTGTCGCCGACCTGCACAAAGAACAAAGGTCCGAAGTTCGGTTTCATAATCGCGAATGAGTACGCGTTTGTATTAAATGTGAAGTGGGGTGGATCTGGGAAACCCGCGTGGACAGTGACTTCCACAGGCTGCGAGACGATAATCCGGCCATCGGGTAGCGTGACCCGAGCCACAAGCTTAACCACACCTGCCTCCGTTCCGCTCACAATGCTCGCTGTGAACTGCCCTCGTTGATTCGTCACCGCCGTGGGCGGGATGACGGTAGGAGGTGTTCCACCTACGACAGAAGAGTTCGGGAAGAAATCGATATTGAATGTAGCCGACACGCGGTTGGATGTATCGATTGGCGTTCCGAGTGAATCGCGGACCTCGAACAGAATAACTGAGTTTTCAAGCTTACCGACTCCTGCTACGAAGATATCAGTCGCGGTCGGCTTTCCGATGATCGCTACTTGCGACGGTTTGCGGGCCGACGGTGGAACGTCAATGACGGTGGCGGCCGTTTGCTGGATTCCCGAGAATTTGTACGTCGCGTTGCCGTTCTGACCGCTGGTTACCTGGATCGTCACATTCACCAGACCGCCGGGACCACCCGTTCTCTGATCTCGCAGACGAACCGAGAATTGAGTATACGTCGGGTCATCGGTATCGGGCAGCGTGACAGATTTATCTCCTTCGACGGTCAGTTCCCCTGCCCCTGCACCATCCACAGAGACAGTGATTCCGGTCCCTTCCGTCAAGGGATTCCCGTTAACGTCCTGTACGTTGAAGTTGAACGAGTACGAGCCGCTATCGGTGATGACGAATGGCTGCGAGGGAGCGAGGATTCTCGGCGCGCCGGAGAAAACAACCGGAATCGTCCTGGAGACAACCGTACCACTGTCGCCGACTGTTTTCGCCGTAATGATCGCGATGCCTCCGATCGGACGGGGATTCCCCGAGATCAGATCGACCCCCGCAATTCCATCCTTGTCGGTCGGCGCGGAAGCCTGGATGACTCCTCCCGTCGTCGTGAAATAGACAGCTGTTCCTTCCTGGACCGGGTTTCCGTCCTTATCACCGACGATGACTTGTATCTGATCACGCAGGTTGTCATAGAGGAGGCCCGCGATATTCGCCTTGGTTCTGCTGATCGAAAACCTGTCCTGGATCGGCAGACCTCCGGAGATGGTGATTCGCACAGGGCTTGATTTGATCACGTGACCATCGACGATTGCTGAGGCGAAGACCTGAAGCACGCCCGCCTTCGTCCCGCTCGTCACGCGCGTGCTCACCCGTCCTGTCAGGGCATCGGACACCTGTGAGACGGGGAAGACAAACTCTCCGCCCTCAGGTCCGCCAAGGATGGCGAAATTCACGTTCACTTTGTTGCTGCCGGAAACAGGGACGCCGATCGAATCACGGACCTCGAATGTCAATTGAGCCGTCTCATTTGATCCTGTTCCCCGGATGCCGATATTGTTGTTCGTAGCTCCCGCAAGAAAGATGCTCGCTGCCTTGCCCGAAATGGTGGACGTGATGGGACTCGTACTGTCCGCCTTCAAGCGCAGCACAATCGTCGTGTCGACTCCCGGATTGATGGCGAAATCGACCGTGTCGTTGCCAAATCCTACGCGCGAGGCGACCACTTTGCCTGCCAGGTGAGCAGTAAGCTGGAACTTGAGTGCAAAGGAGCCGTCATTTTTCGACGTATCTCTCGCCAGCCCCCCGAGATCGTAGACAATCGCATTAGGCACGGCTGTGAGGTTGTCATCCCTCAGAACCGTTCCGTTGACCGTGGTCAGCGTCCCAGTCCCCGGCTGCTCGACAGGCTCTGTCGCATTTTGGCAACCGGACTGGAGCATCAGAATCGTGACAATCCCCCACAACAAAAGCACTCGTATGTTCATAGAACTCTCCCCAGGTACGTTGGACTGTTCCGGTAGCAGAGACTTTGTCATTGTTTCTTCATTCGTTTTTCAGTGTCCTCACGAGCTTCCTTCAGCTTCTCTTGGATGAGGTTGCGGCTCTTGCCGAGCTCGTTGATCCGCTCGTCGATCGTCGGCACAAGTTCCGCCCGAAGAACGATCAACAGCTCTTTCCGGTCGACGCTGACCTTGTCATACCCAAAGACGTATCGCAGGCCGAAGACCCACCACGGCAGATCTTTGAGAAGCGGAATACCCTGGCGCGTTGTGTTCTCCTCGTTCGTATAAAGCCCGCCGACGTAGTTCTCCTCACCATTGAGCAGCATGATCTTCCCGGAAGTCTCCGTCTTGTTGACGAGCGTGCTGACGGTCCCCGGCACAACACTGCTTTTCGTCGCCGTGTAGCTCAAATCGATCAGTTCATTGTTGGCGTACTTGTAGATCGTCGGAGTAATCTCGAGAATTGTACCGGCACTGTAGAATCTATCGATCACGTTCCCCGCAAAGTCCCTCTCTTTGATGGAGAAGTCGGTGCCGACCTGAACCCGCCCTTTCGATCCGGAACGAACGGTCACCTGCGGACGCCCGATGACTTCGCCGAGCTGCTCGCTTTCGAAAATCTTCAGCGCCCCTTCGACATTGACCGCGAGCTTTTTCGATGTCGGCGACACTGTGGCGCTGAAGATGTTGCTCGACACGACGTCGGCACCTGAGAACTCAACGCCGAGGTTGAGATCATTTCCGCGAAAGATGCTCCAGTTGATCCCGCTCTCACGCACCTTGGATTGGTCTATCTCAACGAAAATCGCGGAGATGGTCACCTCGCGGGTCTTGGCAATGATCGCACCCGAATCCGCACGAGCGACCATGCCACCGGGACCCGCTGCTCCTACCGCTCCACCCGGCTGAGCACCCACGGGAAAGACCTGGAAATAGTCCGGCTTCTCCTCGTACCAGAGATTGTTCGTCCGCAAGATCAGCTCGAAGGCGTCCTTCCAGTACATCGACTGGATCTCCACGCCGATCTTCGTGGTCAGCGGCGATGGATCGACGATCGGCTTCTTCAAGAACTTCTTGCTCAGCGCGCTGAGCGCCTGGATGGCCTGGTCATAGGGCACGTCGTTCTTGAATGAAACGAGCTCCTCCTGACTCACGAATTCTTTACCCCTGGCAGCTCGTTTGATCCTTTGCTCCTCTTGAGTCTGGGCGTTGGCCACCTGTCCGAGCAAGAGCGTGCTGCAGACGAACAGCATAAAGAATCGCTTGTTCATGACTCCCTCGTTATCGTTTCTTTTGCGCTTTTTCAAAGACCATTTTCTTTTCAATTTTCCGCGTGATGCCGCCTTCGTTGAGTGTAAACACCACCTTGCTCTCCGCCGGACTGATGCGGCTCACGAATCCCCGCCAGACCTTGTCGCCCAGGTGGAGCACCGTCAGTTCTCCCCTGTACAGGATAAACGCTTTTCCGGGCAGGACGGCCCTGACATCGACGCCTTTCACATCAATTTCATCCTCGGGTGCGTCCGTCGACACCGTCTGCAGGATCAGCGGATTGAATGGATCAAACGGTGACTGGGTGTATGTCAGCGATTTCGCCGCCAGCGACGTGTTCAGCTCCTGAATCTTGGTGAAATACGCATGGAGCTCCATTTGAAAGGCGATCCATTTCCGCGTCTCTTTCGTGTTCTGGTCAACCGCCTCCCTCGTCTCAAAGTTGATCCAGTTGATCTTGTAGAGCCGACTGCCGTTCTCCAGGTAATAGATGAACTTGTAGAGATTCTCAAACGCCCCTTCACCCTCGGTGAGCTGATAGATGTTGTAGCCGTACGGCCCGACGTCCCTCGTGCCTTCGAAGGTCATGTTGAATCGGACGAATTCGTTATCACTGGAGAACCCCGCTTCGTCGATGCCTTTGCTCATGTAGGCGTACGTCTGCGACGTGATATCGAACGGCGGAATCTCCTTGCTTCGAGAATCGTACCGGCGTTTGGTGTCCGCGAGGATAGTTGTGAGCTCCTCAACCTGGTTCACGGTCTGCGGGAAATCGACGAGCTCTTTTTCTATCCTCTGGATCTCCGTCTGCGCGGCCTTCAGCTGTTTCGGCTGGTAGTACATCCAGTAGAAAAGGCCACCGCCCGTGATGACCACGAACACGACAGCGAGGACGATCGTGTTACGTATCTTGAATGACATACTCGATTACCGTCGTTTAGTGGCTGTGGGCACGACATCACTCTTATCGATCTGTTCGACCAGCAGATCGAAATCATAGATGATTTTGTCTCGGATCGCCGTCGTTCGCACCGCTTTCAAGGTCGCCTTCTCGAACAGACTCGCGAGCCGCGAGATCCGCGTCCGGTAGATCGACTTTCCGCTGATCTTCAGAGAGCCGGGCTTCGACTCATCCCGTTGAATGCGGTAGATCCACAACGAGTTCAGATCCTCCACACTGTTCGCGAGGTAATGCAACACGCGACTCCATCGGTCGCTGCCGGGGGCGATCGAATCGTAGACCGCCGCGGCCTTCGAGTAGCGCTCGATATCCTTCTGCAGCGCCGCACGTCGGGCGCGCAGGATCTCCAGGTCTGCCAGGTCCTTCTGCTTACGGGATAGCAATTCTCTCGATCGCTTGATCTCCGCCGTGCGAGACTGGATCGACATGGTGAAGAACACGATCGATCCGACGATCAGCGCAGCCAGGATCCAGCCGTGCCAGGCGAGCTTGAAGGCCTTCTGTCCCTCTGTGATGACGAGGGGACACAGGTTGATGTCATAGAAGCCCTCATGTTTCGGGCTCAGCGCTCTCCAAGCCGTTGCCAAGGGGATCGCATATTCCGATACGGCTTCACCGATCAACCCTTCAAAGAGGCTGAGGTCAAGCTCCCGCACCTGGAGGTACTCCACTGCCGAGCTGGAGAATTGCGGGGCAAGCGATTCGCGAAGACTTACTTTGTGACTCTCACCGCAGAGAATGATCCGATCGATTCGGGTCAGAGCAATATTGTCTTGCTCGAGTAGGATACGACTGTAGATCGTATTCTCAATATTCGACGATCCGTACCCCTCACTGATGATGGGTGCGAAGTGGAGGTAGTTCTTCCCCTGCATGAAGATCAGCCGGCTGAAGTCATGGCCGACATACACGAGCACCGTCACTTCTTCGTCTTGAATCTCATAGCTCGAACGGACCAGACTCATCAACGCAATGTCAGCACTGTCGATCAGCTGGATCCTCGGGACCCTGTTGCCGATGAAAGGCTTGATTTCATTGAGCAGATCGAAGATCTGGAGCCCGTCTTCTCGAACAAGGCTCAAAATTCCACCCGGTGCCGTCGGGATGAAATCGAGCGCATCGACTGAGGGGGCGGCGGACCTCATCGCGGACAATTCCCGCGATACGTGCTTCTTGAGCTTCGTTCCTTTCAGCCCAAAATCACTCTCGAATTCCTGGTATGTTACCGCAGGCTCGCTCAGGGCGTACGAGAGAGTATACTTCGAAGAGGGGAGATCGGAGAGCATCGAAAGCAACACAGAGGCGTTGGTTTGCCCCTCCTCAGCGCCCATCTCAGGCGTGGCAGTCGGCTCCGCAAACGCTTCCGCAGTGGCCAGATCCTCGGCCATGCCTACTTCCTCCACACCAGGAGCTGCCTGCTTCTCTTCGAACTTCCTTATCAAGGCCACCGTCTTGAAATCGCGAAGGGTAGCCTTGTTCGATTTCATCGACAACTGCACGAACTTGAGCTCAAGACCATCGACAAAGAGAGCAACCGCGGTTTTGCCTTGGCCAGGAGTGTATGGCATTTCGAGCTATGCTCCCTATTGTTCTTGACTAGTTATGGTAATACGTCCAGTTCCGACATGCCGAGGTCTCCTCAGCCTTCTGTCGGGCTCACCTGTAAGAGTTGCTGTATACGGCGCTTGTTGTTGGCATAGTTGATGGCATTTTCAAGCGATATCTTCTTCTGCAAATACAGCCGCTTGAGATCTTGCTCCATCGTGATCATACCCTGATCCATACCTTCGGAGATCATTTGATAGATCTCACCTGTGTTGTTGTTCTTGATTGCGGCCCGAACGGATGCGGCACCCAACATCACTTCCTTCGCGAGGACGCGTTTCCCATCCAAGCTCGGGACGAGTTTCTGTGACATGACACAGCGCAGCGTGTCAGCGAGACGATTCCTGACTCGCTCCTGCTCGATCGGCGGAGTCTCACCGATGATACGGTCGATACTCTCAACCGCCGATGCTGTGTGCAACGTCGAAAACACCTTATGCCCTGAGTCCGTTATCTCCAGGGCGGTCAAGATCGTTTCAGGATCACGAAGCTCACCAATCATGATGATGTCGGGATCCTGCCGCAGTGCCTGAATGGCACCATCTTTGAACCCTAGGACATCACGCCCGACTTCTCGGTGACGGATAATGCACCGATCGGACCTGTGGACATACTCAATCGGCGACGCGATGATAACGACGTGAGCGTCGACAGCGTGATTGTTGGCATCGATGATCGAGTCGAGGGTCGAACTTTTGCCGGAGCCGGTGATCCCCGTGATCAGGCAGAGCCCCTCCTTTGTTCCCGCTAAGCTGAGAACTCGAGTGATATTCTGATGTAACTCGAGGCTCTTGTATGGTCGGACGGCGTTGTTGATCGCTCGCATATTCAGTGCGAGCTGATCAAGGTCAAAATAAGCATCGGCACGGAACCTGCGAAAATCGTTGTTCTCCAGATACAGCATGTGGGAGAAATCCAGATTGCGATTCTCGTAGAGAAAAGCCCGTTGCCGTTCCCCCAGAACGCTCTGGATCAGATAGTTCATCTCGTCGGGTGCATACTGACCCATCACCTTGTCCGGCTTCTTCGATCCATAAATGCGATACCAGATGGTGCCCTGCGAGCCATAGCCCCCCATGTCAATATCGGATGCGTTGAGCGAGAGCATCTTGGTCAAGAAGTAGTTCAGCAAAGCACGCAGCTTCTGCTTGTCGCCTTCGTCCATGCGAGATAAGACATCACCGATCATCATCTGGCGCTCCAGGCCGGTCACGGTGGTCGGGAGCTGTGAGGCGAGACCCTTCAGGAGTTTGCGCGATTCAGCTACGAACGGTGGTTCTGTCGGAGTGATCGTGGGGGTTGCAGCCGGCGTCGGCGGCTTCGGGGCAGCAGCAGGATTCTGTACGGGGGTCGTCATCCGAGCGTCAGAATTGTTCTGAATGGACGTGAAATTCCGCTGATCAAGGGAGCCATCAGAGGCCCGTGCCTCGACGGACAGATAATAAGAAACTCCTAAAGAAAATGCAACTCCCTTAAAGAGAAATTTTTAAAGTCCGTCACATTTGCAGAGCGTAAGCGAGCTTAGGCTTTTCTTTACGGAATTCTGTTTTTCTTCTCAAAAATGAACACTTTCCGACGGTCAGAACTACTCCACCAATCGATTCTCACGCCCTCCGACGCCAGAATCGGGCCGTGATCTGCGGCACGTGGCAACTAGCTCGGGGCGGCGGGTTTCGGAGTTACGTGGTTGTCCAGTTCAGCCTTAAGCCCCTACAGCCAATAGTGAAGCAACCCGAAGAGCTTCCTTCACGCTCCCCCCTCTTGGAGTGACGTCTCAAAATGACCACCTTGGCTCCTGGAAGGCGCAGTTGTCACGGCGTCACGCAACCCGCAGGGATGTCGGCGTTTCGGCTCGGCGTATTGATTCTGGCATAAGCCGGCTCCAGCATCCCCTGTGGAACGGAGTTCTTAAGACGAAATCACCAGGCAAGTTGTGATAGGGGGCAAACTCGGCCAATGAAGTCTACACAGGGAAGTTCCTGGCTGCGAATGCTCGTGCTACGGGCCAATGTGTGGATCACGGAAAGCCTGATTCTCTAAGGTCGGCTAGTCCCGAATGGGCTTGACACCACATCGCGGAAGCTACGGTGCGTCTATCTGGCTCAAGGGGTGGGGCCACTGTGAAAGTGGTTTGGAGGTCCCAGGCGCTGGACGGCGCGAACAATAACGGCAGGCTCACCCGTTAGACTATCTTGGGTTGGCACGAGCTGCCGACCTCCCTCTTGCCGCAGAACGACGAAGGCACTCGGTGCGAACGAGTGCCTTCGTCGATTTTCTCAGTCTGGTTGTGCATCTCGAAAGAGGGTTGGCGTTAATCACCCTCCTCTGTTGTCGTCGCTACGACTTCTTCGAGCGTGGTCGAGCCCTCCTTCATCCGCTCCATTCCCGATCGCCGAAGAGTCCACATCCCGTCTTTGGCTGCCTGTTCACGTATGGCGTTCTCGTCCACTTTTTCGCCGGCGTTTAGGATGATCGTTCGGATCTCTTTTGTGAAATAAAGCGCCTCGTGGATAGCAGCTCGACCCTTGTATCCACCGTTGCATTTGTCGCAGCCGACGGCCTTATAAAATGTATGACTGTGCGCCTCTTCCTCCGAAAAGCCGAACTTGAGCAGATCTCCCTTTTCGTGATCATCCAGCGGTTCTTTGCAGACCTTGCAGAGCGTACGGACGAGTCGCTGTGCGACGATGATGTTGATGGCATAGGCGATCAGGAACGGCTCGATGCCCATCTTGTACAGACGCGCGACGGCGCTCGGCGCGTCGTTCGTGTGAAGCGTCGAGAAAACAAGGTGACCTGTGTTTGCAAGCTTGATAGCCGTCTCAGCCGTGATTTTGTCACGCATCTCACCGACGAGTACGATATCGGGGTCGTGACGGAGGATACCACGGATCGCTTGCTCGAATCCCATCTTCGGGCCGATCTTCAACTGGCGGGCCCCTTTGATGATATACTCCACAGGCTCCTCAACGGTCAGAACGTTCACCGTCGGATCGATTACCTGATAGAGGGCCGCGATCAGCGTCGTTGACTTTCCAGAACCTGTGGGGCCCGTCAGGATGATGATGCCTTGGGGCTTCGAGATTGCTTTGAAGAAGGAATTGCGGGCAGGTCCTTGGAGACCGAGCTTCTCCAGATCCGTGATGACCTTTCTGTCGTCAAGAACGCGGATGACGCAGCTTTCGAACTTGCTCTTGAACTCCGTTGTGACGATCGGCATGATCGATACACGGAAACGGAGCTGGTGCCCGTCGATCACGCGCTGGATGAACCCGTCCTGGGTCATCTCCCGCTCGAACCGGTCGACGTTTTTCGTGCGGTCCTTGACGACGGCCATGACCGCTTCCGGCATCGTGTTCTCCTGGCAATGCCAGACATGCAGGTTGCCATCGAGGCGGAACAGGAAATTCGTCTTGTTCCCTTCGGCAGGCACAACGTGAACGTCGCTTACTCCACTGCGGACAGCCTCCACCAAGCACCCTTCGAAGAGGTTCACCAGCGCGCTCTTGCTGATCTCTGCCTCAAGGGCTTGCTCATCCACGGACTCATCGCTCGAGGATCCGTCGTCGACCGTAATCGCCTCATCCCGCTGCAGGAGCTTCAAGAATTCGTTTTGCGCTGGGGCCACCTTCTCCATCAGACCCTGAAGGTCCTTGAGCCGAACGTAGCATATCTCATATTTCTTGACGCTGAAGCTGCGGGCGACAACGGGCAGGTTGCGATCCGTCGGATCCGCCGCGACGATGATCAGCTTGTCGGGCTGGCGTTCGTCATACTTGAATGGGAGCATCTTGGACTGAACCATCGCGTCGCGTTGCTGCTCCGGCAAAGCATCGACGAACTTCTTGACGAAGGCGATGCGCGCCTCGTCGATCTTTTCGTCCGTGAGGTAGATCTCGCGAAACGCATACAAGTTGGCAACTTCTCGGAACACGGAGTCGTGATCGGCACCAAACTCCGAAACCAGAATCTGCCCGAGGTTCTTACGATTCTTCTTGTTGTCCTCGGAATCCTTCATCTTCAAGGACTTCTCGAGGGTCTCAAAATCGATAATCCCCTTCTTCAACAGAGTATAACCGATTTTATCAGTTATATCTATTTCTGGCATGGATGTATTCCCTCGTAAGAGATTAGGAAATCAAATTCAATCTCAATTCAAGAACCACGTCGTTCGCTAGTTGAGCCCAACCAAATACATGATGTAGTGGATGATCGTCCCCGGAGCCTTCGGACGGATCGTCGCAGTCTCGGAAGAAACCAGCGTCAGCGCCGTCAGCACGAGCATAATGATCATCGAAACGGAGAGTTGGATAACCTCGATTGCGTTCGCGAGCTTGTACGTCGTCTCTTTCTCGTAATACTCCGCAAGCTGCATCGCCGTGTTCTTGACCGTTCCGGTCTCGGCTCCGGAATTGAATCGAGAGATCGCCGTCTGCGTGAAGACCCCCGTCGCCTGAAAGGACTCAGTCAGTCCTTTTCCTTTCTCCAGCATCATCGGAATGGCGATGGTCTTAATCTGGTGCTCCATGTATTTGTTGCCGCACGCCTCAGCCGCCATACGAATGACGTCAATGTTTTCGCCTGAGCCGCTGTAGAGCGCATAGAACACGCGGCAATAGATCTCGATCGACGTCTTGTGCAGCAACGGACCGACCACCGGCACCTTGATGATCGACTTATCCATGAGGAATTTGCCACGCTCCGTCGAAAGAAATCGTGCCAGAAGGATGATCGGGACTGCGATGGCTATGATCAGAGGGAGAAAATTGGCGGTAAGCCACCGGCTGAAGCCCAGCGTCGCTTTCGTCATGGGCGGGAGTTCGATCTTGAACTTCTCGAACATCTCGGCCGTCGCGGGGAAGATGTAGCCGACGTAGAACAGAACGGCGAGGAACAAGATGAACAGGGTTACCAACGGCATGATGAGCGCGCTCTTGAGGTTTCGCTTGAACTGCGCGTTTCGCTCCAGAAACTTTGCCGTGCTCTCGTAGATCTCGGTCATGTTGCCGCTCTTCGATGCAAGACCAAGCATGTTCGCCGTGAACTTGCCGAATACCGGTGCCTGTTTCAAGAAGACCTTCTCACTGTCCTTGCCTTGCTTCAGCTCGCTGTTGATCTCCTTCAGAGCATCGCGGAGCGCTTGGTTCCCGACGTCGTTCATCAACAGCATCAGGATCTCGTTGAACGGAAGCTTCTGCCGCATGAGATCCGCGCTCATTCGCACAAACGTAATCACCTCCGTCGCAGGCGCTGCCCGCTGCTTGTTGCCGAAGAGTTTCTTCCGCACATAGATGACCCGATAGCCCATCTTCTCGAGGGCTTGCTTCACCTCATCCTTGGTATATGACTTCTGCTCGCCATCGATCGGTTTCTCCGTTCCCTTCTGCACGCGGTACAGCCAGTTCACGCGCTCAAAAACGCCAGTCAGCTTGAACTTTTTGTCCGTTGCCAACTGCGACGCCTTTTGCTTCGCATCTTTGAGGCTGTCGGCATTGACCATGCCCGAGATGGGCTTGCCGCCAACCGTGATGCCTTCGATCTTGAACTCAGCCATGGCTTCCCTCTGAAGACTTGCTTACTCGATTTTTCGAGAGATGAACGAGAAGACTCTCCGAAATAATACAACAATTACCAGACTCTGTCAAGCAGCGCCTGGGGGAGGTTTGCGTGGATTTTCCGTTAATCCAGGAAACTCAGGCGGTCACTGCTCGG
>Ga0315282_10001621_pt1 | contig 42136 bp, 41 predicted proteins | sample YL17G07_20_MG_FD_203693 | JGI IMG/M metagenome (GOLD analysis project Ga0315282, IMG submission 203693) | Sediment microbial communities from Yellowstone Lake, YNP, Wyoming, USA - YL17G07_20 | ecosystem: Environmental > Aquatic > Freshwater > Lake > Sediment | place: USA: Wyoming | collected...
TGACTCTCTGAGTCTCGTGGGTTCAAATCCCACCCCCGGCGCCAACCTATCTGGCTCAGACTTTGTGCTGACTTCATCAGCGTTGCAAGTTCCTTTGACTGGCGAATTCAGCCTGATGTTGTCTGGGAATTGTTGGACCAGCTTGGCTGAACAAGGTGCTATCAGGATCGACACTTACTTGAGTGGAATCCTATCCACAGTACCCGTCCCATCAAAACTGTTGTCGCTACTAATCATTCGCCTATCATGAGATTCCTCTGCATTAGCCAAGATCAGTGCGTCGAAGAAGGTCATTGCGTGCCGAGTCAGTATGTCATGAGCCCGTGCGATTTGCGAAGTGGTAAGCGGTATCTCCGCTACACCTCGACCCTCAAGCTCCGCTTTGAGAATGGAGAGAATCAACGATATTTCGTTTGGCCGTTTGTTCTTGGACCTTAGGAGCCAGGTGATTTCCAGAAAGGCTGCTGTACAGACTTCGAGAGCGGGATATTTACGGAAAATTCCGAGCGCCGCCTTATGTTTGGGGTCATTTGCTCTCAGCGCAAGAAGAAACTCAGACTCGACAACGGGCATTTTAACGGCTTGCCTTCTTACCCGCATTAGAAAAGTACGAGGTTTCCGCCGCTAGTTTGGCTTCAGCGGATAACTCAATATTGCTCATCAGGTCCGCCAGAACTTGATAACGGTCGGAAGGCAAGACTACGGCGAGAAACTCTCTGTCTGAAACGGGGAGCCAAACCACATTGTCTCCGACCTTGACCCTTCTGCGCCTCCTCAAAGACCTTGGCAGGGTGACGACATAGCGCGGTCTTATTCTGCTCACGCTCATCTCTTACGCACACTTCAGTATTCCATCTGCAGTTTTATAGATATTGCGCACGTTCCCGCCGCGAATCGCATGGGTTCAAATCCCACCGCCGGCGCCGATCAAATTTGGCCGTCCGAGGACAATTGAGCCTTATTGTCCATACAAATGAAAGCAAATTGAAGCCGCTTGAGTCACTTTCGTAAATCAGCACTGCCGACCAGCTTGATGAGAAGGTCGACCATGTGTGTCACTTTCAGCGCGGCGTTTCTGCCTTCGTCAACACCTAGAGTGTGAGAGGGGGGATTTCTGAGAAACGAAAAAGCGCCTCTGAAAAGGAGGTATATTCCCTGTCTCTCTGCAGAAGTTGCACCGAGAGTCAGACGACCTTTTTCAGGACTGAAGGCTAGCGTGATCAAATCATCTCCGAAATACTCTCTCCCTACTCCCAGCTTGCTTCGCATTTTGTCCTCAAGCAACGCAAAGGCATTCGTAACAGTGTCATGATAGTCTTTGTGAGCACACCTTTCGACCAAATGCTTATCCAGATCTGTCGGACGGCTAGTTATCAAGCTCACGCCCGTTGCGTTTTCCAAGTCTGCCACTATATCGTTCAACTTCTCAGCAAAAGACAATTTGTCTGACGCTTTAAGAGCCAAAGCATTTTGGAACTCTTTGCTGAGTGGAACAAACTTTCCCATGACGCTGACAAATGCAAGCTGCATCTTCGGATCCAGTTTCATGAGCGAGGAATAAAACGCAGGGGCGTCAGGACCGCCAAGAACGTTCTGCAATTCAGAGAAATTGAAGTTGTGTTCCATTTCTATCTCCGCAAGTTCATGCACGAAATTCCCATAAAGCATGAGAATGTCACGTAGCAATTCAAGCGTCTCTCTTGCAGACCGCATATCCGAACTATTCTCCTCGCGGTGTGGATGTCGGTACTCAAGACTTGTACAGACGCCCTAAAATGCCTTGATCACGTGAAGACTTACTCATTTTGAGCGACATAAATCTCAAGAGAGAAATGAGCGCTCAATAGGTTCGACTGCATAGACTTGGGCCGAATAGCGAGTCAAATCGGATGCTTATTGAAGCACAGTGGGAATAGCGCTTGAGGATAGTCTGCCGTGAACTCTAATGGGTGTCGCTGCAGTCAGTTCTGTGAACGATGTTCGGATAAGGCTAACAGCGGAAAGATGGCTGCACATCGTGTCAAGACATCCTGAGATGGAGCCCCCACAAGAATCGCGTCATCGAAGCCGTGAGAGACCCTGACTTCATCGCAAAGGGTCTCCATGGCGAACTCAAGGCGGTGCGGTTGTTCGTCGACCTAGAGATAGGAGCACGTTACTTAATAGTAGTCTATCGCGAGATAAGCCTAGAAGATGGGTTTATCATTACCGCGCGAGTTGGTGCTGACGTGGGTAACGTGATCAAGCGGGGAGTGGTATGGCGAAGGAAGTAATTGCAGTCAACATTCGAAAAGATAAGAACCTTGACGTTGATTACGATGAAGAAGCTGACGTGCTTTACATAAGCTTCGGCAAACCCCAACCAGCTGATGATAGCGAGGAAGTCGATGATGTCATCTACAGGTTTAGAGAAAATGAGTTAGTAGGGATAACCATTCCCAGCCTCAAACGGAGAACAAGTAGACCCACACATTAAGCCGCCGTTGGTGCCGACGACCCAGCGTGATCCAACAGATACAAGCCTTTGCTGAGACTGAGTGATTTCAATATCACGTTGGGATTTCGTTGAATCGAGACGTGAAATGTTGTCTAGCCCCCGACACCAATGAGTGAGCATTTATCAGAGCCGGATATTTCGCGTGCCAAGTCGCCATTTTGCTCTGACTTCAATTAGGCTGGTCGTTGGTTTTTTACACAAAATTCGTGAAGTGTATGCAGCGCTTAGCCCTCGCACCCGGCGCCAATTATCGAGTTGTGTTGAGTCTGAGCGAGATTCTCTTCCTAGCTTTGTGCGTCCAGTGGTGAGCGCCTACACGCATCATTCGCTTCGGTGTTTCCCATACCTAGCAATCCCCTAGATTCAAGCGGACCACCCCCGCTATAGGGGGGTTCTCGTGTGTGTCAAATTTCGCGCATACGCATGGAAAGCGAGGGTGTCGTCACCCTTACCGCCATCCTGCCTTCTCTGTGGGTGTCGGTCAAGTAGCGCGACCGCGCGACATTGAGCCCGCATTCTATGCGTAGGACCTTGGACTCCAATACATATACGGCGAACTATGGCTGGAGTAGCGGCAGCTTGTTCTTGCAGTGAAATTTCGTCGAGGCGTGAATTGTAATGTGGCCTCAGCATAATCATCTCTTCGTTCTCTTGCTCCATGAAATTTGACCGCAAGATTCGGAGTCAAACTACTTATTTTCTCGCGGCGATTAATCGCACATGCCAACTATCGAGCAGAGCAGTATCGAAATGCGGAGAAGACCAAAAGACCGCGAGGATCCATCTACAGATGATGAGAAATGGAGAGCGGTACTAACTAGAAATGGCAACTCTGATGAATCCTTCGTTTTTGCCGTGCGTTCAACTGGAATCTATTGTAAACCATCCTGTCCAGCCAAGCGCCCAAGAAGAGACCAGGTAGTGTTCTTCTCAAGGTCCGATGAAGCCGAGCAAACTGGTTTTCGACCGTGCAAACGTTGTCGGCCTCAAGATGTTGGCCCTTTCCCTCAAGCGGAATCAATTGATCGTATCTGCAAATACATAGAGGCTAATCTAGACAGCAGACTCACTCTTTCGATGCTTAGTGCTCACACGGGCATTAGCCCATATCATCTACAGCGGACCTTCAAGCGAATTGTTGGGATTTCGCCTCGCCAGTACGTCGAAGCTCGTCGCTTGGCGAAGATGAAACGTTCACTTAGGAACGGGGAAACCGTAACCAAGGCCCTCTACAAGGCAGGTTTCTCATCCAGAAGTCGACTCTATGAGAAGGTTCCGAATCGATTCGGTATGAGTCCGGGTGCATTTCGCAGGGGCGGCGTAGGCCTGCGAATTGAATATACCATCGTGGACTGCCCCCTGGGGCGTTTACTGATAGGTGCCACAGAACGAGGCATATGCGCTGTGTGCATGGGAGATTCCGATACGACAGTCAAGGCGGCGCTCTCTGAAGATTATCCGTCAGCAGAGCTCCACCATAACGATGAGAGCATGCTTAAATGGGTCACAGAGTTCATGAGATATTTCTCCGGCCAACACCTCAAGCTGAACTTGCCTATTGACGTGCAAGCTACTGCGTTTCAGTGGAGAGTCTGGAAGGAAATTCAATCGATACCATCCGGCAAAACTAACACTTACAGCAAAATCGGCAGTGCTTTGGGCGCACCTAAGGGAGCTCGTGCGGTGGCTAGGGCCTGCGCAACAAACCCGGTTTCACTTGTGATCCCGTGCCACAGAGTCGTTGGAGAAGACGGTGGCTTACATGGCTACCGTTGGGGTAAGAAGAGAAAACAAGCTCTACTGCTGCATGAGCAGACCATCAGTCGTAAAACTGCCAACCTCACCTAATGCACATATCAGTAGCTTGGAAACGAAGCTCTATGGGTTGATGACCCTGCAGACTCCCGCCTGCTGCAAAAAACGGGGAGCTAAGTTATCTCTAGCCTAAACGCACGGAAGGCTCGGGCTCAAGAATTCCTGAAATTCAATCGATATCATACCCGCAACCTCCTCAATTGCCTGCGAGAAGGTCAGACGGATATTAAAGTTCAGATCTCGAATTTCGTAACATATGATTAGCGTCTTCGATCGGCCTGCTCCGCCTAAGGTTCCATATCAGAGTGACCGCAAATAGAATCAGGGAAAGCACGAACCAGACACTAGAACCTAGATCATTCGACGGCTCAGAAACGGATATCCACTCTGCCCGGACAGTCTTCTGTGAATTCACAGATAGAAGACTCCTAGCCTCATTGCTGCTTGCATCACCTGCCCATTGAGCGAAAATCATTGATTCGTTCACCAAAGGTTGATCGACAGATATTACGGCCGTTGAGTTCGCATCATGCCAACCCGACCCCTCCAACCGCCCATACGCCGACGTTGCGTTCACGAAATACTGTATCCGATAATTCGCAACCAGGCTAGTGTCGTTGTCGATAGTCACCTGCCGTGTGATCTCCGTGCTCCCGTCGTCCCATCCCACGAAAACAACTCTCGTGAGCGGGTTTAGGTAGGTTACTGATTCAACCTGCATGACGTGTGTACCTGGGCTGGTTTCCAAACGGAGGACACCATTGTCCGCGGATCTGAACTGACTTCCATCGAACGTAAAGGGCATGCTTGGAACCGTTGATACAACGGTGACGGCAAAAGCCTGCAAGACTTTCGTTGTCGTGAAAAGAGGCTTCGCGGCTGGCTGCCAACCTTCATTCCCCGCGATTAATGCGATTATTGCTAGCGAGAGCTCGGATGAATTGGAGGAGGGCAAGAGATCAAGAGTGACAACGCGGTCTCCGCTGCCAGTTAGATTGATTTGCGCGGCACTTTCAATTCCTTCACGTTGCGTGTTGTAGGCGATGATCTGTGTCAGTGTTGATGTAGGAACGTTGTATGTGAACGTCACTTCTACCCTCATGATACTCTCGGCGGATGCTTGGTAGGGCACATGTACAGACGTGATGTTCAGGTCCGGGCCTATAGTCACTGACGACGAATTCTCTACAACTTGCGCAACCAGCGCCGTATCATTAGGTGTGAATTGAAGTGACTTCACCTCATCAATGAAGTTCACAATCAGGTGAACGGCATGCGTATCATAAGCCCCGGTCTCGTAAATGGTCCAGACTTCATGGCCTGTCTTATCGATCACGTGGAATTCCTTATGGAGAAAGTCTGAACCATACAAGCCATCTCTTGGAGCGTTGACGTAGAAATCGTGCCCTGTGCTGACATAGGCCGGCGTCTCTATACTCCCGCCATAGAGAATAAGCAGGCTTGCGTGTATTCGATACGCATTCCCGATTACATACTCAGAGAGGCGTGGCGTGATCAGCACGAGGCCATCTGGGCCTGTCCAATCCTCGGGAGCACGTACGGCGACTTCCATGGCAGCGACTTGCGCTCCCGTCGAATAGCCCACAAGAAACGTATGCGCATAACCCTGCTTCCTTATCCAATCATGAACGTCGCCAATGATCCTAGAGCCCATTTGGTATGGTTCCTGGTAGATGGTGCGGTTTGAGTTGGGGCTGTAGGCTCCGTAAGATCCCTGTTCAAGCGCAACTACGCAGTAGTACTTGGCTAGGTCTTGCATGAACCTGATCGTGCCGAAAGATTCGTACTGAAAGGGGTTGATTTCGTAGAAATAGTAGCCTATGTCACGTTCATCTGTTGTGCCGCCTCCAAGCCAAAGCAAGCAAGTGTCGCTGGCGGTGTTATTCCAGTAATACCACGATGCGTCACCAATCTTGACGATCGACCTGCCCGACTGAATCGGCAATTGAGCATACGTAGGAGAGAGCGGAATCAAGACAATTACGAGAAGTAGGGTGGGCACGATTAGTCTGACCCAACGTCGAGCAATATGAGATGGGGTTCCTAGCGCTCTCCGTCTTGGATACCGGTACACTCCTCGGACTGTTAGAACCAATGAGCCAAGTAGAAAGACATAGGCGAAAAACATCAGGTCAACTGTCATACCTGAACTAGCCCAATTTGCCAGCATGCTCTTGGGTTCGCTCATTGTAACTGATGCAAGCGTATCGCCGGAGCTACTGTCGCCCGACCAACCAGCGAATCTGTAGTTCTCCGTGACTAAACCGAACCAAGACACAGCATTTGAAGTCGGAACGACTGCGAAGCTCGGTGTGGAACCTGCCGGATACCATCCCTGACCCGAGACCAGCCCTCGCTCAGATCCTACCGAGAGATAATACTCAGTCCGATACAGAGCTGCTATGTTGACATCGCCGCTGATCACGATTTGGCGCGGATCGGAGTTGATGCCATCACTCCAACCAACAAAGACGAAGCGCTCCCCGGTGCCTCCTCGAATTAGCGACTGCGCTTCCAGATTGTGGACGCCGGGATTCACGTGCACGGTTAGTGAACTACTGCTGTTAAGCGCATATTGGGAGCCATCGAACGTGATCGTTGAGGCTGCTCCTGAAGACGCCAGTACGACGTTCACAGTGTTAGAGACACTTATTGTGATGGGCTGCGAGCCTTCAAGTGGGTCTTGATACCACGCGTCCTGCCACCAAATCCTAGTAATCACAAGCAAATTCCAGTCGCCCGTCGTTGCGGGTGCGGTCAATTTGAACGTGAAGCTGGTTCTTCCTGTTTCCTGCAACGGAATCGAGAGACTTTGTACCACGACCCCGGTTTGGACTTCCCATATTCCGACATCCACACCGACCTTATCCGAATATTCAGCGGCAACATTCACTGGGAAGGCTGCGCCAGCGAGGGCATGTCGTGGATAGTCAACTGAGACAATCTTTGCGATCGGCGGTTCTGCAGCATGGACAGAACCGAACGTGAAGGTCGTGGAGAGCATCAGTACTGCGATCCCCATGAGCAACAGCCGTAGTCTTCCGTGCTTCACGCAGATGCGCCGCCGTGGCTTTTGTTGGTCATGAGGTGGGGCGTATTCAAAGTCATCGCAATACCGCAAATGTCAAGAACTCAACGATAGCGGATTTCTATCCGGTTCCCTAAGATGGCGAGAGCATTCCTGCGAGACATGTGTCGATCGACGGACATTGTCTCCTTGACTCTTGCCTTGGGAATGAGAGTTCTGCTAGCGCCTTTCACTGGTCACCCGTACGATTTACCCATCTGGTTCAATACAGGAAGATTGCTCGCTGAGCTGAAATCACCCTACGCGCTTCACATATCCATAGGCTACACAGGCCTATGGCCACTCTGGCTAGGCGTAGCCTACTTAGTCTCCTCCTCACTCGCTCCCGGCAACAATCACGTTTACGATCTGATCATCAAGCTGCCAATCATTGCGACCGACTTCACTATTCCAGTTCTATTGGTTGCTCTGATTCGCCAGATCCGACCAAGCATCAATCTAAGCCCGTCAGCCATCTCCCGAATCTCTCAAGCCTACTTCTTGAATCCCCTTGTCATCCTTGCTGGAGCTGTGTGGGCGATGCCGGATAACATGATAGCGGCTGCTCTGTTGCTCGCCCTGTTGAAACTGACGAAGTTCAAGACTTCTGGAACATTCACGGCACTTGCCATTCTGATCAAACCCTACCCGTTGGTTCTCATACCCCCGTTCCTTCGCTATGTGAAGGGGAAGGCTTGGCAGTTCGCATTGCCACTAGCGGTGATAGTGTGCCTAGGGGCAGCAGCACCATTTCTTCTCGTCCGCGAAACCTTTGGCAGACTTCTGGGTGTTGTATTGAGTCAAACCCTTCGCCTGCCCAACGCGATATCACCATCGGCAGCCCTAGTCAACCTAAGCTCTCTCTTTCCTCAGGCCATTACAACGCAGCAGGTCACAGACATTCTCACTTCAGTACCAATACGGTTCCTTTGGCTCGAAGCTCTAATTGCGCTTACTATCTTGCTGATAACGCGACCGAGGCCCACAACTATGCTCTCATTGATTGCATGGTTGCGAATCTTCGCCGTTTCATACTACGTCCTCTTCCCAGCCGTGAGCGAACAGACGCTTCTTCCGCTAGTCGTTCTCTCTATGGTCGACGCGGATGCGGCTGGAAGCCTCCTAGGACGCTCAACGTATTGGCTAGTCTCAACTGTCGTGACGGCGTTTATTGTCTTGAATGTCCCAATTTGGGGATTCCTCTACCCCGTCATCGATATCTCAATCACGGGACCGGTATGGTGGACTACTCAAGCCTTGGGCTTAATTGTTCTTCACGTTCTATACGTCGTGTTGATGCTTCGCGATGCGCGAACAAGCTGGCACATTATCGGACAGAAATAGTTCCGGAGTGAGATGCTGTTCGATATTCGCGAACACGCACGTTTGGACAAATCTATATATGAAGACCAACTCGCAGGGCTCATCTCGATTTTCATGAAACCCTTCAGATCTGCTTTCTTCAGCCGCAAACGATCTCTCGCTCTTCTACTGGTCGTGTTCGTAATCGCAAGCACCTTTGTTGGCTACGTTTCGCAACCCCAGAGTTCCTCAGGCCCAGTACCTTGCCCAATTGCTAACACGTCCGGATATGGCGTGCCAGTCAACGCGCCGGCTCAGATTGCCACATCATTTTCCTATACAGCAACTGCGAGCGGCCCTACTGGTACCTATTCGACCTCTTTCGGAGGACGGATGGTTGAACTGCAAGGTTACTTGACCATTCAGGTTGACGACACAAAAGCAACATCAGACCAGATTGTTCACTTGGCATCCTCGCTGGGCGGTTATGTAGCGGAATCATCCTTTGACGACAGTAGCTCAGGCGCAAGTCTCGTCCTCCGTATCCCACAAGAGAACTTCACGATCGCAATGCAGAAATCAGCAGCACTGGGCCAAGTGAAATCGCAATCGACATCAAGCAACGATGTTACCGAGCAGTACGTGAACTTGCAGGCCCAGCTCGACTCTTACAAGACTGAGGAGTCAGCGTTGCTCAGAATTCTGAACTCCTCGACCACCGTCAAAGATGCATTGGATACTCAAAACTCCATCCAATACGTACAAGCTCAAATCAACGAGATCGAAGGACAACTTCGAATAATGCAACGACTCGTCACCTTCGCAACAATTAGCATCCAGCTAATTCCGCCTCCAAACGCTCCGACGTTAGACTTCGGCGATACGCTTCAATCAGCTCTACTTGCATTCTACGTGGTTGTGAAAGGCATGCTGATCCTCGGCGCCTCCTTGGCACCAATAGCCGTAGTTGCTGGGATCGCATATTATCCATACAAACGAATTACAGCCAGAAAGGCCAAACCTTTTGAGGCAAAAAGTGATTGAGTGACGACAGCGCCTCTGAGCTGAGAAAACTCCGCAGACAACACCTGCAAGTCAGGTTCGCCTTACTCCTCAGTTTCATCGCGGCCATGGCAACAACTGCTCTAGTGTTGTTTTCATCACCCTCCTTTCCAGGGTATAACTCGCAAGTGGCAGGGCCTGCGACTGTTCAGACAACATTCACGGCGATCACGTCAACCATTGCGTCTACTACTTCATTTTCCAGTACCGTGATCGGTCCTCCAGAACCGTTGTCGTTACGTACAGTCACGTATCAGCAGCAATACTACGGCTACGCTGCGTTGGTCTCTTGGGCGGCCTTCGCAGGAGCAATCATATGGCGCGGACACGTCCGCTCAGTTTGGGGCAGGAGTCGCTTCAGCTACGACACGTTCAGGCTTCTCGTCAAGATGCGTGGAGGCCAAACTAGGCTAAGATTGATGCATTCTCTCGACACACCCAAGAACAAATTGCAGCTAGCAACGGCTATGGGACTTGACTGGAAGGCGGTGGATAAGCATGTTCAGGTCTTGGAGCGAAATGGTCTCATTCAGGCGACAACGATCAGTGGGACCGCAACCTTCTACGAAATCACAGACAAGGGAAACCGGTTACTTCAGCTCCTAGAAGAACTTGGAGCCGATATAACACAAACGGGAGAACAGTAGTCCTCGTTTACTGCCTGTTCGACTGGGATCTCGATACGTTGCTGGACATTGACTATGAGACTGGGGCCCTGTCATGATGTCGGTTTTTTCGAAGGCCGAAGAATAGAACGCCGACACCAATCACAGCCATGACTAACCCTGGATACCAAGCCGGCCCTCGCTCCTGAACATTGTAGGAGAGTGATAGGGGCCATTCGCTGCCCGGTAGCAGATATGTTACGGTCTCTTTAAGCGAGTACGGGACTGGCCAATAGCCCGCGATCGGCATCAGGACAATGAAGTACTTGCCTCCTTGAGCATTATCCCATTCGAGCGTTCCACTATTGCCCGCTTGATCCAGAATGAGTTGATCTTCCGGTATGCCGCCGCCATCTCGGAATACATTGAACCAGTTCTCGTTAACCAGAACCGCTCTCACTTGGTCATCGGTATCATTGCACTGAAACTCCGACACAAACGACGACCCATCGTGGAGTTCTACTTCGTTGTACGCAAAGCCCTCGGCTCGTCGGATGCTTTGCTCGAACGTCTTGGTGAAAACGTCAGTTGGAGTCATGAAGATGGCGTAGTACGGGCCACTCTTTCCAGCCGTCCCAGCTAGCGTGCCGCTTCCAGACTGAGATTCAGCCAAGTAGTCATTTCCACGCAGACGCTCACCTTTCAGGAATCGTTGATAGTTACCTTCAGTCACCAGTACTGCATGTACCTGGCTGCCGGGTCGCTGTGTTTTGTAGTCAACGAATAATTGACTCCCGGCCGTAGTTGAAATGACTTGCACCCAGTTGGGCCTGCTGGATGTGAGTGTGATCGGCTGCAAGCCTGGAGTAACCCCGCTGGTCGAGATCCAAGTCATAGAGACGCCGATTATGATTAAAGCTAGGCCGGCCACAATAGGCACCTTTCTCAATCAAGCCACCGGACCGTTCGATACACTAACGGGGCTGGGGTCTACATTTACCCAACGCACGCTAACCAGTTCGCAGAAACAAGAGCCTTAACCCGGTTCTGATGACAATTTGAATTCATTGAAATCAGAAGTTGCGCAAGACTTCGCTTACGTTGGCTTCGTAGTCTCCGAAGGGCGAAGGCGAGATGAAAACGTCATCGATTCCGTTCTCCTGGTAGATCTTGACGCGCTCCCTCAGATCGGATACTTTCCCGAGCACCATCAGCCTATCGATCATCTGCCTCGTCACAATCCGCCTTACAACATCGCGGTCCCTAGATTGCCAAGCTTCCATCATGGCTTTCGCCTCTTGAGCGAAGCCGATGTTTGCGAAGAGTGATGAGTAAGCTGGCGCGCTGGCATAGAAGGTGACCAAGTCCTTTGCGGCATTCAGTCCTGCCTCATCGTCACCGAGCACATAGGCATAGAGCATTACCGAGACCGTGGGACGGGGCTTACCTGCTGTCGATTGATTTATGAGATCAATAGCATGCTTGATCCTGTCACTTGGATACAGGTTCAGAATCACTCTGTCCGATAGGACTGCAGCTTTTCTGAGCATTTGATCGTTCAAGGCGGCTAGAGCAAGTTTAGGTGCTGGATTCGATCTCAGTCTTGCATTTGCCGGGGAGTAAAACTCGCCCTGATGACTGAATCTTTCTCCGGAGAAATATTGGCGCAGTAATCGCACGGTCTCCTCAAGTCTCCGAACGGGTCTGTCAAATTGCTGACCATGCCACTTCTCAACGATCGCAGCTGTACTGACACCAAGCCCGAGTGTGAATCTACCCTCGCTGAGCTCGTTTATCGTTGAGGCCATGAGAGCCAGCTGACCCGGAGATCTCGTGAACACGTTAACGATAGATGTCCCCAAGGGGATCGCTTTGGTTGAACACGCGGCGATAGTGGCTAGCACTGATGCGTCTCTTAGTGTTGTTTCGCCGAACCATAGTCCGTCGAAACCCTTCTTCTCAGCTTCGGAGCTGAGTGTGGAAATGTGTTGCGAGCTGAGGTCTCCATTGCCACTGAACATTATGCTTACTGACAAGGTGCTCTGCGTGGCCTATTGAGACCGCTTAAAAAGTTACTGCGGATCATAGACTGCATTGAATCGGCAGATACGATTCCTACTATCATTGTACATCCTGGTGGGTGGAGCAGCAGAAGCGAATTCATCTACACCGGGACGGTCACCATAGATTCATCAAGCTCATTGCCTTACATTTGGCAGCTTGTCGTAACTGATTGATCGGAGAGGTAGAAGTGCGATGCGGGATGTAGAGATCGGTGATCTCTCGTTCACGTATGAATATCGCACTGACTCTGCTCTTGAACACGTCAACCTAAACATAGAGATTCAAGATTTCGTTCTTCTAGCTGGGGCAAGCGGATCTGGGAAGTCAACTCTCATAAAGTGTATCAACGGCCTGATACCCCATCGGTACCTCGGTACCTATTCTGGCGAAGCCAAAGTCAAAGACAGATCGGTGGCAAGATCACGGTTCCTTGATTTATCGCTACACGTAGGCACAGTCCTTCAAGAAGCCGATAAACAGCTTGTGTCCTCCATAGTGGAGGACGACGTCGCGTTCGGACCGGGAAATTTAGCGCTTCCGAGATCTGAGATTGAGCGTCGCGTGGAGCACGGTCTCGCGGCTATGAACATTCTTGAGCTTCGGGAACGGTCCATCTTCGCAATTTCTGGTGGCCAGAAGCAGAGGCTAGCGATAGCAGATATCCTAGCCATGGAACCAAGCATCGTACTATTCGACGAGCCGCTCGCGAATCTCGATTCCAACGGCGTCCGACTCATGCAGAGCATCTTCAGAGAACTTCACGACAGCGGCAAGACGATAATCGTAGCGGAACATAGAACAGAGGAAGTTCTTCGAGCCAGCCCGACACGTGTCGTAGTCATCGATCACGGCCGGATCATGGCAGATAGCAGAGACCCGAGCGTCTTGATGGATTTCGCGGACGTCTTGAAGGTCCCCGCCGAGTACGTAATGAGACGTGCTCGTCGGGCTGCAGAGACACGTGCTGCGCATCAATACGCGGAACCGACCTTCACGCCTTCAGAGCTTGGACAGGAGCTTATCCGAGTTGAGAACGTCAGTTTCGAATATTCTGGAGGAATCAAAGCGCTCAGCGATGTGACTCTCTCGGTACACGAGGGCGAACGGATCGCATTGCTCGGAAACAACGGGGCCGGAAAGTCAACGCTAGCATTGAGCATGATAGGCATCCTCAAACCAACCTCGGGCCACGTATCCGTTCTAGGACAGGACACTAGGAAGCTTCCAACTTCCGAGATAGCGCGCTCAGTGTGCTTGGTCTTTCAAAGCCCCTTCTCGATGCTGTTCGCCAAGACTGTTCGCGAAGAGATCGGCTTTGGACCAAAGAACATCGGCCTACCAGCCGAGCAGATCTCTAGAATAGTGCCCGAGACCGCAAGACACTGCTCAATAGAGCACCTGCTTGACAAGTCTCCATTCGCATCCAGTTTCGGCGAGAAGAAGCGAATATGCGTGGGCTCTGTTCTTGCGATGGAACCGAAATGTGTCATCCTAGACGAACCAACTGCGGGACAAGACTACCGTAGTTATTCGAACTTCATGGACTTCATTCGCTCTCTGAGTGAACGAGTGAAGTCTTTCGTTGTGATAACCCATGACCCTGACCTAGCGATCGAATATACCGACCGCGCCATAGTTCTAAATGGTGGGAAAGTGATTGCTGACGGGCTGACTCGAAAGATCCTTGCCGACCCCACGATTCTGAATCGGGGAGCGATCCGTGAGACCTCATTGATTGAGCTCTCACGCAGAATGACGGATGGAAGGGCAGTATTGCCTATAGCCGAGCTCTTGAAGGCATCCCAAGCGGGCGTCACGAACTAGCTCTTAAATAGTAATCACGCAGAAAACACGGATTCGTGAAATATGACATGAGCAAAGAACCGAAAGAATCTTTGTTCTCAGCGAAACAGATCGTTGCCATGGCCGTTGGAACAGCACTCTACGCCGCAATAACCATCCCCTTCAACGCACTAACAATCCCAGGAGTCTGGCTCGTATCCGTCAGACCTACCGTAGCTATACCGATGCTCTTCGGAATCGTCTTCGGACCGATCACAGGATTCGTCTCAGGACTTCTAGGTAACATCTTGTCCGACGCGGTCTCGTTCGGCGGATTCTTCTGGAACTGGGACATAGGAAACGGTCTACTTGGAGCCGTCCCAGGCATAGGCTACTACATCGTCAAAAGAACAGACTGGGGCAAAGTCAAGGGACTAGCAACCGCATCCATCTTGGCCATCTTGGGGTCAATAGTCGGAATGGGCTTTGCAGCACTGACAGACTACATATTCCAGATAGGCCTCAACACGATTGAGGCTGCAGCGGCCGAATTCGTAGCCGCGGGCGCAACTGACATTGTGAACGGAGCCATCATTACACCAATCCTACTGTACGCCTACGCATCTGCGACAGCGGGACGTGCAAGAAGAGTCTAGCACCAAGCGCTATGATTCAGATCAAGTACTTTCCTGGCAACTCTCTACTACATAGACTTGACCCAAGGGTCAAATTCCTACTTGTTATTCTATTCATTTTCACGGAAGTCGCGTTTCTAGATATCAGAATCCTTGCCTTCCCGATCGTAGCCTCCATTCTACTCTATCTCTCAGCTAGGATTCCCTTCAAGGAGGTAAAGGGAACCTGGGAGTTTCTCCTGACAGTCATTGCCTTGATCGCCTCCATCAACGCCCTCTTCAGTTTTGCTCGCCCAACAGTAGCTAATCCTCATGTGATAGCAACATACTGGATCCTCAAAATCACACTGGACGGCGTTTTCTTCGCACTAGCGTCTCTGATGAGACTCCTGTCATTGGCAATCGTCTCTATGTGCGTAATCATGACAACCGATCCCGGCCTCTACGCTCCCGCTCTATCGAAGATCGGTGTCCCCTACAAGGGAGCCTTCGTGGTCGACCTCTCACTCCGCTATCTACCCTACTACGTTGACGAATTCGACACGACGATGAACGCACAGATGGCACGCGGCTACAAGGTCAGAACCCGAGGAGGATTGTTTTCAAGAATCCTCAACACCGTCCCCCTGATTGTGCCGGTCACGATAAATGCCATGCTATCCATTTACGATGTGGCAGACGCCATGGAACTACGAGGATTTGGTTCCAAGAAGGAACGGACATGGTATCGAACAGTCAACTTCAGACCAATCGACTATGTGTCAACATTCTCATTGTTCGCGCTGCTGATCCTCGCCATATTTCTGAGGACGAGATTTACGACCTATTGGATTCCCACATGAAGATGCGGAAACGAGGAAATCGTAGATCGTCGATACCATAGCCAGAACTGAACAGGTACAGCATGCTCCATGATCTGTTTCGACAAAGCGTTTTTATGAGGCTGCGGCAAGCATCTATTTCATTAAGTCATACGTCATATTGAGGCCGTAATACATGGAAGCAGTAACGCAACCGACGCTGGATTTCACCGACAAAGCGTTGGCGAGAGTAAGACGCCTACTCCAGAAACCTGAGAATCAGGGCAAGGCTCTCAGAGTCCTGGTGCTTGGTGGTGGTTGCGCAGGATTGAACTATGGTATGGCAGTGGGCTTTGTGAGACCTGACGACTATGTTGTGGAATCAGACGGCTACAAGATCGTTGTTGACCCGAAGAGCATGCAATTTCTGAACGGAATGCAGGTGGACTACTATGAGTCCATACAATCCTCGGGATTCAAATTCAACAATCCTAATGCGGTAGCCACATGCGGTTGCGGATTATCCTTCAAGACTGCGCAGAAAAGCGAGATGCAGAGGCCGCAACCCTGCCACTAGATAGCTGAAATACTCTCAAGGTCGCAAGAATCCGCCGCTAAGGCGGAGTTAGTCTCTTTATCGCCAATTGAATGTCCTGAGCTTTCACAGTTTTACGGCCTGCGTGTCTAGCGAGCCCGGTTGCTTCCTTTCCTACTCTGACTGCGAAATCCTCGAGGATCTTGCCGAGCTCTTCCACTGCGTCGTCTCCAACTCTGTCGGCTCCAGCCATCTCAATGAGCCTTCGGACCGCAGCCGTAGAAAGCTGTTCAGGCGGCATCGAAAAACCACGATTTTTCACGCGTGACGGTTGAAGCTATTAAAACTTGCTCCATACCGGGAACACGACACGTTAGACTGGTGTTTTCAGCTTTCTAGCCTACATTGAAGGAAGCGAACAATTTTATTGAAAAAACAGCCTCATCGCAATCGACGACCATGCTAGATTCAGCTAGGGCAAGCGCCAACCCGACTAGGGAGACCAGACATCTTGAGCTATGTTGACGCTCATTTGCATCTCGCGGATCCGGGATACGCGGGTCGCATTCCCGCAATCATCGAAAACGCAACCAAGAACAACGTATCACATCTACTCTCAAACGCAATGGACTATCAGACTTCGGTTGAGACGTTGGAGATTGCTAGGAAGTACGAGCCGATAGTCCTAGGCGCAATAGGCGTTCATCCTTGGACCGCAAACAACAACGCAGATTGCCAGCTTGACAAGTTCGAGGAATTGATCGAAAAGAATGAAGGCTCCGTCAAGGCGCTCGGCGAAATTGGACTTGACGGTAAGTATAGTCAAAGCGCGGAAACCAGAAAGCGCCAGCGAGAGGTTTTCGAATTCTTCCTGAGAATCGCGGAACGCCGAGAATTACCGGTGATTGTGCATTCGCGGTTGGCTGTTGACGAGGTTCTGGAGACACTTTCCAAGTTCAGACTCCGAAAAGTGCTCCTGCATTGGTATGATGGGCCCATAGAGAAGCTGCCCCTGATCGGAGAGAGAGACTATCTGATCTCCATCGGACCAGCTGTACAGTACTCACGGCGAATGAGCGAGATCGCACGTAGTGCGGACCTCGGCATGATCCTGACGGAAACCGACGGCCCCGTAACCTACCGAGGCGCCTTCCATGGCCAAGCGACCATGCCGTCGTTCGTGATTGACGTAGTCCGAAAGCTTGCGGAAGTCAAATCACTCAGCCTTGAGACGACGCGGGAAGTCATCATGGCGAATTTTGAAAAGTTGGTCAGTATGTGAAGCCTCATCGAGACTCACCGTCGCAATTTGGGTCACATGAGGGACTCAATTGCGGACCCGCTGGCCGAAATGGCGAGAGTCAAGGTCGAAGGAGAAAACAGGTGGATAGCTCCAATACAGAATGCGACCAGCGTCCTCCTCATCCAACGCCGCGCAACAAACCATGAGCACAAAACTACCGACCCCGGGGGGTCTCCCTCAACTCATACGGACATGCAGACTACGCGAAAAGCCAGCATCGCCAATTCTCGGGAAATTGGTCGCTGCGCGAAACCCGTCCGGTCGAAACTTGCAATCAGCAAAGTTTATGTTTCATGCGACTTGCTCATGTGCGGATTACAATAGAGCGGTTACAATTGGGCAAAGTTCGCACTGACACTGTGAAGCGGATCTCACGGGAACTTCTCAGGAGGTTTCCGGATTGGTTTGAGGGAGAATTCGAAACCGACAAGCATGCCGTCAATGAGTTAGTGACGACTCCGTCAAAACGACTACGAAACAGAATAGCGGGCTATATTACGAGACTGAAGGTCGTTGAAGCTGAACGTCTGGCCGCAACGCAAGTCACGGAGGAAGCACCTGAAGCGCTTCCAGAAAAGACTGAATAGTCAGGTTCTAGGGCTCACGTTGTTTCGTTACGAGAAACACTAAAAGGGTGGTCCATGCACCTCCGAGGAAACATCAGTTCACGCTTGTAGGAGATCATCGAATCACAAGGTTGCCCGGCAAGGTTGAAGCGGCTTGCACATAGTAGTGTCTGTCAAACATGTTCCTGATGCGACAGACATCCGTTTTGACCCGATCACCCTGAATCTTATCCGTGAAGGAGTACCATCGATCGTTAACCCCTTTTGCCTAAACGCCATAGAGGAGGCGATTAGGCTGAAGGAGCGGCTTGGAGCCACCGTAACCGCTGTCTCCATGGGCCCCCTCCAAGCACAGGAAGGATTGCGCGAGGCACTCGCCATGGGCGCAGATCAAGCGTTCATGGTTTCAGATAGAGAGATGGCTGGCGCGGATACACTGGCTACTTCCTACACTATGTGGAAGACTATAATGAAAATCAATGAACTGAAACCCATAGATCTAATCCTGACAGGGAAAGTAGCTATCGATGGTGAAACAGGCCAGGTCCCGCCGGGTCTAGCGGTCAGGCTAAACGTTCCCATAATCTCCAACGTAATCAAGATTGAGGAGATCGACCTGGATACTCGCACGATCGTTGTTAAACACAGATTCGACGACGGCATAGAGACCGTGAAAGCCAGCCTGCCTGCGGTGCTTACGATAACCGAGGAAGCAAACAGACCGAGGAAATTCACGATAGAGGGAATGCTTAGAGCGAAGATCATGGAGATGAAGGCCAGCTTGTTCAAGCGACGTTCGAAGCTAGGTCTCCTGCGGGACTTGTACAATATCTGGAGACTCTTCTCATGAGCATACAAAAGCAACTGACGATTGCTGATAAGCTGTATCGGAACCGATACAAGGTGGATGAGTATTCGCATCTCTGGATAAAAGATCCGAAGATGTGCCTGAAATGCCCCTTCAACTTTGCATGCGTAAGGGTCTGCCCTACTGACGTGTACAAATGGGAAGAGGATAAGATCACAATAACCTATGATGCTTGCGTAGAATGTGGGGCATGCAGGATTGCATGCTATGATATCGGCTGGAAGAACCCGAAAGGTGGTTTCGGCATCTCCTACAAGTACGGTTAAGAGCGGCTGCACTAGAGTCGAGTTGGCTGGAAAGTTAGGTTCAGTGGACCGTTCTGATTACCCCAACTGAATTTCGGTGCACGTCTTCTTAGTCTCTTGAACCGCTGACTGAGAGCGTGCGTGACGATTGGAAGAGCGATTGTGGCATCCACGAAGCATTGAATCATCTGGGCGTGTGGATTGTATTTGCCCCAACTCTGAGCTTCCTCGAAGGTCGAACCGCTCAAACCGCCCCATTGTGGGACATCTGTTGTGAACTGAATGGCAAAGTTGTGAGTGCGATCGTGTCGTGTCTGGTAGCTGGCGATTACCGCGGTCTGCTGAATGAAGTTCTTCGGAACTCCTCCACCGACAACTATGACTGCAGTGTGGCGGGACTTCTCCGTAATTTTGGAACTCTCGTCAACATCACGCATGTGGTCAACTATGATGTGACGTTTCCTTCTTCTATTGGCAAACATCAGCGAGAAGCCCAAGCCGCTGTCACATATGGCTGGCACGAAGACTGGGACGCCTGACTCATACGCGGCGCGACAAATTCCGTCTTTATCTCTCGCTTTCTCTGCAACCCATTTGCCGAATTCGTGGAGAACTTCCCTCGATGAATACGGTCTTCCAGGCTGAAGACGATTTGAGAAGTCTTTCTCGATCATATTGTCTAATTGGTAGAACTTCCTTTCATCTGCGTAAACGTCGTACACTCGGTCGATTCTGTGTCTCCGCAGCATCACATTGTTTATCTGATCCGTGCCGAGGAAGTGTCGTCCTCCAATGGTTTCATATGCGTCATGGTAGAGGGTTGCGCCCGTTGTTACCAGAACGTCGATCATTCGTCGTCTGATTAAGTATGTAATGAGTTGACGCATGCCGGCGGGAACCATTGCTCCAGCGAGGCCCATCCAGATAACGAGCTCTCGCTTTTTCAGCATCGCTGTCCATACGTCTGCAGCCTCTCCCAGTTTTCGCCCCTGAAAGCCTGTTAGTCCCATCTCGGCAACGAGTTCACTGATCGTCTTATCAGGGTCGACTATGAGCGGCTTAGTAGGACGTCTCAGGATCTGACTTCTATCCAATTTGACCACCCTTTAGTTAGTTTTCAATTCAAATAAAACCTGCGACAGGCACTTAATTCACGGATTTGGTTGCATGGAACCTATGTCTTTCCGAATATTCCGCCAAGCAGTTTCCTTTCGGCGTCGTTCTTGATTGACTCTTTGTACTGTTGCCAGTGCTTTTCAAATCTGTTGATTATGGCGAGAACATCCGTCATGGGCACCCAATCAGATGTTATTGGGTACATTTTCTCGGCAACGGGAGACTTGCCTAGCTCTTTGATCTCGCGCCTGACTTCTTCAACGTTCATTACGCCAACAACCATTATGTCTGGATTGCGCGATGGAATTTAGCTTATTCGTTGGCGAGGACGAGGTTTTCCAACTGACTTCAGAACCTCAGAGAACGACTTCTCAATTTTGAGGATTTTGATTTTCTTTCTTGTCTTGAAGGCAACTTGAAGTGATTTTGCTATTTCCAGATGCCAAGGTTCTTTCGCTGCAATGAAGCAGTTCGAGTAGTCCGTTGTTTTCAAATAACCAATGATCATGCTATTCGACGATTTGATTGCTCTTGGGGTGGGCGTCAGCGCATGCTCAGTCTGTGAGAGCGGGTAAACATCAAGCAATTCGTATGGGACTATGCCAAACGCGAGTCCGTATGAACAAATATGAAGATCACGTCGTCCCTCAATTTTGTTCACCCAATTCTCTTGGTTGGGATCTTCCCTGAATGGTTTCAATGCCTCTTCAGGCAAGAGCAGCAGGGTTTTCGCAGACGGAGGCGCATATCGTTCTAGCATTCTCTCTTGATGGCGAACGACTTCTGGTTTACTAAGGGAATCTGATGAGAATATGAACGGCCCCTTTTTCTTTCTGATCGGCGTCTCTGTCTCAAGCGCTTTAGCGTAATGGAGTATTCTTTGGAAGGCCTTTTGTAGTGCGGGGTGATTTCGCGACCGTGACTCTACGAGCTCCCATAGTCTTCCATCAATGATGGCCTGCTTGATTGTCTGCAATTCGCCGAAGCAACTGTTGAGGTTGTGAGAGGCCAGAAATCGCTCACGATCTGTAAGCAGCAGTCTCCTGGCATATTCAGGGCTTTTTCCGTGGCAGATGGGGCAATTGCATGGGAAATACTCCATGTCCTCGAGCTTCATGGTCCCTTGAACGGTCATATATCGATCGTTTCTTGCGAACAGGGCGTATGAAGCCGAGTCGAAGATGTCGCAACCCAAAGCCACAGCCAACGCGAACATCATCGGATGTCCTGCCCCAAACAGATGAACTGGCCTATCTGGTCTGAGATTCAGTTTGGCGGCCATAATCATGTCCACCAGCACGTCATATCGATACTGCTGCATTACGGGCGTGGGACTTCCAAGGGCATAAATTGCGAAGTCCCTCTTGGTCATCTCACGAGCCGAGTGAGCCACGAGCTCCGGATACATGCCACCCTGCACTGGACCTACCCAAAGAATATCACGCCTAGTGATTGTGCCTTGGGCTTCGTCGGCTCTTCGCAATGTCTCGTCCACAGTCCATTTTGCACGCTCTATCGAGACCTCATCGCCCGTTGGTATGTCGAGAATGACGGCGATGTCAGAGTCGAGTTGCTCTTGGAATCGAATTATCTCAGCCGGCTGAACCTCCACGTCGCCATATTGCAGGATTTGGTAGGCGCCTGAGTCAGTCTCTACGACGCCATCAAACTTGATGAGTTCGTGTATGTTGGGCATGCTCTTCTCTCGGCGGTATCTGCGCCAGACGAGATAGGAGTTTGTGATCAGGCCGCCAAAACCGAATTTGTCGCGGAGGTCTTGGGCGGGAATTATCTGATGGTTGGGGTTGATGACTGGCAAAAGCAGGGGTGTTTCTAGCATGCCGTGTTTGGTGTTGAGCCTGCCGATTCTTCCCAGTAAGTCTTTCTGGCGGATCTCGAATGACAATTTGCTGTCAATCTTCGGAAGTTGGCTTCCGTGCCATCAACATCCAGTCGATTCGGTTAGGCCTGTGCTTGGCCGCGAATGAATTCGTCGTAGACCTTCTGGACACGTTCCGAGGCGGGCCCACTTCCCTCAAGGATGCCCTTCTCGGAAACGCGGATTCTATCCATTACTAAGATCACTCCGGCGCCTACATTGACCTTAACCATTCGCGGGAAGACATGCTCAAGTCTGTCAGCCAGCGCTTGCAGCGCAAATGGTTTCTCTGAGCTGAAAATCTGCGTCACCGTACTACCGTTCAAGAACAACTTGTGGACGACACGTCCCGAATCTTCTTTCACATCAGTAAGGCAGAGATTCAGAGAATGAGAATCTACACCCGAAAGCACGCCGGTGTGACTCTTTCCGTCAGGTGTCAATACGGTGACAACCTTCTGGAGCAGCGAGGTAATCTCCTCCATGAATCTACGATCAGGTAACGATGACATGGAAATTCACCTGACACATAGCATGACTGACTAGTAATATTATCGGGTCCTATCACGCCCGAGGAAACTGGTTGATAGGAGTATTGTGTAGGAGATAGGGCAGGCTACCAGTGGTATGCGACTAAACCAAGACACATTCAGGTCGGCTTGTCAAATTCCCGTCCGCATGAGTCACAGTAGTAGCTCACATTCCACGCGAGGCCATCGCTTTTCCAGGTTTGCTCGTAGCACTCCACGGCTAGACTTGATCCGCAGAAGCGACATCTCAACTCGAATCACTGCCCTATCCGAGAGTCCGTTGCGAGTTAAATCGTCACATGCCCGTCATATCGGGCCTGAGAGACGATTGAAAGTGATCTAGGCAAATCACAGATGTATCCATCAACGCATGGGCTTCAGATTCACCTGACTTGTGAAATCAAAGGTTGAACCAGAGTTGCTGAGCTCTCTTGGCCAGGTTTGCGACATTCTCCCCTGACATGTTTTTCTCAAGCGTCATAACCATGTATTTCTCTTTGAGCATTATGATTAGCTCGATAAACTTCTCATGAGCCATAGCGATGTATTCGGTTGGGCCACCCCATTGGTCCACTTGATTGCAGACATCCGTAATGTACTGGGCTCGCACTTCTAGGAGCAGGCGATCGTCGGTATCGGGCGTCAGGCTTCTCACGCCCGGTCTCATCTGCACAAAGATGACCTGCCCCCTCTTTGTTGCAAGCCCGACCCACCTTATGCTTGAGTCAAGAGCAAAAACGTCGTTCGGTCCCAATTCAGGCATGGTAAATTAGACCTCTTTCTGCGTCGCATTGACCTTTCTAGTAGCATTCTGACATTTCAACACGTTCTTTTTTGCCCGAGGTGGCGGTTTCTGCCTCGAACTCTCTTCCCAGCAGAAAACCGAGGGCCCCACACCAATAAGCACACATTGGAGTCTACTCTAGCAAGCTTGGACGCATTCTCAAGTATCTTCTCGAGATCTTACACCTTGCCCACGCATATCAATCCCGAGTTGACCAGTGCGATCGGTGAAATCGCCCTGATGTTCCCGCGCTTTAAGATCCTGCAAAACCAACCTAGCCTCCTCAGCGGTCTCGGAACGAGCGACCACCTTAGCATCTCTTAGACGAAGGCGTTTCCCGCAGTATGGGCATGTTCTCGTTTTATTGGTTGATACAGCCAGGAGAAAGCGTCTGCAGTTCATGCATTCGACTACGAGGTAATGCTTCTTCACACTAGACATTGTTGAATCTCACGTCAGGTATCTATTGAGTTGGCCTTCTCTTTCTAGCGTACTGATCCAATCGACTTTAGCTTTTCGCAAAGACGCGGGATGTGTAACAAGTCGTTTTGCAAGACCCACAGAACGCTTCAGAGTTGTGTTCGATGTATCCAGTTGAACTACTCGGCGCGTGCCATAATATTCGACTGACGCTATTAGGCAGATATCAATCAACTCCGACAGTACGTTTTCCGCGATTTTGTTTGATCTCCATCCTTTGGCTCGCAGGCGAGCTTCCAGTATTCTTGGATGGCATCGCAGCACGAGAACTTTTCTTGCCATTTTTTCAGGTACGATTCCTTCAGGAAGATGGGTATCAACGATTGTCAGTGTACCGTTGGATAATGACGCTGTGACCGCTGAGCGAGCTTTTGCGATGTCAACAATCTTCGATCCTCTTTCCTTGTCAAATCCTCGGAAAAATCTGTGCTTTGCTGCGAGTTCAGCGATGGAAACGTATTTCGCTCCAATTTCCTTAGCCAATCTCCTTGACAGCGCGGTCTTCCCAGTCCCGGGTGTCCCTGTCACAATGATAGCGCATCTAGACAATCTGAACCCATCTCGTGTGATTCGTCATTTGCGGGACTGCCGTTCTTGCTCTTGGAGACGTAGGTATTCACGAATCCCGTCCTTGATGAGTTTGTAGAGTTGCGAGTATGGGAGGAGTTTTGGGTCTTCCACACGTTTCTCAGACAGATGGTTGGAGATGAATGTGAGGAAGGATTCGTCGTCTGGATCGATGTTTTGCGCGTATCGTTGAAACGTTCTCACTACCCGCGCGCTCACATTAGCCAGGTACGAGTCTTGGGTAGGCATTTGTTCGCACTACTTGAACGCTTGGCTGAGCGCAAGTTCGTCGTCAGGGTTCACCCTCCACCCGACGGCGCCTGCGTTCTCAGTTACATGCTGCAGAGAAGATGCCTTTGGAATGGCGACGACTGGACTCTTGATGATTAGCCAGTTCAATGCAACTTGAGTCCTAGTCTTTCCTAGCTTTGACGCGATCTGATCAAGTACCCGCCAGCGATCTCCTCGCGCGCCCCGAGGGATCTCACCCCTGCCCACCGGGCTGTAAGCAATTACCGTGATACGTTCCTTTTCGCAGTAGGGCAAAAGCTCCTCTTCGATCGATCTGTCAAGAAGACTGTACTCAACTTGATTAGATTCCAAGCGGGCTCGCGAGAGCACTGCCTGGGCTTCTTGTGTTTGGTGTACTGAGAAGTTGCTGACTCCGATGTAACGTACCTTGCCCTCACCCACCAGTCGCTCCATAGCTTTCATGGTTTCACTGATCGGGATTCGGGGATTCGGCCAATGCACCTGGTATAGGTCTATGTAACTAGTCTGGAGGCGCCTGAGGCTGGACTCACATGCCTTCAAGACTCCATCGTGAGAAAGGTGCTCGCCTGAAACCTTCGTGGCGATGAATACGTTCTCTCTTTCATCCTGGACCACCCTGGCGACTACCTCCTCGGAATGCCCGTGCCCGTACATTTCAGCCGTATCAATGAAACGTATGCCCAAGCTCAGGCCGAGTCGCAGAGCTTCAACCGATTCGGCGTCTCGAGCACCCGAGCTACTGCTGAACCCTCCCATACCCCAAGTTCCCAAACCAAGTACTGGTATCTTCACGCCACTTTTGCCCAGTTCTTTGAATTCCATACTTACAGATCACAACTGTACAGGCAATTATCGTTTGAGATCGACTTGTATCTATAGGCGCATGGAACAGGTCATAATGACTTATCTTCGATATGTATCGGCAGACCGTATTCTCCAGCACTCACCTATACGCCCAAACAACATGATCAGAAGCAAGGCAAGAGGCTGAAAACGAGTCGATACTGACTCTGCGCTTACGGCCTCTGTCGGAATGGTGATGAAGACCAGTGCGACAAGAGGGTTTAGTCGGTCTGCGGAAAGTCTCCACGAAAGATCTCTTCGATCGCTCTTCTGCCAGGAGGCGAAGGCTCTTCAGCTGGATATCCCAACGAGAACATTACTACAGGTCGAATCGACTTGACTCCTATTATGCCCTGCACCTTGGCGTCGTCGAACTGGCCAACCCAAACAGTTGCAAGACCAAGATCAGCGGCAGCGAGCATGGCGAAGGTTCCTGCGATCGTAGCATCCTGAATACTGTACAGCTCTTTTCCTCTATCCCCATATTTCTCGGCCGATCGACTTGGATCGGCGCAGAATACTAAGCAGACCGGTGCCTTTGAGATGTATTCTTGGTCGTAGGCCGCCTTTGCAAGAGCGTCCCTCTTGGCTTGATCCTTGATTACGTGGACTTGGTAAGCCTGCAAATTTCCTGCCGACGGCGCGAGATTCGCGGCCTCAAAAATCCGCTTTAGCTTAGCCTCCTCGACTGGTTTGGGCAGATAGGAACGGACGGATCGTCTTCGACCTATTACCTCAAAGAACTCCAAGAGAGATCGAAAGCATCTTCGAGATGAGGCGAATTAAACCTTCCAGCCTAGACTCATTCTCGAATTGACTTGAACTTCCCCAACCCATTGCTAGTCTGCACAGCGAGTTAGGCCAGGTGACCTAACCGGTAGTTCGCAATGGCGCGGCAGTTAGTGCAAGTAGCGTAACCAAACTTGTCAACCGTAAACTGGGCGTTTGTCCCGCAGGTCTGGCATACGGCTTTGAAGCCCTTCAATCGGCCCGAATCTGGACTCTGAAGTTTAGCTTTCTCTGCGGTGCGCTTTGCTGCGATTACTCGTGATACCTTTTGTTCTTCGTTCAGTTTCCTGATATACGCGGTGGGGAGTTTACGGGGCATTTAGCTCGGTCTAGGTTAGACTCTCCCTTGTAAATATCCTATTGGATTGAGTTGTTGCAACAGAATCGATGAGATGGCTAATTGGCCGACCTGCCTTTGACGTGCCAGACCACGATCGCAGACCCAACTGATGCGATGACAACTATTGCCGCAAATGTCAGATACAGACCGTATAGGCTCGTAGCTTGATTAGTCTGTGAAAACGCGTTTGTTTTCAAAATGGTGCTCGTGCTTGTAGTTGGTGCGATGGTTGCTGGTCCAACAAAATTGGTAGGTTCAATTAGAGCGGCTTGCGGTGCTTGATTGAAGTCAAATGAATTCATCATATCGTTGGCCGTGACATTCCTTGTCCCAAGCGTGGGTAGGCGGAAGTTGTCCTCGGCGAGTCTCAACAATGATGCGAACTCGTATTGAGTATGATCAATGAACCCATGCTTCGCCCAAGGTGAAACGACGAGCGTTGGGACTCTGAAGCCCTCACCATATGCGTCTATCTGCGGCGGCGCGACATGATCATAGAACCCACCATAATCATCCCACGTTATGACTATGGCAGTTGAATCCCAGTACTTGCTTTGCATCACCTGGTTGACCAGGTACGCCACGTAATCCATACCACAGTCACTTCTCGCCGGGGGGTGCTCGCTGGTTCCTTGTCCTGCGCAAGCCTTTGGCCACGTTGGTGGGTGCCATCCTCCTGGGATAATCCAAGACACGGCAGGCAATTGCCCGTTCTGTATATCTGAAACGAAGTATTTCGTGTTCTTGACGTGCTGTACAAGCTCGTCAGGGTGGTTCTGAAAGTAGGTGAACAGAGGTAATACGTTCCATATGTCTGGTGTCGTGGGATTGGCTTTCCCGTCGTACCAAGTCCAAGGCGTGTTAGTGTTAGTTAGTTCCTCAGCTAACGTTGCCCATGTGAGTGAGACTCCCTGCCAATCGAATCCGGTTCCCGGATTGTCTATCACGCCTCCATGTAGGATCCATCGATAGTTCAGGTCGTTCACAGGCCCATTGGTTCCTGAAGCAATGTACAGGTGGTTCGGGAAGCTGGGCCCCATCAAGGATGAGAAGAAGTTATCATCTAGTACGTAGTTGCCTGCATATTCCCAGTAGAATGGAATATCATTCCTATCGTAGTATCCCATCGTCAAGATGCTGCCCTCGCCCAAAATGAAACCGTCCATTTTGCCTTTATCATAGTCGATGTGCGCCACCTTCCATGCATGGCTAAGGTCGCGGCCTATGGACTCATTCTGAAAGGGGAATGGCGAGACCGACGCGCCACTGTTCGTTTCTAGTTCTGATGGATCCGATACGCCAGGCGGAAGTTCGTCACCGACAATGTAGATTGGTTGGGCGACGTTCAAGTGAAACGGTTGAACATAACCAAGACCAGCTTGAGTTGGGTTGATCGCGATGGAGGCTCCCGCCGGAAGACCATTAACGCCCGGATATGTTCCAAAGTAATTGTCGAAGGAGTGACTCTCTTGGACAATGAAGACTAGATGTTGAATCTTCGATGACGTACCGCCTACAGAAGCAATGAGTGGAGAACCCAACCCTCCTGCAAGTAGTAGGATAACGGTAAGGCATATCACGTGTCTGCGCTTGACCATCGACATAACACTTCTTGAGTATCTGTGAACTTCTGAGGCCGCCATTGTCGCTGGTAAATTAAAGCATCATGAATGATTCATCTATGTTCAGTTGGCCAAAGCAATGACGCATATGAAGATTAGAATTGGCAAACAAATGCAGTTGAGAGTGTTCGCGTCATCATTCACCCGTTCTTGGAAATTTCCCGTATCCCTTATTGATTCGCTCATGCCTGCTTGCCATGAAACGGCATGAACTTTTCGGACCTTCATTTTCCTGAAGCCCCTAAGATCGTGGTTACACCTCCAGGGCCAAAATCGAAGGAGGCCTTGGCAATGCAATCGATCTACGAGAGCAACGTGGTCTCGTACTCGAAGGCAATTCCTGTTGCCTTCGAAGAGGGCAGAGGAGCCACAATCATGGATATGGATGGAAATGTGTACATAGACTTCTTCGGCGGCGCAGGTGTTCTCAACGTAGGTCACTGCAATCCCGAAGTACTCAAAGCAGTGGCGGAACAAGAAAAGAAACTGATTCACGCTCTCGACTTTCCGACTAGGCCGAAGTTGGATCTCATCAAGAAACTCGTCGAAATAGCGCCCGGTGAGTTGAAGGGCAATTCGAAAGTGTTCTTCGGTGGACCAACAGGATCTGACGCTGTTGAGGCTGCGGTGAAGCTTGCCAAATTCAACACAGGTCGGAAAGGCATACTCGCATTTGAAGGCGCCTACCACGGAATGACTTCAGGCGCCTTGACAATGAGCAGTGGGAAGAAATTCAAGGAGAGTTTCCTCCCACTAATTTCGGAGGTACACTTCGCACCCTATGCGTACTGTTACCGTTGCCCGTTCGGTTATGACTCTGTTGAGGAATGTGGTTTGCGTTGCGCAGAGTACGTTCGACATATTCTCGAGGACCCACATTCAGGAATCGTTGACCCAGCCGCCATCTTAATTGAAGCAATCCAAGGGGAAGGCGGATCCATTCCCCCACCTGACGGATACATCAAGGAGCTGAGAAAGATAGCCACCGAGTACGCTATCCCACTCATCATAGACGAGATCCAGGCAGGGCTTGGCAGAACAGGAAAGATGTTCGCCTGTGAACACTCCGACACAACGCCCGACATTATGACAATATCGAAGGCGATCGGAGGCATCGGATACCCATTGTCGGCCTGCATCTGTCGAAAGGACTTTGACAAATGGCCACCCGGAGCGCACATTGGAACTTTCAGAGGTCAATGCGTCGCAATGGCAGCGGGTTTTGCAGCCCTCAACTTCATGGAGAGGAACAAGCTGCCTGACCATGCCACCGAGCTAGGAAGACACATGTTGACTCGTCTACAGAAGACAAAGGAAGAAAGCAAGTACATCGGAGACGTGCGCGGCCGAGGCTTGATGATAGGCGTTGAATTTGTCATGGATAAGAAGACAAAGAAACCGGCTGAGGATATTGCACGAGACGTTCGCAAAAGATGCTACGTGAACGGCCTGATCGTGGAGCTCGGCGGACACTACTCAAACGTCGTTCGATTTCTCCCTCCCCTCGTTCTTACAGAAGATCTAGCCGACAAGGGACTTGACATCTTCACAAACGCAGTAAGAGAGAACGAAAAGTCAGGTAGCTGAGTTACTTTGAAGATCAGAGCTGCGATGCGACCAGCGGAGGCGCAGGAGGCGCCGCCCTAGTCGCTGAACAATACCAAGGATCGACCACAATTGATAGTAATGAAATTCGGAGGATCATGCCTAGACAAACCCAGCGACATCAAGAGACTAGTGGAAATAGTAAGAGCAGCTGAGAGAGATCAACCGGAAATTGTTCTATCAGCCTTCAAGGGCGTTACCGATGAGCTAATCAGGCAAGCGAATCTGGCTTGCAGCGGGAGCTTTGACTTAGAGGCAATCGAGAGAAAGCACAGGAACTTTCTAGCAGACCTACCTGCAACTGTGAGAGCGGCAACGGAGACTCAGATAGACCAGCTGCTCAAGAACCTCCGAAAAACGCTGGAGACTGTAATCACTGAACGTGAATTAACAGCCGCTACCATGGACGAGATTGTATCGTACGGAGAGAGATTGGCCATACAGATCGCAAGCGGATATTTTTCAGCGGAAAACCTCAAGAACTCGCCACTCGCGGACCTCGAGGCTGGCTTAATCACAGACAGCAGATTCGGGAACGCATCAATATTGGACGAATCCTATCAACTGGTCCGGGACAAGATTCAGACAATTCCATTGCCTGTGATTGCTGGATTCTTCGGGAGAGACAAGGCCGGAAGGATCGCGACTCTGGGCAGAGGGGGAACGGATTACGTAGCCGCTTTCATAGCCTCCGCCCTGCATTGCGATTGCGTCCTCTTCAAAGATGTCGAAGGGATCCTGAGCGCTGACCCGAAGATCGTCAAGAACGCGAGGCTACTCACTGAAGTCGACTATCTGACTGCCATGGAACTGGCGCATTATGGTTCCAAAGTGGTCTTTGAGAAGGCAATTGCCCCGGCCATGAAGAGTAGAGTCGCAATACGAGTAACAAGCTTTCTGAACCCGAGTCAAGGCACATTGATCAAAGAGAGCACCGAGAAAGCCACAGCCGTTTCTCTCTTGAAAAACGTCACAAACCTTAGAGTCTCCAGTTCAGACTCGAAGGCGATTCAGTCCTTCAAGCAACAGCTTGAGAATCACCACGCGGATGATCTGCTCTCATGGGCAGATCACAGCCGCAATGAAATCTCCATTGCAGTGCGAGGCGAAAGGACGGAGGGAATGGCAAGAATGATTGAAGACGCGCTTCCGAACTGTGAAGTCAAAGTCACAAAGGGACTATGCCTAGCTGCACTGACAGGGAGTTCTCTGAAAACGGGCGATGTTCGCGAGATTCTGCTGAAAGACGGCATTGAGGTCTATGCGGTATCGATTACCGTTTCAGGCGGGAGTGTATGCGCAGTTCTTGACTCCGAGCGCGCAGAGCAGGCTGTGCGCACGCTTCACAGTAGTGTAATGACTTAGGGATTCGAGGACGACTCGAATTATCGAGTCACGGGTACTGTGCTAGCCACCACTTGGCGATATCTAAGCGCCGAGCGAACCACACATCGTCGAATTGCTTTGCATATTTGAAGAACCGATCCAGCGCCACTGTCCGTCCCGGTCGCCCCGAAATTCTAACATGGGTTCCGATTGACATCATCTTGCCATTGACCTTTGCTTCCTCATGCATGTAATCAAAGCTGTCCTTGAGGTATTGGTAGAACTGCTCAGAAGTAGAGAATCTGTTCGAGAAATAGTGAAAGTCATTCACGTCTGGAGTGTAAGGTATCAAAAGAAACTTGCGATCATGCACCTTTACATAGTAAGGTAAGTCATCGTTGTAAATGTCTGAATCGTAGAGGAATCCCCCCTCTTCCGCGAGAAGTTCGATAGTATTCGGACTCGGCTCGCGGCAATACCATCCGAGCGGGCGATGCCCAGTGACTTGCTCAATCAAGGAAATTGCCTTCTTTATCGACTCTCGCTCTTCCTCGCGAGACATCGTGAAATGTTCAATCCAACGATATCCATGACTGCAAATTTCGTGGCCTCGCTCAACAATGGCCTTTGCTGCTTGGGGGTTCGCTTCCAAAGTCTTCGCAGTAGCAAAGAAGGTTGTCTTTATTCCATGTCGATCGAAAAGGTCAAGCATTCTCCAGATTGCAACGCGTGTTTCATATTCGAAGATGGACTCAATAGCCATGTCACGTTTCGGCGGAGGACCATATGATGGGAATTCACCGAAAGTCTCAGGCCCTCCGTCTCCATTGACGATGGTACGCTCACTTCCAGCTTCATAATTAGCCACAACTTGAATCGCTAACCGTTTACCATTGGGCCATTCAACCTTTGGCGGCCTCTGACCATACCCGACAAAATCTCTTGACATAGAACTCACGTTGCACTATTGCAGCTTACGATATCAGACTTACGTGGCCAAAGTTCGGATACGCACTCCAGAAAAAAAGTCCGGTGGCACGGCTAAGATGCTCGAATATCGAGCGAAATCCTCGGTGCCGAGAACCTTCAGCGATTCGAGGTATGAATGACAGTGAGCATCGACAACAGGGAACTCTGTCAGATCAATTGCTGAGTGCATTTGAGCAACGGCCCAACAAGTGACGGAACTTCTAATAATACCAGCGGTGCATTTCCAGCAGGCATTTTATGCGCAAATTCAAATCCGGAATAGTCGTTGCCGCGCATCCGTTGGCGGCCAAAGCGGGTGTCAGGGTTCTTCGTAAAAGTGGAAATGCAGTTGACGCCGCTGTCGCCACCGCTTTGTCGCTCGGCTCGGTAGCTCCTGCATTTTCTGGGATTGGAGGCGGAGGTTTCGCGTTGATCTGGATGGCTCGCGAGGGAAAATCTGTCTTCGTGGATTACAGGGAGCGCGCTCCTCACGCAGCAAAGGAGGATATGTTTCAGATCGGCAGTTCCGGGAAGGTTACGCGAGATGAGAATTCGCAGGGGTACAGGGCGGTAGCGGTTCCGGGAACCTTAGCGGGCCACTCATTCATGCTAGAGCGGTATGGAAAGCTCAGCCTCAAGGAGACGCTTGAACCTGCCATAGGCTACGCTCGCAGAGGAACTCAAGTCACTAAAGCTTTGGCGTCCGCTTGGAGGCAGAGTGCTTCAAAACTGAAACGCTTCAAGACCTCTTCGTCAGTTTTCCTAAAGAAAGGTAGACCATTCGGCGAACGAGACAGAATATCCCTCAAGGATCTTGCGAAGACCCTTGACTCAATCCTCAAGCTCGGCCCAAGCGAGTTCTACACGGGTAGCATAGCGAAAAGAATCTGCGATGACATGACATTAAACAGTGGTTTGCTATCAATCGAAGACTTCGAGCAATTCAAGCCGACTGAACGGCAACCTGTACGCGGAACTTACAAGGGCTTCGAGGTAATCTCAGCACCACCTCCCAGCTCCGGCGGCATAGCAATCCTCCAAGCCCTGAACATGCTCGAACACTATGGGCTGAGGGACTATGGCCAAAATTCAACGCAGGCCTTGCATTTGATCTCTGAAGCGCTAATGCGATCTAGTCGCGATATACGACGCCTGATATGCGATCCGGAATTCTCCAAGATACCTGTCGAGTCACTAATCTCGAAGAAAGCTGCAACAGATCTTACATCGCCTCAACCCGGATCCGATGATATCCCATCCCAACCGTCCTCAAGCACGAGCCACCTCGTTGTAATCGACAGAGAACATAACGTTGTGTCAATGACTGAGAGCGTTGAATGCTATTTTGGTTCGGGAGTTGTTGCACCGGATACTGGGATTATTCTGAACGATACGATGCATGATTTTGACCCAAGAATGGGCCGTGCCAATTCTGTGGCGCCTTGGAAGATCCCGATGAGTAGCATGTGCCCAACGATCTTGCTGAGAGACGGGAAGCCATTCATGGCTGTGGGCGCCGCGGGGGCGACGAGAATTATCTCCTCTGCACTGCAGACGATCTTGAATGTTGTTGAATTTGGGATGCCCCTGAAGAAAGCGGTAGCAGCTCCAAGAATCCACACTCAGAACAATGTAATACAGATAGAGAAAGGCGTTCCAAGATCCTCATTAACAGCGCTTCGAGATATGGGACACTCGATTGAAACTGGGCGGTCAGAGATCTCATGGCGGAGCGGCTTGTACTTTGGGGGAGTGCACTCAGCACTTCTCAAGCCAGATAATACACTAGAAGGAGGCCCTGATCCGAGGAGGGACGGCGCAGCTCTGGGCCTCAACTAAGAGAGCAGTAGAGGGTTCTGCTAATTTTTTATTAGTCCAAATATCAGTGCGATTTCGCGGAAACAGACCACTCGCTTAAATTGCCAAACATCTAGTCTGCCGCTCATTGGTGACTTTTGTTGGCTAAGCTCACGATCCAAGATGTCATCTACGCGCTCGAAACCCCGTATCCAGATTTTGAAATTGCTCCTGGAAGAACAGCTCTGATATTGATCGACATCCAGAAGATCGCTTCACCAGAACCCTTTGTGAAAGCCGCAATCAAGAAAGGCCTACCGGAGAAAGACGTCAAAGAAGCTGTGGCGGATTACGGAAACAGATTTTGGAAAGCAGTCGATAACGCGGCAAAAATCTTGAAAGTATGCAGAGAAAAGGGCATTGACGTGGTTCACGTCCACCTTGAAGCCCCCACGAAGAACCCTCTGCACACTGCCAAAGTGAACCGGAAAATTGGATTGATCGTTCCTCCGGCGTCAGAAGAATGCCTTTCGCTCGATCAGGTAAAACCCCTACCCGACGAGCTGATAGTGAACAAGACAAATGGAGGAGCGTTCAGTGGAACTAATCTTGACTTCACTCTTCGAAACATGGATATCCAAAGCCTAATCCTAGTTGGATTTCTGACAGACGAATGCGTCGCTGCGACCGCTTATCATGCGTCCGATATTGGCTACGATGTCCTACTGGTTCGCGATGCTTGCGCGACGCACAGGAATGAAGCACATGAAGCTCTGATCTGGTCACTTGACGATATGTGCCTGAAGGTTTACACGACCGAGCAAGTTCTTCAAAAACTCACCAATGTCAAGGGCTCCAAATAGGCGCTACTCGTTCTTTCATCCTTTCTCCTACTTGGTTAGGAGATGACATGCCGCCCAATGGTTTGAGTTGACTACGGTTTGCTCGGGTCTCACGGACTTGCATTTCTCCATGACGAAGGGGCAACGCGGATGGAACCTGCACCCCGACGGCGGGTTCACTGGACTCGGCTGCTCTCCAATGATCTCTGTGTCAGCTCTTCTATGAGAGGGGTCAACCTTAGGGACAGATGCAAAAAGTGTTGTCGTGTAAGGATGGGAGGACTTGCCCAGGATTTCTCGAGTCGGTCCCATTTCTACGATTTCGCCCGCGTACATTACAGCAATTCGATCGCTCATGTAACAGACGACGTTGATATTGTGACTGATGAAGACCGAGCTTAACCTAAGATCTCTCTCAAGCCTCCGGAGGAGATTGAGGACTTGCGCCTGAATCGAGGCATCAAGGGCACTTGTGGGTTCGTCAAGAACGAGAAACTGCGGCTCGCATACCAGCGCTCTAGCTATCCCGATGCGCTGCCGTTGTCCACCACTGAATTGGTGAGGAAAACGGTTCAAAGCATCCTGTGATAGCCCGACCCTCTCAAGCATCGCTCGAACCTTTTCGCGGATCTGTGCACGGTCCTTCTCACCCACACCAACCAATGGCTCTGCAACAATATCTCTGACCCGCATGCGGGGATCTAGAGAAGAAACTGGATCTTGGAAGACTATTTGCATTCTGGATCTAAGCTTTCGAAGCTCCTGTTTTGGAAGCTTGGTGATTTCCTTGTCTTCGAACGTGATGCTACCAGAGGTTGGAGGCGTGAGCAAAAGCATTGTTCTAGCCAGTGTTGTCTTTCCGCAGCCACTTTCTCCGACCACACCGAGCGTCTCGTCTCTGGCTACATTGAAGCTAACTCCGTCCAGCGAGTGAACCATTTTCTGTTTGTGACCGAACCTCCTGCCGAGAAATGATACTGTTCCGACTCTGTAGTGCTTGACGAGGTTCTTGACGGAGAGAAGAGTCTGCGAGCTCATTTCAGTTCTCTCCTAGTATAGGTAGCAGGCAACTTTGTGCCCTGCCTTGAGCTCCTTAAGTTTCGGTGATTCTGTGCGACATTCCTCTCTCGCGAACTCGCATCTAGGATGAAAACTGCACCCGGACGGTGGATTGATCGCATCTGGTACGGACCCAGGCAATTGCTTGATCTCCCTATCCAAGTCCGAGAGCCTCGGCAATGATGCGAGGAGGCCTTGCGTGTATGGGTGAAGGGGCTCCGCGAAAAGCTGCCCCACTGGAGCTTCTTCCACTATGTGACCTGCATACATAACCGCGACGCGATCGGCGATTTCTGCAATAACGCCCAAGTCATGCGTAATGAATAGGATGGATGTCTTCACCTCGTTCATCAAGTCCCTCATTAGTCGCAGTATCTGGGCTTGAATTGTTACGTCCAACGCGGTTGTTGGTTCATCAGCGATCAGTAATGAGGGCTTGGCTGCCATTGCCATTGCGATCATGGCGCGTTGCTTCATCCCACCACTCAGTTCGTGCGGATACCTACGCGCAATGCGCTCAGGATCTGCGATCCTCACAAGCCTCAAGGCCTCGTACACCTGTTCGTCGATCTCTGACGATGATGGTGTGGATTTGTCCTCATTTCGTTGCCGTTGAATTCTGAGCCTTATTGATTCAGAGATCTGGTCGCCGATAGTGAAAACCGGATTTAGTGAAGTGGCGGGTTCCTGGAAGATCATGGAGATTCCCGTGCCTCGAACTAGGGCTAGTTCATGCGGCGTAAGCTCCGCGAGATTTCTTCCTTGGAACAGAATCTGACTGCCGTCAAGTAACCTGGCGGGAGGCATTGGATTCAACCCTAGCACCGCTAGTCCGAGAACGGTCTTCCCGCAGCCTGACTCGCCCACCAGGCCGACGACCTCGTTCTTCCCGACCGATAGATCTACACCGCGCAAAGCATGCACTGTGCCTTGTTCTGTGTTGAATTCGAGTCGAACGTTCTCTATTGACAGCAGTGGCTCTGACATGTGCGTCCTACCTCCTCCGAAGCTTCGGATCAAAAGCGTCTCGTAACCCATCTCCGAATAGACTGAAGGCTAGAACAACGACGAAGATGGCAAGCGCGGGAAGAACAGACATCCACCACGCACCGGAAAGATAGTCTTGACCGTCAAACACCATTCGTCCCCATTCCGGTTGGGGTGGCTGTGCACCGAGCCCAATGAAACTCAAAATTGAACCAGTTAAGATCACGTTGCTAATGTCAAGCGTCGCATAGACCAATAGAGGCATCAAAATGTTCGGCAAAACATGCCTTACGACAATCTGGACATCCCTAAGCCCGGCAGCATGAGCGGCCTCCATGTACTGACTATTCTTGATGGCAAGTGCCTCTCCGCGAGCTATTCTAGCATACCAAGGCCACCATACAACCAGCAACGCCATCATCGAATTTGTAAGTCCAGGGCCGATAGCAATGGCAACTGCCATCGCAAGCACCAGTGCCGGGAAGGAGAGGAAGACGTCAGTGATGCGCATCAAGAGCTCTTCAGCCATACCACCCAAGTAACCTGCGAACGCACCCAAGCTGCCTCCGAAAGCCAGAGAGATCAGGACGACCACGAAGGCTATCTGGGCCTCAATGGGCGCGCCGGCGATCACTCTGCTGAAAATGTCTCTACCTAAATCGTCCGTCCCGAAGAAGTGTGCAGAGTTAGGTGGTAGAAGTGTCTGTGCGAAATTCTGCACGTAGGGGTCGTAAGGAAGCAGAAACTTGCCTGTAAGAGTGACCACGACGGTTAGAGCCAGATAGGCCGCGACGATCGCGCCTCCAGCAAGTGACAATTTGTTCCTAAGCAAGTATACGCCAGTTAGTCGAAGTTCAGTTTTGTCGAATAGGCTCAAGACGAATCAATCCAGCCTAATCCGAGGATCCAAGACCGCATACGCAATGTCTGCAAGCAAGTTGACCGAGATGATGATGAGCGTGAAGACGAGCGTTGTTCCCATTACAGCAGGCAAATCCAAGGATAGAATCGACTGAACGGCATATCGCCCAATCCCTGGCCAGTTGAATATGTACTCGATTACAATCGCCCCGGAGAGCATGAACGCGAACAACAATGCCATCACAGTCACTATCGACGTGAGGCCGTTGCGCAAAGCATGCTTGAAGATTACCACTCGTTCGACGAGACCTTTTGCGCGTGCCGTGCGCACGTAGTCCTGCCTAAGAACTTCAAGCATACTAGAGCGGGTTAATCGGGTAATGAGACCGAAAGTGAGCAGGGCTAGTGAAAGAGCTGGAAGCGATATGTGAATCAGCGCGATTCCAAGAGCCTGAAGATTGCCACTCAGTATGCTATCCAGTATTAACAGGCCTGTGATTTTGTGGGGCAGGGGATACAGTGGTGAGAACCTGCCGCCAGAGGGCAATATTCTGAACCAGTAGGAGAAGATCAATTGCATCAGTAAAGCCATCAAGAAGGGTGGAGCACAGTAAGTGCCCAACGAGAACAGTCTCGCTGCATGATCAATTCCCTTGTCTTGGTGAACCGCAGCGTAAACTCCCAGAGGGATACCGAGGGCTGCTGCGATGATTATTGCAACGATTGCAAGCTCAAGGGTTGCGGGGAAGAAAGCAGTTAGGTTGTCGAGAACTGGTTGGCTATTGACAGGCGACGTTCCCCAGTCTCCGGACAGGAGGTCTCTCAGGTAATAGTAGTACTGCAAGTAGAGCGGATCGTGGAGATGGTAACGGATCGCTATAGCTTGAACAGTTGCCTGACTCGCCTTCAACCCAGCCCAAGCCCGTGCCGGATTGGGTACTACAACTCTTGAAATCAGAAACGTGAGAAGCGTTACTCCGATAAGCACCGGAATTATCGAAATAATCCGCTTCAAGCAGAACTTCAGAAGTCCCAAGAACTATACAACTCCCGCGCAAAGCCTTGGGCGCGACGTTTCGACATGTCGATAGTATATGTGTTCTTCATATTCTCTACATAGAGACCGTACGTTCACCTCTAATATGTACGAGCCGCCACACTCCACGCGCTCTAAAAATCTGTTGAGTTGAAAATGAAATGCAAGAGTTTAGACTATCAAGAAAAGCAGTTTCAAAGACAGTCGCAGCAATCGGCATAATCGTCGTCATAGTGCTAATAGCAGTCGTCGGCATCTTTGTTTACAAGCCCCCAGTTACAACCACCACTACAACCACCGGCGAAGTACCAGGACCAACTACGCTCGTCGTAGACAAGGCGAATGAGCTGCAAAGCCTCGACCCCGCCTTTGACTACGAGTACTCTGGGTGGGAGGTCATAGCGAACCTCTACGAACCTCTAGTCACATACGACAAAACTGACCAGTCCAAGTTTGTCGGCGTGCTCGCCACGAGCTGGGACACCAGCTCCGACGGTTTGGTGTATACATTCCACCTTAGACAAGGTGTGAAATTCAGCAACGGCGACCCGTTCGACGCGAACGCAGTCAAATACTCGTTCGAAAGGGTATTGAAGATGAACCAGCCTCCTTCGTGGATTCTATCGCAAAGCCTGACACTAGACAGCGTTAAGGTCACAGACCCTAACACTGTCGAGATCCATTTGACTAGACCCTACACAGCCTTCTTGGCTACGCTGGCGACGGTGACTGGCGGAATCGTGAACCCGAACGTGGTTGACGCCCACGGAGGCGTGGCAGCCAATGCTACTAATCCGTGGATGGATACCAATGTTGCGGGCACCGCACCCTTCGTCCTTCAAGAATGGATAAAAGGCGACCACTTGACTTTGGCAAGAAATCCCATCTATTGGGGTACACCACCGAAACTAGAGAAAGTGATATTGTACTACAAGACCAGCGTACAAACTCGCCTTGTCGACATCAAAAGCGGCGCAGCACAGATTGCAACCATCGATGTGAACCACGTTCCAGACGTGCAAGGTGTGGAAGGAATAAAGGTCGAAACATTAGGCCTTACTCAGCACATCGACTTCATCTACTTCAACACGAAGATCGCACCATTCGACAATGTCCTAGTCAGACGCGCTGTGGTACACGCAATAAACTACGATGCAATAATGTCCGGAATAAACAGGAACCTGACAGTTCGATTCACAGGACCATTCGCAGACGGCCTAGAAGGATATGACAAGAGCATTGCGCCATACTCGTACGACCAAGCACTCGCGAAGCAATTGCTTGCCCAAGCTGGCTACCCAGACGGCACTGGATTCCCAACCATCTCGTACATGTACTATTCTCGTGACGCATCCGTAGCCCTGATTGCGCAAGAGGTTCAGCAGGATCTTGCTGGCATCGGAATCAATGCCAACCTGATCGGCGTCTCCTTCGCAACATACATCGACAAAGCACTCGCAGGACCTAAGGGAGTATCCGAGATGGGTTGGACTGAATGGTACCCAGACTACCTGTCTCCCGACGACTACGTGACCCCCTTCGCTAACCCAGAATTTCCACCCGTAGGCTGGAACCCGGCCTACTACAGTAATCCGCAAGTCACACAACTCTACAACGAAGCTCCGTATACACTAGACCCCACCGCGCGTGCACAGATGTACCGACAGATTACCCAGACGATGTACGATGATGCACCATACGCTTGGCTCGGACAGTTCACAGGATACTATGTGTACAGGTCGAATGTCCACGGCATATACAACAACGTAGTCCTCGCACCTGGCGGTAGCCTCGACTACAGCACAATCTATCTGACAGCGGAGTAAAGCTCCGCCCCTTTCTCTTTTTCTTCTTCGTTCTTCTGATAAATCACTGGACAGCTCGGGCCTCGACACGGCTCAAAAACTGATCCAAGACGTGCAAGTACTCTTGGGTCTCTTCGACATGGGGCATGTGCGAACTGTTCTCAAAGATAACCCATTCAGACCCTGGTATGCCACGGTGCACCGTCTCCGTAATGGTCGGAGTTGCTTCATCGTATCGTCCCCCAATGACTAAGGTTGGCACGCGTATCTCACCAAGGCGATTCACTATGTCCCAGTCCTTGAGTGTGCCAGTCACATGAAACTCGCTTGGGCCGTTCATCGTGTAATAGACCTCTGGGTTTTGCGAGAGTTTCTCGAAAGTCCGGTTTACGTAATCTGGCCAAGGGTTCAATCGGCACACGTGTTTACGGTAGAACATCATCGTCGCCTCTTGGTAAGCTGGGTCGTTGGTTGTACGGTCCGCCTCATGCTTGAGAAGCGTTTGTTGCACTTTGGCTGGAAGTTTTTCGCGCAGTCGATTCGCCTCAGCAACCCACTGTGGAATGCTGGCGGGGGAATCGGCTATGATTAGGCTCGCTAGACCATTTGGTCTCGTTAAGGCGTATTCCATTGCAAGCATTCCTCCCCAAGATTGCCCTAACAAGTGGACATGGTCAAGTCCCAGGGCGCGGCGAATGGCTCCTACTTCTTCAACGAACAATCCCACGGTCCACATGGATGGATTATGCGGATGATCCGAGTTTCCGTTGCCCAGCTGGTCGTAGAAAATGATTCTCCGCTTTCTCGATGCCATTCCGCCGATTGGTTCCAAGTAGTCGTGAGTAGCGCCAGGCCCGCCATGGAGGCACAGTAATGGCAACTTGCCCGGTTCATCGCGTTCGCCGATAATTCGATACCACACTTTGTAGCCGTGGAATGGGACAAAGCCATTTGTCGAGATCACATTCGACGTAACTCAAACACCCACTTCTGGAGAATACGCCGTCATCATCGAGATTTGTCTACTTCGACTAATATAGGATTCATCGTTTTCCGAATGATCTCGACGGCTTCGTCAATTTCCTCTCTCTTTATCACGAGTGGAGGCGCGAACCGAATGGTCGTCTCGTGGGTCTCTTTTGCTAGAATCCCATTGCGCATTAATGCCTCGGTATACTTGCGCGCCGACCCTGCTTCCTTCTTCAGCTTAACGGCTATGAGGAGGCCCCTGCCTCTAATTTCTCTGAATAGTGGATTGTTCAACTCCTTGAGACGCTTCATGAAGTAGGCCCCTAGTTCAGCAGAGCGTTGATCTAGCTTCTCATCGATCAACACGTCCAAGGCGGCCGTTCCGATTGCACATGCCAATGGATTGCCGTCGAAGGTGGACCCGTGGCTTCCTGGCGTGAAGACTGACATGATTTCCTTTGAGCTTGACAACTATACCGCGTCCACAAAC
>Ga0315282_10001622_pt1 | contig 42134 bp, 39 predicted proteins | sample YL17G07_20_MG_FD_203693 | JGI IMG/M metagenome (GOLD analysis project Ga0315282, IMG submission 203693) | Sediment microbial communities from Yellowstone Lake, YNP, Wyoming, USA - YL17G07_20 | ecosystem: Environmental > Aquatic > Freshwater > Lake > Sediment | place: USA: Wyoming | collected...
TTGCGCATGTGAACAGCGGCAAAGGTTCCCACATTTCCGTCTCCGTAGCCCCACGTTAGCGGACTCTTCGCGGCCACGACCAGCTTGCCACTGCTCGGCAGTGTGAAGCCCGTCAGAGGACCAGCGGCAAAGACGAGTTTGTTTTCTGGCGACAACGGGTCGATCCCAGGTTTAAGCTCATCCCAGAGGATTTTGGCTGCGAAGCCCCTGCCTCCTAGAAAATTCTTGGCCATTCCCGCTTCATACTTGTCCGCAACGCCTTTGCCCTTGTTCAGGTTTACGTGTAAGAGCTTGCCGTTCCAGCCGAACATAACGCTGACTTCCCGAAAATGAGTATACGAAAATAAGTGACCGTAAGTAAATAAGCATAATCCTTTATGGAGGTTAGATCACGAGCTTTTCTGGTTCGACGCTTCTGTGTTTCAGGCCAAGGTCGCTGACCCTGAACTTTCTGTCACCGTACAGGTTGGCGTACTCTTCACCATTATAGAGTGCTCCAGCTATCCTCCCTATTGCGTCAGCTTTTAATATGCCGCTCCCACTTGCGCCGCCGACGACCATTAGGTCGTTTTCCTCAAAAATCACGGGCTGACCGTCGATGCTGTTCACCTCGTAAAGCCCGGCGAAAGCTGAGAATGGCTGGCAGTCTGTAAACTGCGGGAAGTACTTAACTACAACCTGGTACAACCCGTACGTGTAGTAGTTTTCTTCAGGCTCAGGTTCATCCTCTACCTTGAAGGCTCTCGGAAACTCGTCAGCGTAAGCCAGCCAAAGAGCGTCTTCTTCAGGTGCAGGCCGAATGTAGGCAGACGGTTTAGGAAGAATCGTGAACGGGAGACACCCTGCTTTCGTGAATTCCTTGCATGTTAATAGTTTCTTCAGCCCCTCCGTCTTCGCTTTGATCGAGAAAACTTGCCGCTTCTTAGCCTTGACAAAGCATTCAATCCCAACAGGGTCCAAGAGCTGAGAAATCCATGCGCCGGCCGCAACTATCGTTTTCTTTGCCTTTATCAGACCCTTCGTCGTCTTCACCCCCGTGATCGATGCCTCCTGCCAAAAGTATGGCTCACCCGGCATCCCTAGAGGCCTGCGAGGCTCAACGACGAGTTCCTTCACGTCAGTGTGATACTGAATCTTCCCTCCGAGCCTGAGAAACTCGGACTCATAAAACTTTACCAGAGAGTCCACATCGATCAAGCCTGCCTTCGGGATCAGAACCCCCTTGTGAACGTTGCCCAACCCCATCATTTTGGCTTCTTCATCATTATCAAAGCTGGTCCGCATCTCAAGTTTCTCAGCCAACTCTCCTTCATCGTACTCCATATACTGAAAACCCTTGCCAGCCAGGTCCTTCAACACCGGGAACATCCTGCTGTAGCCTTCCTCGTCAAAAAACCACAGGTAACCAGCCCACCGCAGTTTAAGATCAACGCGCAAATCGTCTTGCACATATCTGTAAAACTCTGCAGAAGAATCCGCCAGAGCAAAATTTGTGCGAGAAGCAAAAAGACAACGAAAAGCAGCCGCGCTCTTCGCCGTGCTTCCTTGGCCCGCAGCGCCAAGCCTGTCAACGATCAAAACGTCAAGCTTAGGATTCAACTTTTTAAGGTGATACCCAGTTGCTAACCCTACGATTCCCGCACCCACTATCACCGCATCGTGTTCTGCCATGCCTAAGCCCTCGGATCGGGAACTCAACTATCTAAAGTGAACAAGATTTAAACCTAGCTGTAAGACTAGAAGCAGGAAAGATTCTGACGCTCGCTGCGGAAGAGAGCCTTTCTGTTCCGTGAACTCATCGCGACCCATACATTACTTTGTCGATTCTTTCGCGCGAATTGCACATCTGCTCCAAAGAAACACTGTGAAAGTGTGTTTTGAACAACAGCCCTGTTGCCTGCACAGGCTTTGAAAACGCAAGAGACGGGGTCAAGCTGTCGAGTGGATGATGAAAGCGAAGTAGAGAATGCTTATTTACTACTGAGAAATATGATTTACAACAATCATTTAAGAATCGAGGGAAAAACTTGCACATGAGAAAAGAGGTGAAGGCGATCTCCACGCTCTTTGCAATCTTACTCATCTTGCTCTCAGCGATAATCGGAGCCCTCATAGCGTACACGTGGACGATGGCACCGTTCTATCTGGAGCCTGAAAACAGTGTAGACTTGCTTGTAACAGGCGTTAACTTCCCAGTTGATGACGCAAACCATTTCAACGTTACGGTTTTGAACCCGTCGCACTCAATCTCGGGGACAAACATAACGACCATTTACATCACAGCAGGGGGGTTCAATGGGTCTAGCATTACGGACTCTCAGCCAGCGCTTCCAATCTTTCTTGACAAAGGAACCTCCCAAACCATCACCTGCTCGTTAGCGTGGGGCTCTTTGGCTGGAAGCATCATCGCAGTCCACGTGTTAACATCTAATAACACAGAGGCTGGATTTTCTGTCCAGACGCAACAAGTAAGCCTTGGAGTTGACACAAGTTTTAACGCTTCCCAGAGTGCCGAATACTTCAACGTGACCGTCACGAATCAACCTTCGCCGATCAACTTGACCCTGTCCCACGTTCTCCTTAACTACAACCCTGTTGACGAAAACCTGAATATAACGCTTCAAGCGGTAATCCCCGCGAACCAGACCGTAACGTTTACCTGTTTCACAAACTGGGGAGAGCTCGTAAAGCCGGTGGTCACAGTTCAAACGCTTGAAGGCTACACAGCTGAAACAAGAAAAGACATTCCCTCGGTCAGCCTCCAAGTGACACAGGTCACCTTTAACGAAACGAACACGAATGAGACCGACATAACACTATTCAACTCCCCGGACTCTGCCACTTCTGTAATCGTCACAAACATCACTTTGGCACATGGCAGCACAGTAGATGTCATAAGCGGAAACCTCTCAAACCCATCTCTCCCCACGGCTATCGACCAGAATCAAACCGTCGTTTTTGCGTGTGCCTGGAACTGGACAGACATCAGCTACCGTGACATGAACGTTACAGTGACCGCCTACACCAAACAAGGGTTCGTGTCTCAGACCCAGACTGTCACAACACCTCTGGGAGTCGCAGCAAAGATAGACAACGTACTTTTTGACCTGAACGACACCGGCCTTTTCCTCATAAACATGACCAACATGCCTTATTCGCTTCACACCATCAACGTGACAGGAGTCGACCTCAACCAAAACCAAACCTCTACCAGTGCAACACTGATAGCGCCAGGCGCACAATCTACTCTTACCTGCGTTCTCAACTGGTCAAGCTTCGTCGGACAAAACGTCACCGTGACAGCTCACGTTATGTATGACTCAAGCGAATCGTCACTCACTTACAACCTGACGGTTCCATACCTTAAGATAACCAATGCATCTTTCTTCTATCTCTCACCCGGAAGTCCTTACTTAAACGTCACAGTCTACAACAGCGAGTTTTCCAAAATCAACGTAACAGTGACCCAAATGTATACCGAGACCCAGAACGGAACAATGCTGATCGCCTGGCAATCCGCAGGTGATGCAGGGCAACAGATTTCCATAGGGTCAGTCACCGAAATGCTCTTTCCGTGGAAATGGGAACCGTACGTTGGTCAAAATGTGACGATTACCATACAGACTGCGGACGGATACCAAACGTCTGCAACGTTTGAAGTAGGGTAGCCACTCCACAATCTTTATCTCATTTCTGAACAATCTCAGCCCTAAAACGTGATAAACTTGGCCAAAACGAAGCCGACCGAAAGAGTGCAGACAATCGAGTACGCGATTCGCGACGTCATCCCCTACGCAAAACAAGTTGCGAAAACAGGCAAGAAGATCTACTATCTGAACATAGGAGACCCAAACGCGTTCGATTTTGACACGCCGCCGCACATCAAACAAGCCCTGATCAGGGCGGTTGAAGAAGGAGCGAATCTCTACTCACCCTCAGAAGGGTTGCCAGAACTCAGAGAGGCAATCAGCCAGAAAGAGAAAAGAGTCAACGGCGTTGAAGTCTCGGCCGAAGACGTGATTGTCACATCAGGAATTTCTGAAGGCATCATGATGGTTATGGCCGCGCTCATCGAGTCTGGAGACGAAATCCTTCTCCCAGGACCAACTTACCCGCCGTACATCTCGTACGCCAGGTTCTTCGGCGGAAAGCCGATAACATACGAAACAGTCGAGGAAGACGGCTGGCAGCCAAACATCGATGACCTTAGAAAAAGGATCTCACTTAAGACTCGTGCAATAGTGATCATCAACCCAAACAACCCTTGCGGTGCGCTGTACGAAGGCAAAATGATAAAAGAAATAGTAGACCTAGCAGGCGAAAACGACGTCCCAGTCTTGTCAGACGAAATCTATGACCAGCTAGTGTTTCAGAAAAAGTTTGTCAGCACAGCTCACCTGGCAGGAGACGTTCCAGTCATAGGCTTGAACGGCTTTTCAAAAGCTTACCTGATGACAGGCTGGAGACTCGGATACCTGTACTTCCACAGCCGAAGAGGCGAACTGCAAGAAATGAGAGACTGCATCGAGAAAGAAGCTAGGATAAGACTCTGCGCGAACACGCCTGTCCAGAAAGCCGGAGTGGCAGCCTTAAACGGTCCGCAAGAACACATAAAAACCACAGTTGAAAAACTTCGGCAAAGAAGCCACTTCGCTTGGAAGAGGCTGAACGGAATTGAAGGGATTAGTTGCTCAAAACCTGAAGCCGCGTTCTACGTCTTCCCCAAAATCCATGAAGTAGGGAGAAAATGGAAGACAGATATGGAGTTCGTTCTGGATCTTCTAAGGGAAACCGGAGTGCTTTTCGTTCACGGATCTGGATTCGACCCAGTGTACGGAGCTGGACACGTTAGAGGAGTTGTCCTTCCGCCGATCGAGATTCTTGAAAAAGCATTTGATGAAATTGAAGGCTTCATGAAGAAACACAAGTAAAAAGCATGGGCCTGCGTCGACAAAGCGCGTGCCATTATTGGATGGTTATTCCTTCCTTCGGATCGCGAACCATTCTTGAGAACTCTGCCATCAGTCTTCTCGTAATCGGACCTGGCCTGCTGTCGCCTATAGACCTTTTGTTTATTTCTCTCACAGGCACGATTTCCGCGGCTGTTCCCGTGAAGAAAACCTCGTCAGCGGTGAACAGCTCATAAGGTGTCACGTTCTTTTCCGATGCTTCATACCCCAGCTGTCTAGCGAGGGTCTTGGCCGATTCCGCTGTTATCCCGGGTAAGGCGCCCGTGCAACTAGGCGGCGTGTGTATCTTGCCGTTCTTCACTATGAACACGTTTTCCGCTACACCTTCACAGACAAACCCGTTCTTGTCAAGACAGATTGCCTCATCAACACCGGCTATGTTTGCCTCGATCTTTGCCAAGATGCTGTTGAGGTAGTTGAGGGACTTTATCTCGTGTGACGTTGCGTCCACGGGGTCTCTTTTGACCCATGAAATCATGGCAGTCACGCCGTTCTCTTTGGCGTCATCCTTGTGCATGGAGATCGTGTCTGTGATTATGATTATTGTTGGTTTTGGGCATTTCTCCGGATTCAACCCGAGGTCGCCTGCCCCCCTTGTAACCACTAGACGTATGTACCCGCCTCTCAACTTGTTCTTCCGCAACGTTTCCAACGTTTTCTGGATCATCTCTTCTCTGGTCATCGGAATCGACAGCATTATCATGTGAGCCGAACTGTAAAGCCTGTTGATATGCTCCTTCAGCTTAAAGACTACGCCGTCGTAGGCGCGGATACCCTCGAAAACGCCGTCACCGTACAGCAGGCCGTGGTCGAAAACCGAAACCTTCGCTTCCGACTTCGGATAATATTTCCCGTCTATGTAAACCTGCAACTCCTTCTCCAATGGTCTGCCCCCGAAACGAGAAGTTAGTCTATCAAATCAAGGTTTCATATATCTTTTGGACAGAACTGGCTGATCTCCGCCATCGCTAGCCGTAGAACTGTGGCCTCTTAGAAAGATATTTCGGCAACGGCAACGGTTTGAAGGGCTTGTCGCTGATTATCTTTTCAGTCTCCGCCATGAACTCTTTCAGTTTCAACTTGCGCATCTTCCCACTTGATCGGTCCCTAACCGGAAGCACATCGGACTCGAGTTCTTTCTGGCCTACAACAATTATGTAAGGAACCCACTCCATCTCGGCTTCACGCACTCTTTTCTGCAGCGTCAGCGCACGATCATCGATGTCCACCCGCATACGGTGAGCTTCCATCTCTTCAGCCATTTTCTCCACATCCTTGAGGAAGCTGTCGGATATAGGGATCAGCCGAACCTGTGTCGGAGAAAGCCAGACAGGAAGCATTGGCGGCCTGCCTCTCTTTTGTTCTTTGTAGGCCTTCTCCAAAAGTGCATACACGTCTCTCTCAATCGCCCCGCTCGGAGAACAGTGCAGAATCAACGGATATTGCTTCTCACCCTTCTCATCGACGAACTTTATGTCGTACCGTTTGGCGTTCTCAACGTCGATCTGGTCCGTTGAGAGAGCAGCGGCCTTGTCCTGATTGTCCACGTAGTTAAAGTCCCATTTCAGCACGAAGTAGAAGAAGCGCTCACTCCACATCTCAGCTAACACGGGTTTGCCGAGAGTCTTCGCCAAGGATGCGATGAACTGCTTGTTTTCTTCATAGAAGTCTTTGGTGAACCGTATCCCCACTTCGTAGTCATCCTTGCCTAAGCCTATCTCGTCTAGAATTTGCATGCACATCTTGAAACGTGTCACGAATTCTTTTCGGGCTTGCTTCAGGTCTGTGCAGAACGCGTGACAGTCGGGCATGCTGAAAGCCCTGAGCCGTCTGAGACCCACGACCTCTCCGCTTTTTTCTCTCCTGAAGCTGTAACGGGTTAACTCGTAGACTTTCATTGGCATGTGTTTGTAAGAGAACTGAGCGTCATGAACCATCAAGAACTGCCCGAAACACGCGGCAAAACGCAGGAACAGCTCCTTGTCCTCTGACTTCAGTAAGTATTGCCTCGCGGGAAAACGGTTCACGTAATCCGCTAGGCTAGGATGCTGAAAGTCGTACATTACCGGAGTCTCGACTTCCATCGCGCCGTACTCGTTCATCTTGGCGTCCACAAACTGCTCGAGTAGAGACTTGATCAGCCGGCCCTTCGGGTACCAACGGATGTTTCCAGGGTCGCTTCCAAGCTCGTAATCAGCGATCTCCAGCCTTTTCATCAGCGTCACGTGGGGCGGCATCTGCTGGCTGGCTCTCACCTTTGATATCTCGTACCTTGCGAATTTTTCAAGGTCTACGTGTCCCTTGAAATCGAACTCTTCGACCGGCACCATTTTTCCGTCAGGCCGAAGGATGTACCAAGATGACCTGAGTTTTTCCTCGGCCTTCACCGCCTCAGAGACCGTCTCTTCTTCTTTTTTCTCCTTGGCTTCTGCAGGCAGTATCACTCGAGACTGCTCTGCGAGAGGGTGACCTTTGACTGAGACCGTGAACTGCTTGTTCCAACCGAACGGTGCACGAAATGTCTCTATGCCCCTCTTCTTCGCATAAGCTTCCATGGCTTGAACCGTTTTCAACGCTTCTGACGGCTTGGCAAGTCTACTACTCAAGTGGGCGTACGGGTAAATCAAAATGCGGTTCGCGCCCAGTTTTTCGAGAAAGGCCTGAACTTCGTCAATAGCCTTCTGAGCGACTCTCGCATCGTCACCGTCTTCAACTGCGGTGAACAGAACGATCAGTTCTTCTAATCGGACCTCTTTCTTCTCAGCTTCCTCAGCCATGGCAATCTCTTTCTGAACAGGCTTGTAAGCGATAAAGTTCGCGTGCAGCTGCAATATTCGCATTGAATGTCTGTCCTCCAAAGTCTATGGTTTATAGCGCCACTGCTCAAGCTGCTTGTCTTTCTTCGTCTTCTTCTTATACTCTTTGTAGTGCTCTTTGCACAGGTAAGCGCGCCTTTCGCTACCAACCCTCAGGCCTGCGGCCCTGACCTTTTCAGCTGAAAGCGAACGTACGGCTTCTTGACCACAACCCGACACGCTGCATTTCACTCCCTTAGCGATACGTCCCAAAGACATTGCCTCTCATGTACATGGCTTTGATGAATTACAGTGCACCTCATTCCTTAATTTCTTTTTCATAGAGGACGCGGGCTCTCCGTATGATTTCTTCTCTATCACCGAAGAATGTCGGACCGACGCCTTCAACAACAAGCGAAGCGACCGCCGCCCCGACGCATGAACACCAAGAACAATCTTCGCCACGAACATACTCGGCCAAGAAGCCTCCCATGAAAGCGTCTCCAGCTCCGGTTGGGTCAACAAGCTTCTCAGGTTTGTAGGCTGGAACATTATGGATTGTGTCTTCAACAGAAACCGCCGCTCCCTTCGCACCCAAAGTGGTTATGACAATCTTGACACCGTGATCGTGTATTGCCTTCACTGCAGGTTCAAGCTCTGAAAGACCTGTCACAGCCCAGAGTTCACTGAGTGAAGACTTGAAAATGTCGATGAGCCCCAACACACGCTCGTCCACAAGCGGCCCAAGGGTAACATTCCCGTTCTCGTCAAACCGGCGCACAAGCCCCTGTGGATCAAGAGACGTGACTTCACCACAGTTTCTCAGCTTCTCGACAACATCGTATGCAACCTCACCAGCTATGGGTCCGATATGAACAGCTTTGGCCCTCGGAGGATTCGATATATCTTCAACAGTGATTGGGGACATTCTGCACTCTGACCGCAAGTCACGGTCTGAAAAATCACTGTTGTATTTCAGTTCAAAACGTGTAGTCCGCGTCTCCTCAGCCCTCAGCACATTCGATAAGTCAACACCCTCTTGCCCAAGCCACCACCTGTAAGCTTCTGGAAAGTCACCGCCAACCTTAGAAATAACTGAAACTCTGGCGTCCAGGCGCCTCGCAGCAAGGGAAACATAAGTCACGGAACCGCCTAAAACGACGAACGGAGTCTTTCGATCAGGCAGGAAAATCGAATCTACAGCAAAGTGCCCTGCTGAAACAATGTCGAACACGCTCGCATCTGACCTCGCCTAGCATATTGAGCCAAAGTAAACTTAAACTAAACGGAACCTCACTACCTTTCATTCCATTAGTTCCGCCGCTAGACTCTTGCCAGTGCAATATCGAATTGCATCGACGCTCCCTTGGAGCCAGTTGGCATGAAATTCCCATCGCTGTTTCATCATCGGCGTTCGTTCAAGGATCTCTTCTTGAACACCGCGATCCAAGGACTTCCAAAGACTCTCTTCTCGTCCTCGGTGGTTTTTCGATAATCCTTGAACCTAGCTTCTTTGTAGCGGGCGAATGATTTCAAGATTGAGTGGGGCTTATGCGAGTACGCGTTAAGCCTGTTCGAATGGTAGGTTGACACAGTGTACCGTCTTCTGCTACCGAACACTCCAAACTTTTCCACAAGCGTCTCCCAGTCTTCAGGATAGATTTTCCTGAAAGTCGCTATGAAATCAAGCACCGTGAACGAGTCTTCACGTATGCTCCTAATCGTCTCTTCAATTTTGTTCCCTTCAACAATCGTTTTTGACCCCATCGTCTAGCGGCCTTACAATTTGCGAAAAGCTCGTGAGTTCGTCTTCTAAGGAAAAAAGATCAAATGTTAGAATTTTGACTGTAATAGAAGAATTGCTTTGGCCAGGTCTCCGCCACTTTCTTCTAGCGCTCGCCTGGCTTCGTCTGGGCTCTTGCCGGTCTGGTCGGCCACGAGTCTTACGTCTTCTTCAGCTATTCCCGAGGGCTTACGCTCTGCGGCTTTCTCAGTGATCTTGCCGCCTGTCACCTGAAAGATTTTCTGGCCCTGCACCTCAAGCACCGCAACTTCAGGCTCTTCGATAGTTATCTCTTTAACGCTTGTTTTTATGACAACCTGTTCAACATCCGCAACCGCGTCCATGCTCATGCCCATGCGTTGCATCATGCGTCTTGCTTCACGCGGATTGACACGCCTATGCACATGATCACCCTTGCCATCTAACCTCTACTAGTCAAAACTCATAAACTTAACCTTCATCCATACAGCCGCGTCTAACCTTGACGGCGACGCCGCGCTTGAAAGCTTTCATCTCTTCACCAGACAACATGGCCCGACCAACCGCCAAGACCTTTTCGTTACCGTCGAGCACGACTACCTCGTCTTTCGCGCGGACCTCCTCATCAGCCTTCACGACGTGCGCTGCAAACACGTCGCCACCTTCGGCAATGAACTTTGAGACATCATTTTGAACTCTAACAAAGCACCTTGCAGAAGCCACGCCTTCGACGATCCGTCTTGCACCTCTGATGCTCAGGGAAAGCATACCATCCGTCGGTCGCATAGTGGCAAGCCGTTTCTCGTCCAGATAGATGTAGCGGATTCTTCTCGTTCTTCTGGAAAATACAATCTTCACCCCTTCGGGAAAAAGCTCCGCGCCTACGCCTCTACCAAACTGATAGTCTGCAACAGCCCTTACTCGCCTCAGAGCATCCTCCAACATTACTCACCGACGGCTCGTGCTAGCGCGTTCGACAACTATAAACACGACCCTTTATAATAAAAGCAGTCTAGGTGTGCAGCCAGTTGCGATGTGAAGTCTGCGGATGCAAGATCCCCAGCAAATCATTCAACGTCATGATCGAAGGGGCAAGACTCACGGTGTGTGGCGAATGTGCAAAGCATGGCAAGATCTGCTACGAGGAGCCCAGACCGAAACAAGTGTTTCCGAAGCCCAGAGCGGCACCTGTCACGTTTAGAGTTCAAACTAAACCGTCGGCGCCGCCAGTCGACACGAGCGTGGAACTGACGGAAGATTACGGCACGAGGATAAGAAAAGCAAGGGAGAAGCTGGGACTTTCGCATGAAGAACTGGGGAAGAGATTGAACGAAAAGGTATCGCTCCTTAAGAAGATTGAGACGGGCAAGATGACGCCCAGCGACAAGCTTGCAACAGCGTTGGAGCACATTCTTAAGGTCAAATTGATAGTGCCTAGGAAGGAGGAAAAAGTTCCACAGGCGAAGATGCCCAGGGCGCCAAGCCGTGAACTGACGCTCGGAGACCTCATTCAACTTAAGAAGGGAGGCAGCGACAAGGAGGAAGCTGCAGGACGAGAGCGGTCATAGTTCAACGTCGGCAGCGGTCCGAACCATTGACACTTGATGAGCTTGACAGCTTGGCACGAACAGCAGGCTACACGGTTGTCGGCAGGATGGAACAGGTCAAAGAACCTGACGCACGTTACCAGATAGGGGCTGGAAAGGTCGAAGAACTCGCCGAACTTGTAAAGAAAACTGGCGCTGAAAAAATCATATTCGACAACCTTCTGAGACCCTTGCAATCCTACAACCTGGCAAAGGCGACCAACGTCGAGGCCATCGACCGCTTCCAACTCATACTGGAGATCTTCACAAGAAGAGCTACAACGACTGAGGCACAGATGCAGATCCACCTTGCAAAGCTACAGTACGACCTTACACAGGCAAAAGAGAGAGTAAGGCTGGCAAAGAGGGGAGAGCAGCCTGGGTTCATGGGGCTGGGAGCTTATGAAGTTGACGTTTACTATGAAAGCGTCAAGAGAGAAGTGCATGCCACACGAAGAAGACTGAAGAAGATCAGAGGAAAACGTCTACTACACCGCGAAAGGAGGGCCGAGTTGGGCTTCGCATTGATCTCTCTGGGTGGATACACAAAAGCAGGAAAAAGCTCCCTGTTCAACGTTCTTGCAAAAGAAACAGTCCCAGTGGACACAGCGTTGTTCACGACACTCTCAACAACGACGAGGCTTGTCACTTTCTCCAAGAAGAAGTTCCTGTTGACAGACACTGTGGGCTTCATAGACCGGTTGCCGTTAACACTCATAGAGGCTTTCCATTCAACTCTTGAAGAAACAATCTACTCTGACCTCATACTTCTGGTGGTAGACGCAAGCGAAGCGATGAGCACTATGGAAAAGAAACTTTCAACATGTATGGAGACGATAGAGCGCATCGGAGCAGGAGGCATACCAACGATAACCGTGCTGAACAAGATCGACTTGGTCTCGAACGCGGACATCCAGCAGAAGATCGAAAACCTCAGGGACAGAGCCAAAACGCTGGTGCCCATATCAGCGTTGTACGGAACAAACATCGAGCACTTGGAACAAGAAATACTGAACAGATTTAAGGACTATGTAAGAGCCTCATTCACGATACCGGTAACGAAGGAAACGATGCCCTTCATGGCATGGCTCTTCAAAAACGCTGACGTGCAAGCGGCAGATTACACGGCAGACTCGGTGCACGTGGTTTTTGAAGCAAGCCCATCGTTCGCTGAAAAGGTGAGGAATCGCGTGGTGAAAGAATTCAACGGGAAAATGGAGAAAGTCTAAAAAAGGAGAGAACATGCCTCGAGTCGTTGTTCTGAGATGGGGTCACAGACCGCAGAGAGACGCAAGGCTAACATCGCACGTTGCGCTGGCAGCTAGGGCTTTCGGAGCTGCTGGCCTCATACTTTCAGACACAAACGACCCCAAGATCAAGGACTCGATTGAAAAAGTCACTCGAGAATGGGGAGGCCCCTTCTTTTTTGAGATGGGAACTCCTTGGAAGAGAGCTGTTCACGGTTGGAGAGTCAAGGGCGGCCTGGTCGTCCATCTGACGGCTTATGGAGAAAACGTTGAAACCAGCAACGCGATAGAGAAGATCAAGACATCAGGAAAGGATGTTTTGGTCATCGTTGGAAGCCAGAAAGTGCCTAGCGAATTCTTCTCCGAAGCCGTGTCAGACCTCAACGTGGCAGTCGGAAACCAGCCGCATTCGGAATGTGCAAGCCTGGCGGTTTTCCTTGATCGTTTTTTCGAGGGAAAGGAACTGACGAGAAGGTTCAAGAACGCGCACTTCAAGATCACTCCTCAAGAAAGGGGAAAGAAAATCGTGAATGAATAAATCGTGTGATTCTGCCTTTCTTCTAAAGAGATTTAAGGTCGAACCATGCACAATATACAATATAGAGACCAGCGTTGAAGAGGGGAAACAAAAGGAACACTATGTTGTCCAACATAAACGACGCAACACTGACGAGAGTTGCACAAGCCCTAGGCGAGGAGGACGCCATCAAGCTCATTGAAATCCTCAAAAACGCAGAGGAAACAACAGACGATGAGATAGCAAACAAGACGGGCATAAGACTGAACTCGGTGCGCAAGATCCTCTACAAGCTTTATGACCATTCTCTTGTAAGCTTGAGACGAACACGCGACCCAAAGACTGGATGGTTCATTTTTCATTGGAGGCTACAGTCAGACCAGCTGGAAGGTTTCATACAGAGCCAAAAACGTCGGGTTCTTGAAAAACTCAACGTCCGACTGGAGTTCGAGAAAAACCATGACTTCTACTATTGCTACACGCCTGGATGTAAGCGGATCCCGTTTGAAGAAGCTGTGGAACTGGTTTTCAAGTGCCCAACATGCGGAAAACCGCTGATGCACTACGACAACGACAAGATCCTTGAAGCACTGGGAAAGAGGGTCGAAACACTAAGGAAGGAGCTTGGTGAGTGAAAAGCTCCCTACGAGAGAAGAAGCCCTGCAGTTTCTCAGGCAGAGCGGATGCCGCGGGAACGTTATAAGACACGCTGAAAAAGTTTCTGAGCTTGCCCGCGAGATCGCTGAAGCATGCCAGAAAAGCGGTTCTCATGTTGATATGGAACTGGTCGAGGTCGGAGGACTCTTACATGACATCGGACGAGGCAAGACGCACAGTGTCCATCACGCAGTAATCGGGGCAGAAGTCGCAAGGTCCTTGGGCCTTCCGGAGCAGGTTGTATCAATTATCAAGAAGCACGTGGGCGGCGGGATAACGGCCAGAGAGGCAAAGAAACTCGGATGGCCCAAGGACGTGTACGTTCCACAGACGCTTGAAGAAAAAATCGTCTGCTACTCAGACAAGCTGATCGAAGGCTCACGTCGCGTTCCAATAGAGAAAACGATAGACCAGCTTTCACAGGAGTTGCCGCCAGCTGCTATTGAAAGAATATGGAAACTGCACGAGGAAATGTTGGCTCTAGTCGGCGACTGCGATTGCCTTCCGTAACCCTGCTCACCAGAATCTACGACAATTCTCAGTTAGACCAAGTTGACGGAAACTTGAGATCTTTGTTGAGGGGGTTGAAGGTTGAGACCAACATGCTCGGGACCGATTCACTCGGGTGGGTTCACGTGTCGATTTCCGGCGAAGACGAGAACGTGGCCGTCCGCTATCTTGCCGACAACATCGGACTTTGCCCAACAGGTCTAGAAAATATCAAGAAATATTCAACACTCAGAGGATACGTTACAGACCCATCGAAAAGCAAGAACGAGCTCTGGGTTGACGTGGGAGTTTCTTCGCCAAGCCGCGTTGAAGCCGCGGTCCCGCTAGATCGGCTTCAGGCCCAGCTAGGTGATGGAAGGAAGATGGCACTCGGCAAGATGGCTGAGCTTTTCGGTTTCTGTGAAAACCTACCCTTGCACATCAGAGTTACAAGCGCTGACTTCGAGAAAAGGTACATTGAAGCTGAGCTCTCAGAGAAGCAGCAGGAACAGTACGCAGGTTGGACACGTTCTCTGCTCGACAGGCTACTGATTCTCGGAGCTTCCTACAGTGAAGTCAATTCGGCCATAAGAAAAGCAGAGTTCAACCGTGACATCGTCGAAGTCGAGTCCTTGGGAATGTTTGAGCACGCGGTTCTGTGCAAATTGGGCACGGATGCTGCCGGTTTGATTCCAAGGATGGGGAAGATCCTGAGGGGGGCAGCGTTCAGCGTTTTTAACCCGAGGAAGATCCTTGCACTGCTCGGCTACGATTCAGCACTGTTTGCTTCCTAGAGACCAAGTAGACACCGATGAAAATCAGGAAGCCGCCTGCCGCCGTGAACAGCGTCACCGTTTCTCCTGCAAACCTGGTTGCGAACATGACCGTTATCAACGGTTCTGCGAACATGAACGAGCTGACCACTGCCGCCTTGACCTGGTTGGCTACGTGAAGCCAGATGGAATATCCCAGCAGCGAACAGGTGAAGGCCAGATAAAGGATTGCTGACCAGACTTGAAGGCTCATTGTCGTTATTCTACTGATGGAGTTTTCAGCTGTGGCAAAGGGGATTAGACACAGGCCGCCCAGTATGTTCACGTAGGCTGAGACGAGAAAGGGGCTGTATTTCTCCATCACCTTTTTTCCGATTACGGTATACGTTGCCCAGAGCAGAGGTGTGGAGAGTAGGATCAGGGTTCCGGCGAAGAAGCTCGTGTTGCTCTCGAGGCTCAGGGAGCTTCCCGCGATGACGGTGAGCGTTCCAGCTGCGGCTATTCCGATTCCGAGAACTTGTCTTCGTGCCAGATGTTCTTTGAGCATTCGTGCGGAGAAGATGGTGATCAGGATCGGCGAGAGAAGACAGACTAGGATTGCGGCCGTCGAGGCGCTTGCCATCTGTATGCCCGTGTACTGTATGGTGAAGAAGAAGGTGACGCCTGTGAGCGCGAGGAGAAGCAGCTTTGGCAAGTCTTTGTTTTCAACGCGCAGCGCGTAGTTGCGGTTGACGCGTCTGTTGAGCAGGAGCGCTGCTAGAAACATGGCGCTCGCGAGGAGAAACCTGAAGGTTGCGATTGAAATCGGTGTGAACCCTTCAAGAAGTGTTATCTTTACAACGACGAAGGAGCTTCCCCAGAAGGTGATCAAGCACAGCATCAGGAACGCGTTGAAAGAACTGATCGCTTTAGCTGCCATGCGCAGGACTGGCAGATCATGCCTAAAAAGCGTTTTGAAAGAGGCCTCAACGTGCCCTGTTTCGTGTTTTTACTCGTCTAACACGCATACCCCCCGCCTCCCTATTTTTTTTCTGCAGTAAAGGCTGCCGATGCGTTCTCAGGCAGGATTTCTTACGGTGTTGAACGAAGTCATCTGTCCATTGCCATGTTGACTTTTTTTTGCAAGAACCGTGGTGTTATGTATTCTTGAAGGCTCTTAGCGTTCTCTCTTCCCTTGAATGAATTCTTCAACAGCCTGCTTGGCCATCGCGTCTGGAACTTGGATCGGGGGGTGTTTGAAGGCGTACGAGGATATGCTCAACAATGCTCCTCCGATCTTGCGGTCCAGCGCTATTTTGACCGCTCGTATTATGTCGATCACGACTCCCGCGCTGTTCGGTGAGTCTTCAACCTCAAGCTTAACAGACATGGTCAAGGGTCTGTCGCCGAATTTTCTTCCCTTCAGCCACAGGTAGCAGATCTTCTTGTTTCCCAGGAACGGCACGTAATCTGAGGGTCCTATGCGGGTGGGCAGGTCGTACGGAACCATGCTCGTCACGGCTTCCGTCTTGCTGATTCGTTTAGTCTTCAACCGTTCCTCGACCGTCATGTTCAGGAAGTCGGTGTCTCCTCCGAGGTTCAGCTGATAGGTCTCATCGATGATCACGCCCCTGTCCACGCACAGTCTGGCGATGCTTCGGTGCAGGATGGTGGCTCCTAACTGGCTCTTGATGTCGTCTCCGGCGATCGGGAGTCCTCTTTCCTCAAACTTTTTGCTCCATGAACCGTCCGAAGCGATGAACTCGGGCATGCAGTTGATGAAGGCGCAGCCAGCGTCCAAGGCTGATTGAGCATAAAATCGAGCAGCGCTCCGGCTTCCCACGGGCAGATAGTTCACGAGCATCTGCGCCTTGGACTCCTTCAAAACCTCGACGACATGCTCGGGGCCAACTTCGTTCTTGTAAACGTTGAACACCTTCTTCATGTGTTCAGCCGCCCCATCGAGAACTGGCCCCCCCGTAACTTTGACGTCCAAGCTTGGCACGTCTGCAAATCTCTCGCAGCAGTTTGGTGCAGTAAAAATGGCTTCAGACAAGTCTTTTCCGATCTTGTCCTTGTTCACCTCAAAGGCCGCGACGAACTTCACGTCCCTTATGTGGTATGGGCCAAAATTAACGTGCATCAAGCCCGGCACGTTCGTATTTTCCTCTGCGTCCTTGTAATACTGGACTCCTTGAATGAGAGCCGACGCAGAATTGCCCACACCCACGAGTGCGACACGAACTTCTGGCAAGCTACAATTTCTCCTTCAACACTGTTTGGTTTAAGGCTTTAACAGACGTCTGCTGTATAACTTTTTCTGGAAAGACAAAATTAAAATGGAACTTAAACCAGTTAGACAACACAAGAGAACGGTGAACGTTATGAGTGAAGGCGAAGTGGCAGTGAAATACGAGCCTTTCAAGGAAATCGTGATCATGGAGAAGGAATACTTCGCGAACGCTGATGAGATAGCGAGGTTTGCGTCTATAATCGCCGGCGGCAAAGCTGCAGGCCTGTACTGGGCTGAAGGCGTGATTTTTCTCTACTTTCCCCTGCCAGCATCAACAGAGGTCACCGCGAAAATGCTGGTTGAAAAGGGACGCGTCTACTGGACTTTCCTCGGCTATTCCTTCATGCCAAAGTACCAGTCGGTGATCGAGACGCGAGAAAAAATGATCGTGCCCGTTGTCGACATGACGTCTAACGCGGTGATCAAGAAAGTTGCAGTTTGGCTGAAAGAGCAAAAATAGACCCTTCTTGCCCCCCGGTTTTTCTTTCAACATCTAAACGTGAGGCAGGAGTCTTGATTGCTTGAAGACGCTGCGCTTGAAGGGAAGAGTCTTCTCGGGGAAAGGTGAAGGAGCAGAATTCGTAAACCTTTCCTGGGCTAGAAAACGGATAGAAGAAAAGTTGGGTTTCACGCCCTATTCCGGAACATTAAACATAAGGCTTGATGGGGAGAGCACCAAATTGAAGAGAGCCTTGACGAAAGCGAGAGGGGCGGAGATCTTGCCTGCTCCTGGCTATTGCCGTGGAAGAATCTTCGAGGCAAGCATAATGAAAGTGAAGTGTGCAGCTGTTATCCCGGAAGTTCCCGGTTACCCAGAGGATGTCGTTGAAGTGATTTCATCAACAAACCTGAGAGAAAGGCTTCATCTTGCCGATGGCAGCTCGGTTGAGGTTAAGGTCACGTTTTGACCTGCTTCCTTCGTTTGTTCTCCAAGAAGTTCTTGATGTACTCTTCAAGATAGCCCTTCTTCTGCAGGTAGAGTCCGTACCTTACAAGAGCGTTCATCGCTCTTGCAGCGTCTTCCGGTGATGAGTAGGCTGGAACGGCTAACCCGTCAAACCTTAGGCGTATGCTCAGGGCCATTTCCGTCTCGCCGATGTCGCACGCAACCATCGGCTTTTCATAGTTGCTGGCAACTTTTGCGACTCTGTCGATGTAGTCTTCTCTCAGAGCGGGAGTTTGGTGCAGGCCCATCATTATTATGCCGTGGATATCTGGGTCTTGGAAGACGATTTCTGTTGCAAGTTCAAACATCTCCGACGTGCCTGAACCCGTCACGTCCACGGGGTTGAGGTTTGTTGCAAACTTCGGAAGCTTACCTTCTGCCTTCAACTTCTCAAACTTTGCAACCGTTTCTTCGGAGAAGCGTTTGACGTTCAACCCCACTGCTCCGCATTCGTCAACCGCCATTATGCCCGGACCTCCTGCATCCGTGATTACCGCAACGTTCTGTCCTTTGGCAGGCATCTGCATCGACAACGCCTTTCCAGCGTGGAAGAACTCATCCATATCCCTTGCCCTGAGAATGCCCGTCTGCTGGAAGGCAGCATCATAGATTCTGTCCGACCCGGCTATGGCGCCTGTGTGCGAGGCTGCAGCTCGTGCACCAGCCTCTGTTCTTCCAGATTTTATGGCAACGACAGGTTTTTTCCTAGTTATTTCTTCCGCTGCTTCAAGAAACCTTCTGCCATATTTTATGTCCTCAACGTAGAGGAGTACCACGGTTGTTTCTTTGTCGTGAAACAAGTAGCGAAGCATCTCCGCCTCGTCCACGTCGATCTTGTTGCCGAAACTCACGAATTTGCTGGCCCCCGTGTGTAAACCTGCCAAATAGTCAAGGGCCGCTGCGCCGAAAGCGCCGCTCTGACTGACGATCGCTATGTTTCCCGGCAAGGGGCGCGGTGTCGCGACAACCTCGTCTCCAGTTGAAAGAACCTTTGTTTCTGGCAGGAAAAGCATGTCGACTCCTGTTCTGGAATCGTACACGCCGAGACAGTTTGGCCCGAGAACCCGAATTCCAGCCTCCTTAGCTATGGCTGCAACTTCACTTTCGAGCTCACGGTTTCCCACCTCGGCGAAACCAGCGCTGATGATGACGGCCGCTTTGACCTTCTTGTCAGCCGCTTCCTTCATGATCTGGGGCACGATGCCTGCTGGGACAACAATGACAACTAGCTCAAGGTCTCCTGGGATTTTGCTCAAGTTCGGGAAACATTTGATGCCTAGTATTGATTTTTCGTTTGGGTTAACCGCGTATAATTCGCCCTTGAAAACCTGTCTGGTCTTGTTCTCGACGAAGTTTTTGAATATGATCTGTCCTGCTTTTTCTATTTTCTTGGTAGCTCCCACGATTGCGACGGAGCGGGGGTTAAAAAAAGCTTTCAGTGCTTTCGTTTCCACTTCCATCGACGTTTTCACCCTCGCTTCCTAGCGCTTGCTTCTAAGAATAACTATGGGTTTATGTTTTACTGTCTGAAGCATTTCCCAGCTCACATCAGTCAAAGCCACTTTGAAGTTTCTTGCCATGTCCCACACGGTTCGTCCAGCGCCGAAGCCTCTGGAACGATTTGCCGATTCGGCAATTTCCAAAGCTTCTTCAACCCTGAGCTTTCGCCCAGAAATGGCCAAAGGCGTTGCTCTCTTCTTGAGCTTGAAGAACCGCCCCGCAACGTACGCTATGAATCCTCCGAAACAATGTATGCCTTCAATCGGTCTTGGGCGTGGCGTAAAATGGAAACATTTCAGAGAATATGTTTTGTCAGTGTCAACGATCATGACGACCACTTTTTTCTGCAGTCCGAGCCATACTCGCTCGCGTATCGTCTCAGCTATTATGTTAGCATCATTCAAGGGGAGGCTGACGTAAGCGTACGGCAAGTTACTGCCATCGATACCGCCTTCAGACCCGAACATGAGAGTCTGCAGCAAACCTGCATGTTGAAGCGCAACCTGCTTGTGACGGCTGCCCATCTCCGCTGGATATTCTCGGATATGCTGAAGCAATGCTCTTCTAAGATGACACAGCGTACCTAGAAAGTAGCCCCAGACTATGCGCATCCAAAATGCGGCGATAAACCTTGCACTTAGGCTTGGTTCCACTTGGTTTTCGTCCACTATGTTGTTCCGAGCTGTTGAGATTGCCTTCTCTGAGACGACGATGAAGTCGTCATCAGCTATCCTTCCTCTAACGGATCTGAGTATCTCTTCCAAGTAGTCTTGTCCCGGTTTCCAATATTTTGTGACGACTGGTAGAACCCTGTACCCGGTCATTTGTATCGCGTCTATGTTCAGAACCAGAACTTGCCCAGTTACAAACGTCTGAACTTCTCTCTTATTTCCGAGACGTTGCACTCTGTTGGCTTCATCTTTCCTTCGGTGCAGTAGCCAAGCTCAACGCAGGTCGGCCCGCAGTTTTCGAACAATGCAGGTGCAGCTTTCTTTGCCTGTTTTAGCATTTCAACGGCGACTTCTCTGATCTCCCACTGTGCGCGAGCGCAGCATCTTAGGTTGAAGAAGTGATGCAGTTCTCTGGCGTTCATCGTCACGATGATGTTGGTTTTGGCAGCGTTCGGGAGAATGAACCTTGCGTCTTCCTTCGGAATTCCCATCTTCAAGAGCTTGCGGTATGCTTCAGAAACATTCTCCAACGCGTCATCGAAGGCCTTTTTTGCTTGCGGGCTGCAAGCGATGCTAGGAGGTGTTACATACTTTTCCAACGTGTCATAGGTTACGTAGCGCTGACTCTGTTGCGTGTACGAGGCTATGCGGTGTCTGACCAGCTGATGTGTCATGCCCCTTGAAACGTCCTCGATACTGAACGTGAAGGATGCGTGTTCGATGACTGAGGCGTGTCCGTAGCCTGTTACTTTCCTGATTTTTTGTTTAGCCGTTTCGGAATCCATTTTTTCAAGAATCTCTGAGGGTTTTTCACTTTTTATCGTCGTTAGCGCTGCGGTTCCGCACAGTAGCTCCGCATCTGCTGTGCAACGGAGGAGCTTGACCTTCAACTCTCAACTCACCTTCAAGGTCTGATGTGAAAGTGATAGATAATTGGGGAAACCCGTATAAATCATCTACCAGAGGACAAGCAAGGGCATTGAGGGAAACAGAGATTTCACAAGGGCCGAGCAAGAAGCGAAAAACTCTGAAGGCTTTCTGATTACGAGGTGAACTTATCGATTTCTGATGAAGAGCTGAATGGAAGTGATTCGTCTCTTGCTAGACGTGCGTGTAGATGTGGTCGGCTGTGTATCTTCCACTTTGCATCTCTTCGTCTATTTCGCGTAGCAGCATTATCCGCCTGAAGGTTGGCGGATGCGTTGAGAACCAGCTGTTTATTGTCCTCCAAGTGGATTTCGCTTCTTTTTCCATTGCAAGCTCCAATTCCTTTTCGTCCAAGACTCCGTCATGGTCCAGGTCGTACTCTTCTTTCTTGTCCGCTATCTCCTGCATCTCTTGTTTGGCCAGCGAGGGGTCACTTATGTAGAAGGCTCTTAAGCCGGACGGTGCTTTTGGTGAAAGTGAGAGCCCGTACGTGATCTTCGTCAGGGCGCTTTCAAGGTTTCTGGGTGCCTCTGTCACGTAGGCTGAGTAGGCGTCTGCATAGTGTTCTCGCAGTCTGCTAAGTCTCATTACGCAGAGCAGTGAGATTATGTAGACTACGTAGGAAAGGATTCCGACTACGAACAAAGCTGCTCCCACGTCGCCTTCTTTTTTTTGTCTTGACCTGCCTGATATCAACGCTGCTTCTGTTGTTCCTCTTGCGACAAGATAGGCAACTAGCGGCAGTGCTGAAAGCACCGTCATGACGATGTAGTCCTTGTGTTTCAAGTGTCCTAGCTCGTGTCCGATTACGCCTTTAACCTCGTTTTCGTTCAGGTCTTTAAGTAGTCCTTCGTGGACCGCGAGGGTTGCGCTGTTCGATGTTCTTCCGAAAACAAAAGCGTTGGGCGTTTTGTCGGGCACTACGGCGAGTTTCGGCATCGGTATTCTGCTCTTGTCTGCCAGTTCCTTCACTGTGGATTCAAGCCAAGGGTTTTCACCAGGCTTCAAGTATTGCAAGTGGGTTGACATTCTGACAAGAGCTGGTCCGATGAGGTACTGAAACAGGATGAAAACGATTGGAAGGGCCACTATGAGGATTATCCAAATGGATAGACCTATGTCCACGACGAACAATTGGACGATAAGCATTATTGCTGCTAGGAACGTGACGAAAATGAAGGCCACCAAAAATATGCTTGTTCCCATAGCAAGCTTCAGTTGACCAAGTCTGGCCAATATTCTTCCTCTGTTTCTTTATCACAGAAAACCGTCAGAGAATTAAAGTTTTCTCACGAGTGTGAAAGGGAAGATTAAGATATACGATTCATGCGCAACCTAGCGCGCGCTAGTGTTTTCGATTCATCGCGTGTTTTTCATTCAGAAGAGTTGCAGCAAGTATCAGATGAGTCGCCAACCGTACTTTCTTTCAATTATTGATTCTGTATTCACAACTGTCTTATGCAACGTGTTTCCTAAGAAACGTGTTCGATATTCCTTATGTGTGCGGATAGGGAAGTTTGGTGCTAATGACGGAGCCAACTATCCAACAGAAAGTTGATTCTACTGGAGTACTCCTGAATCTGACTGATAGGGAGCGCGTGCACGTTTTACATGTGGACGATGATTCTTGCTGTTTGAAGGTCGCCAAAGAGTGCCTAGAGCTGCAAGGCAAGCTTCGGGTGGACACCGCATTATCTGTTGATGCAGCTGTCGAAAAAATGAAGAACGAGAGGTACGACGTGGTCATTTGCGACTACGCGATGCCGAGGAAAGACGGTCTCGAGTTTCTGAAAGACCTGCGGGACACTGGAAACGACATTCCATTTATCATATTCACTGGGCAAGGCAGAGAGGAAGTTGCGATCAAGGCGTTGAACCTTGGCGCCGACCGATATTTCAACAAAGTAGGCGATCCAGAAACAGTGTACGGTGAACTGGCGCACAGCGTATTCCAAGTCGTTCAGGGCAGAAAAAGAGAGGAGGCGCTGGGAGCGAGTGAAGACTATCTGAAAGCAATACTGTCTTCCATCTTCACAGGGGTTCTAGTCATAGATGCAGAAACGCATGAGATCATGGACGTGAATTCCAATGCGCTAGAAGCGATAGGCGCTTCGAGAGAGCATGTCATCGGAAGGGTATGCCACAACTTTATCTGTCCAGCTCAAAAGGGAAAATGTCCAATCAGCGACTTGGGACAGACTGTTGACAAGTCAGAACGCGTGTTGTTAAGAGCAGACGGTGGGAGGATTCCGATTCTTAAGACCGTTGTGACGATGACGTGGAAAGGCCACAAGTATATGGTGGAAAGCTTCGTAGACATCACCGAACGCAAAAAAGTCGAACGAGCGTTGCGGGAGAACCAGGAGAAGTTCAAACAACTGTTCATGGATAGTCCTGAAGCAGCTGTTTACACAGAACCAGATTCTCGCATTTCAGACGTTAACCCTCGCTTCACTGATCTCTTTGGCTACTCATTAGATGAGGTCAAGGGAAAAAACATTAACGATGTTGTAGTGCAGAACGATAAGATTGAAGAGGCAGAAATGCTGGATAGAGCGTCCTTAGAAGGATGTCTTTATCACGAAACCGTTAGAAAGAGGAAAGACGGATCCTCATTTCCGGTGTCGATTTCCGTTGCTCCCATCACGTTTGAAGGCAAAACAATCGGATCTGTGGGGTTGTACAGGGACATTACAGAAAGGAAACGTTATGAAAGAAGCCTTTCAGCTTTGAACAACTACAGTCAGAGCCTGAACATGGCAAATAGCGTGCAAGAAATCTGCGAGCTGGCCCTAGACGCTGCACAGAAAACTCTGGGATTCAAATTCGCCGACTTTCTCGTAATAGAAGGAAAAAATCTCCGCCTAGTGGAAAATCGAGGACGCTCCAAGGACTTCACAGTCACCCTGCCAATGGATGGGGACAGAGGTGTGACGGTCAAAGTGGCAAAGGCAGGTGAGACTATTCTCGTTCGAGATACCAGTGAAGAGGAGGCTTATGTCAAATTCGGAGAAAACATCCACTCAGAACTCGCCGTGCCCATAAAGGTTGGGAACGAAGTTCTTGGAGTTCTAAACGTGGAAAGCAATGAATGGAATGCTTTCAACGAAAAAGATCAGGAACTCCTCGAAATCTTGGCGTCGCACGCTGCCACTGCAATGATCAAACTAGAATATTCTAAGAATCTGGAGGCCTACGCGCAGGAAATTCGGGAGAGTCAACAGAAGTTTGAGAAACTGTTCATGGACAATCCTGAAGCAATGGTCTATATGGATTCAAGCTTTCACATCTTAGAGATCAATCCGCGTTTCACCAAGCTCTTCGGGTATTCTCTAGCCGAGGTCAGGGGCAAACACGTCAACGATACGATAGTGCCAATGGACAGAATGGAAGAGGCTAGAATCTTCGACGAAAGGGCTAGTAAGGGAGAGACGTGCCATGAGGACACCGTTAGAAAAAGGAAAGATGGGACTCTGATTCCGGTTGCCTTTTCGACGGCTCCCATAGTCGTTGAAGGTCAAGTCATAAGCCACACAGCGGTGTACAAGGACATTTCTCAGCTGAAGAAGGCGGAGGAAGGGTTGAGACAGACGCTGAAAAGGCTGGAAACGATGAACGAAAAACTGCGCGTTGTCGGCAGGTTGAGTCGGCATGATGTTCGAAACAAGCTCTCCGCAGTTGTGGGGAACGCCTACTTGGCGAAGAAGAAGCTGCCTGCAAACAGTGAAGTCCTGGACTATCTCGCGGAGATAGAAACAGCCGTTCAGCAAGCGGTGAGAATTTTCGATTTTGCAAGAGCTTATGAGATGTTGGGTGCTGAAGAGTTAGTGTACGTAGGTGTAGAGAAAACCATTAACGAGGCTGTTTCGCTCTTTTCCGACCTGCATGGCGTAAAAGTGACGAACGAGTGTCATGGTTTACAGGTTCTGGCTGACTCTCTCTTAAGAGAGCTTTTCTACAATCTTATCGATAATTCATTGAAGTATGGGAAGAAGATTACTCAAATCAGAATTTGTTACGAGAAAAGCGAAGACCAACTCAGACTCGTTTATGAAGATGACGGCGTGGGCATAACTCCTGATGAGAAACTCAACCTTTTCAAGGAAGGAATCGGAAAAGGCACCGGTTACGGGCTGTATCTCATCAAGAAAATGATGGAAGTCTATGGCTGGACAATACAGGAAACAGGTCAACCTGGGCAAGGAGCCCGATTCCTCATAACCATACCTGCCATAAATGAAAAAGGGAAAGCAAACTACAAGCTCGATTAGTTCCTAGCCGTACGTTAAATCATTGAAGCATCTAGTGTTCGCGCTTTTTACCGGAAAATTCACGCTCCAATTCTAGTCATGCTTTCGCAAATGCTCAAGTCATGCTTTCTTGACCGAAATAAGTCTCCAGAATGCCTGCGTTTAGTGATGCTCCAGCCAGGCTTTGAATCATGTAGGCGCGCACACATCATTGAGCCAATCGTGTACCAACATTTCAGAACATAGCTTTCATCGTCGCAAGGTTTCATCGAGTTTCAGGTACATCGCTGCGCCTATCCCTCTGCCCACAGTTGAGATGAAATAAACGATCTGCAGCCCTGCAACCAAGCCGAACAAGCCCGTCATGTAGTCCGATAAGTATCCGCCCATGAGTGAGCCGAAAAAAGTCACTATGCCCATGATGAGGTTGAATACTGCTGTGAAGCTTCCGCGAGATTCTTCCGGCGAGACATCGATCAGATAGGCTGTTATCGATGCTGACCCCAGAGCTTGGGAGAAACCCCAGAAGACGCCTACGATTATGAGTGAGTTGACACTTGGAAACAGTGCGTACGCTAGAGGCACAGTTACGAGGCTGAACCTGAAGAACACCATCAACGGCTTTCTCCCAACGGTGTCTGCAAGTCGTCCAGCCCAGCCCTGGAAAATTATGGTTATGACCGTTTGAACCACGCTCAGCAGGGCTATTTGCAGCCAGGAAGCGTTCAAGATTCTGATCTGCGTAATTGCGAACAGTGGCCAAGCGATGGACATGGAAAAGTTGAACACTCCTTCTGCGTAACAGTACCTTACGAAGCTCGGTGTCTTCCTGGCAGACTTCAGAATGTCGAAGACGTCCGTGGTCACGTTCCGTTTCAGGTCCAATCTGGCACTGGTGCCTTTCTCCTTTATTTTCAGCATGACTAATGATGATGCTACTCCGAAGATTGTGGCAACAACCAGTGGAACGAGAAGGACTTGTTGGATTGTTCCGTGGACATATATCATGAAGATGCCTGAGACCAGAGTGGCAACTGTCCCCCCTATTGAAGCCCAGTAGTTGATCGACGCGTTTTCCTTTCCCAGTCTAAGATGGGGAACCAGGTCTCCTATCAGAGCCGTCCACGCCGGGGTTGCCATCGAACCTAAAAGCGCTTGGATCGCCAAAAGCACGATGAGCTGGCCCGCGCTTGTCACGAATATCATCGGAACCCACAGGAATGACAGGATCAGTCCGCCGAAGACGATGAAGGGCACTCTGCGTTTGCTTCTGTCGCTCATTATTCCCCAGAAAACCTGCATCAGATTGTTCGTGATGTTAGTGGAGGATTGAAACCAACCCATGTCCGAGGATGAAGCGCCGAGTTCCACGGCGTAAGCACCCATAAAAGGGTTCACCATTCCGCCGCTTATCGAATTAACCACCGACCTTGCGTAAAGAGGTTTCAGGTCCGACTCGGTCTTCTTCTCATCTGGGGTTTCCTTCCTTTCCACGATGGATTCACACACATACAGTTTTGATTCTCCACTAAGAAGCAAAGCAGACTTAAAAACCGATGTGCTCGATGTTCTCTTCACGCGGACACTGAACTTGGCAAACATCCGTCTTAGCTCAAGTCTTGACAATCAACGACAATGCCGTGAATGAGGTTCTTCAGTGACTTTTCATTTGAATGAGCTTCGCATCTCTACTATCGGCGTTTCAGTATGCATGTTATGGTTGGGCTATAGTTATCTGTATCGGCGTTGTCTGTAAATTGTAATCGAAGTCATGCCCAAAATAGTCATATCGACCAACAATGTAATACGTCCCTGGTGAAACTGGCGAATCTGCAGCTCCATAGCGACCCAGAGTGCTGTTGCACGTTTGCGGCCAAACCAAAACCTCATTTGTCAAACCCATTCTAGGGTCAAGATTTACGGTTGTAACATAGAACGGAAAAAAGTGTCCAGAGGTCCTTAACCATTGGTACAGGCCGTTATCGGTATCATTGAATACCAGAAAGTCCCACCACGAGGGAGCATCTCCAAACCCCATCGTCTGATTGCTGATGTTGGTGACTGTGAGCGTTACGTTCACCGGCTCGCCCAAGCTGAACTCGGTCTTTTGAAGCGTCAACGTGAGCTTGAATCCTCCATTAACTCCATATGCGATCGGCGTGGAAGAAGCTTGCGGGTTGGTTTTTGGCGTGAACTCGAATCTAATGCCATAAACAAGACTGACACTAAGAAGCACGGTCACCGCCGAAAGCAGAATTACCCCTCTTAGCGATAATTCCAATTTCTTTCACCGCAATGACATCTAGTGACGAGTAGCACTTAAATCTAGTTGTTGAACGGCACCGTTCTACTTCTTGAACGGTAGGAAATCAGCCTCAGAAAGAGCACGGTGTCCACTAGGTTTATCGAAAACCCGACTAAAGAAAAGATCAAACCTACCTCCCGCATGCCCGATGGAAGTAGTAAAGTGCAAGCCAACGCGAGAGCCGCATACATCATTGCGTAGTAGAAGCTTCTGGGCAGTAGCCACTTTCCCGTTTTGTAGAAAAAGCGGAGAACCCCAAACCTTCTCGCGACGACGTGATAGACGCCGTTCTCGTCTTTCCTCGCAAGCTTCAGCCCCTCCAGCTTCTCCAAGTGATGAAGCGCCAACGATGGACTCGAGAGGTCGCACTCACGGAAAACGTCCCTCACAGAAGCTTCTCCAACCCTCAGCAAGAAAACGTAAACCATGAAAGTAACACGTTCACCGCCAACCCTCTCCTCCAAAACATCCTCGGTTTCATCAACCAAGACAGAACACGCGCCAGACACAGATTTGTCCCTTTTATCTAAAAAGCCTTTTTAAGTTGCAAGTCCAGCATGGGCGGCGCAAGCACGCGCTTCTTTTTCACTTCAAGCAATCACAAGCGCATTTGACTTGACACACTCTTAAATTCCAGCGCTGCGCTCTCCACCACAAACTCGGACGGTCCATTCATTATCGCAACCCCTTCTCTATGTCTACTCGTCTCGTTGGTCAACAAGAAACGAGGGGTGTGTTTATACCCAGCAGACTCATGCTCCAATTGCAACCATGTTTTCGGTAATCAAAAAGAAGTGATCTAACTGTCTTGAGAATGGAGAAAGGCCAACGTTTAATCTTTTACTGGTGCTCAGTGGGACGAAGAATTCGAGTATGCCGTGCTTGTTCTTTCTCGAAGATCGATGCAGATGTGACAGATGTTGTAGTATCCCTCAGGCCTTGGCTCGACGCCTCTTTTCTTTGCCCATTTTATCAGTCCGCCTATGCCTCTTTCGAGTGTTGATTTGGCTTCAGGAATTTTGAACGGATCATAGTTCTCCAGGATATCGATGATGTCTGATTTAAACGCGTTTCCGATGTAGAAATTCTCGCAGACAGCAACTCTTCCGTCTGGTTCTACAGAGATTGTCTTGACTGAATCAAGCTTTTCCGTGTAGGGCATCTCGCCACATTTTCCCTTCGGCACCGACGTTTTCGGTGGAAAGAATTCTGCTAAAGATGAACGGGCTCTTCCTTTGGGCTGCACGTTGTTTCCTGCACTCTCTTCCACCTGCAGATTGCGGAGTTTCTGCAAGATTGTTTTGGTTCTGCGATTGTATTTGTTGTCATTGTCTTTGGACACGACCCAACATGGGTTCCACCGCACGCGGTCAATTCCCGCCTCGATGAGTGACTTTGCGGTCTTCTTAACGGTCTTGAGCGGAATGAATTCTTGATGAAAGTAGTCAACCGAAATTGAGACTTCATTAACACCAGACTTGGCGAGGTTCTGGGCGATTTCCTGAATCTTTTCTGCTTTTGTGGACCAGAAACCGTTCGCGATGACATCTCGAACAGGAATGCCCACTTTCTTTGCTTGTTCGTGGATTGCACAGACGATTTCAGGATAGAGCAGAGGCTCTCCGCCAAACGTCATGATTGATTTTGGAGCATACACTTGACCGACCTTTCTGACAATCTCAACAGCCTTTTCCCCGTCAACATGACCTGGAAACGTCTTCCCTTTCTCTTCTTCACCGAGTTGACAATGGATACAGCCAGAGTTGCAGAGATAGGTTACGACGAATTCGATCCGATCTACAACCACATATTTGCCCAAGCAAATTGCCATCCGCATCTATTCATAACATGGCCCGACTAAACTATAACGTTTCTTCCTTGAAACAACGTGAATGAAGAAACAGGTTGCTTATTCATATCAACCTCTTTGGCGCGTCGAAAATGGTGCTCAGGCCGGGATCGGAACACGTTTTTGCTAGTAAAAACATGCCTGCACTATGCATAGCCAAATTCTGGAGGCCGTGCTTTGCTCCATTCCAATAGGTCATAGGTCCAGAGATTGGATGGTCGTGGTTGTCTGAAATGCGTGCGTGGGACTGATAGACTAGGGATTTGACTGAGACGCGCGTGTCCATTTACTTTCCTGTTCTTGATTCTGTTTGTCCAAAAAAGCGGCGTTCAAGCGAAGTCCGTGCTGAGGTTGTGGATGTGAAAGGCTTTTTAATTGTCGGGTGCTGAATTGTGGTTGGTCGTGTGCTGTCTTGGTTGATGGAGCTGCTGAGGAGGCTTTAGAGGAGAGTGTTGGTGGCGAGTATGTCACTCTGAGGGTTTACGTTTTCCTGCTTAAGGCTGGTGATGCCTCCGTGAGAGATGTCTATCGTGGCTGCGGCTTGTCCAGTCCTTCTTTGGCGCTGCATCATCTGAAGAAGTTGGAGGGGTTGACTCTCGCACGCAGAGATGAGAACGGTGTCTACCACGTCATCGTCAGAAGGTTTGGGGTTCTTCGCTTTTTCCACAAGGTTGGAACGTGGCTGTTGCCAACGAGCTTCTTCTACATGATGTTGTACGCGTCTATTGCCGTCGCTTCCGTCTTCTTTCTACCCTCGGGCATATGGGAGGCAACCGTGATTGTGTCAGCGGTCGGGTTTACGACAAGCCTGATTGAAACGGTGCTCTTCTTGAAGCTGATCCGTTAGCGTTCAAGAAGTAGAACGGTGCTGTTCAACAATTAGACTTAACTACTTCTGCCATCACATGTTAGAATGGTGAACGAGTTGAATCTGACGTTTAAGAAATTGATACTTCTTTCGGCGCTTACTGTGCTGCTGGGCGTCAGCCTAGTTTATGCTATGGGATACATGTTTAAACCGAAAAGTTCACTGCAGACGGGCTCTACATCATATAATTTCACGCCACCCGCTATCGGAGCTATGGCATCTATAGCACCGCCTTTCCGTAGCAAAGTACTTGTTTTCGCGTACTCGGGCGATGGCTTTGTGCAGGCTCCAGTAATGATAGTCGGACCAAAATCTCCCAATCCTCCATCCTATAATGGTGCGCCGATTAATGTCACAGCGTTTAATGGAACGACAAGCACCGACCTGCAGAATCCGCTGATGTTTGATGGAATGTGGCCAGGAGTGTACTATGTGTCTGGAACGTACAAGTCTGCTCCGGCTCAGAATGCAACTGTAAACGCGGCCGTTGGAAGCTACTGTGACGTATTTCTCAACTTCGGTTCGGTTCCCCTGCCCTCTCTAGGCCACATATTCGTTACAGCATGGTACACAGGCAATCAATCAAGTGGCTATTCTCAGACAACTCTCGTGCACGCTTCAGTAACGATATCTGGGCCAGAATCTCATAACGGGACAACACACGGACCAGACACTGATTTTTGGAGTCCTTTAATGTTTACTGTGGCGCCCGGAGAGTATTCTGTGTTTGGGACGTATAACTCTTGGCCGCAGCAAGTGGAAACTGTAAACGTGACGGCTGCAAGCGGCAGCGCAGCGGTTTTCATCTTCGGCGATGCACCGTTCGGCCCGCCACCATGAGCTCCAGATTCCTCATTCTATACCGCCGATATTCGACGATGTTTATAGATCTTACTGTTGAGGATAATGAACGAAAACGAATGAGCGTTCAGCGTAGGAACCAGTGTTCGATTAAGAATAATCAGGAACGAGTGTGCTGCACCTAACGCTGAGAGACAAACTGCGTATATAGCATAGGAAAGATTGAAACAAGATAGAGCACACAGGGCGCACTTTCGCTGAATGCAATCCTTGAACAACGAATCATTTCTGTTCAAAAACCTTATATTTGATGAGAAAACAATGCAACTGAGGAAAAATAATGAAAAAAAGACTTCTGATGGTAGCTGTTATGTTCATTTTCTTGCAATTGCTAGCTGTTGTGGCATCTGGAGTACAATTAGTTCTGGCAGAATGTAGCGGTTCAGCTTCGAAAGCACTATCGGGACCATCTAGGACCAAATGCACTAGTTCTACGATTAACGGGAATACTGTATATCCTACTTTGGCACCCTCAGTCCTTGATTCAAGCTTTTCAACCCTTTGGTATGCCGGGACTGTGTATTCGGCCGCCCAGCAGAATGCGACGAGCATTGTGTCGAGTATTGATGTTCCCAATTCTACGCCCTCACGTGATGATTTCTATTACGTGATACTTTCATGTTACGACAATAACGGAAGCTATGATCAGCTTGGATTCTGTGCTAATAATGGCTTTTGGGAGCTAGCCTACTCGTACACGGTTGGAAACCCTGCATATCTTTCCTCATATCGCTGGGATGCGAACGCTATGACCTTGTCCCAAGGAACTACGTATACGTTCAACATGACAGTCCAAAATGGCATTGCCTTCTTTGTTGCATATCAAGGTTCAACCATGGTGTGGTCCCAACACAATTCCACTGGGGGCAACTACTTGATTGTTGCCAACCAAGACCCTTATTGGGGAAGTGGTGGCCCGGACTATACGGACTACGAGGAGATCCATAATACAAGCACCGCCGGGGGTGCTCCAGGTTTCAACTTCAACTTCCACAACCAGTACTGGGTGGCAACCAACGGGAGTAGCCACGCCGCAACTTGGATCAAATATACATTTGGACCTGTGCCGGACGGAGTGAACGTTGTAATAGCAGGTGACTATGTGGTAATAGGGAATCCAGGTGTCCCGCTGTTATATCCGGTAGATGTAACAGTAAACAGTGTCGTTCCAGTTCCGCCCCACTATTCTGTTTTTCAAGTCTATCATCACGGGATGAGATACCACGGTCAGCCCATTTCGATGAACTACACGGTAACTGTAAGCCGAACCGACAATGACGCGTCGGTTGGTGTGCTGTACGTTGAGGTTGGCCTGAACCGAACAAACGTCAACAACGCAAGCGATATTAGAAACATAGGCACAGGAGGCGTTTATCTAGCATCTGGTGGGAACTTTACCGACGTTTTTACCTGGAATGAAACTACAACGATGAATCCTGGTAATTACAGCATCACCGGATTCGCAAACTCGCTCTCCGACGACACCTGGGAAATGAACCCCGCGGACAACCAGCTCACAAACGACACGGTTCAAGCCAAAGAACTCATAGGCGACATCAACGGTGACGGCGACGTCAACATCCTCGACGCTATCCAGATGGGCAATGCCTACCTTTCTCACCCAGGCGACCCACGGTGGAACCCAGACGCTGATCTCAACAAGGATGGAAACATAGACATCTTGGACGAAATATTATTACGTCTCCACTTCGGAGAATCCATAGGCGGCGGGTTCGGAGGCCTCGGATCAGGCAGGCCGGCCAACGGGGCAGCGCAGCCCGCGACAGCCGGAACACCCAGCGTGGTTGTCGACCCGAGCCAGCTAACCGTGTTCAAGGGCGAAGTCTTCACGGTGAACGTGAAAGTCACAGGCGTTACGGACCTGTGCGGGTGGGAGTTTAAGCTCTACTGGAACAGCACCGTGCTGAACTGCACAAACGCCGTCGTCCAAACACCGGCTGAGTGGCAGAACAACACGCAGAACTACGGTCCAGGATTGGAAGCAAACTACAACGCTACGAACGCGCTCTACTGGGAAGGCCAGTCCGCCACGTACCCAGATTCATCCTTCAACGGTTCAATGACCATCGCAACGCTAACCTTCCAAGCCATGCAGCCAGGAACCACCCCCCTGACCCTCACGGACACTATACTGGGCAACAGCACGGCCCAACCCATAGCCTACACCGCGTCAAGCGGCTCAGTAAACGTTTATTATGGCCGGTACATGCGCAGCGACACCCAAACCATAAACGGCCTAAGCGCCTACAAGCTCAACATTCCCGAGTCAACTAGCAGCGCCTACGTCACGCAGTCCGGAAGCGGAGCCGGAGCCTCGTGGGGCATAAGAGCCTGGGTCAGACACTCCAACGGGGTTGAGCAGGAGATAAGTCTCGACGGCCAGACAGGCACCCCGACGGCCGTGGTGTGGAGAGCCAGAGGGTCGGGCATGCAGAGCGGAACGGTCTCAGTGGCCCAGACAGGCCTGCAGCTGGCAGACTCCCTCGTCGTACGCGTCTACGTGCAAGTGGGCGAATCAGACTGGACCCTATGCGCAACCTTCACAACCGAGCAGCTTCACGCCACCACGCTCCAAGCCGCCACCTGGACAGTGTACTACTACACGTACGCCTTTTGGAACAGGCTCACCGACTGGACAACATGCAGGTTCTACTGGGGAACCGCCACGTACAACAGCCAAATACAAAACCTCCAATACACTTAGAACCATTTCCAACCACATTCCCTTTTTTCTTTTTCACTCCTAGCATCCATCAGCACATTTGACTTAGCGCACCGCGCGCTTGCGCTCTCCACCATAAACTCAGAACGTCCATTCATCATCTCAATCACTTCTCTGAGTCTACTCGTCTCGTTAGTCAACAAGAAAAGGGGGGTGTGTTTCTACCAGCAAACTCGTGCTCCAATTTCAACCATGCTTTCGAAACTACCTAAACTGCGCTTTTTTGTGCAAAACAGGTACGGACTAAGGCTGAAAACAGTGGTGCTCCGGCCGGGATTTGGACCCGGGTCCGCGGCTTTCTCCCAGTTGTCAGAGTCGAGAGGCCGCTATACATGATCCCTTCAAGGTTTGACCGGACTATACTACCGGAGCACTGGACAAGACTACTCGCGTTTGAAGTATATTTTCGTTCTTCTAGGTTATAGTGTTACTGATCGTTCTGTGACGTTTATTCTGCCTGTGGAAGTGGCGAAGGATTTCTTGATTGACAAAGTGTTGAAACTGCAAAGGATCTACACAGACTCTGGCTTGCCATTGCCGCGCGAAGAAGCTCACAGTGTAAAGTTAGTATGTGGTTGAGAAAAATGGATGGAAGATATAGAAAAACTAGGGGATGTTTTTAGTCTTCGCCTTCGGGCATTTCGCCGCCGGGTGGTTTTCCTGCTCCTGGTCCTTCCTTCGGCTTGGTGGCTGCGATAACGTCGTCTATGCGGAGTATCATTGAAGCGGATTCTGTGGCTGACTTCACTGCCTGCTCTTTCACTACTAGGGGTTCGACCACGCCTTTGTCGCGCATGTTTTCGATTTTTCCATTGAAAACGTTTACGCCTTTGTGTTGGCCGTCTGTTTTCTCGTGTGCTGCTCTAAGTTCCACGATTACGTCTATGGGTTCGAGCCCCGCGTTTTCAGCCAGGGTCTTTGGTACCACTTCGATGGAGTCAGCGAAGGCTTCTATCGCGAGCTGTTCTCTTCCGCCCACGTTTGTGGCGTACTTTCGGAGTTCTTTGGCCACTTCGACTTCCACTGCGCCGCCGCCTGCAACTATCTTATTGTTTTCTATGACGTCTGAAACCACGGACAGCGCGTCGGTCATTGCTCTTTCGGCTTCGTCGACCATTCTTTCTAGCCCAGCGCGTATAATGATGGCGACTGAGCGGGGGTCTTTGCATTTCTCCACGAAGATCATCTTGTCTTCGCCGAGCTTGCGTTCTTCCACGAGGCCCGCTGTCCCCAGATCGTGGGCTTTCAAGTCGGTCAGGTCCGTGATTATTCTTCCGCCAGTGGCTCTTGCCAGCTTCTCCATGTCTGACTGTTTCACTCTTCTTGCTGCGAGTATTCCTTCTTTTGCGAGGAAGTGTTGGGCCATGTCGTCTATGCCTTTCTGGCAGAAAACCACGTTTGCGCCTGAGGCTTTGATCTTTTCAACCATGTCTTGCAGCATCTTGTTTTCTTGGTCTAGGAAGGCTTTCATCTGGTTTGGGTCGCGTATCCGTATTTCAGCGCTGATCTCTGTCTTCTTAATTTCGAGTGCAGCGTCCAGCAGTGCTATCTTTGCTCTTTCGACTTGTTTAGGCATGCCGGAGTGGACTACTTCCTTGTCTATAACTAGGCCTTTGACGAGTTGTGATTCGAAGAGGCTCTTTCCCGTTTTCTTCGTGACTTGAACATTGTCTGTGTCGGCGACGTTTCTCTCTCCGCGTTTTTCAACTATCTGTCGCACCGCGTCGATTGCCATGTCTGCAAGGTGGTCTTTCGCCGCGCCTACACCCTTGCTTGCCATCGATGTCACGGCGACTTTTTTGAGTGTCGCACGGTCTTCTATGTCGACTAGTATTGCCGTGTTGTTTATCGTTTCGAGCGCCTTTTCGGCTGCCTTGCGGTAGCCGCTGACAATTATCGTGGGGTGGATGTTCTGGTCTAAGAGCTCTTCGGCCTTTTTGAGCAGTTCGCCTGCCAACACGACGGCGGTTGTTGTTCCGTCGCCCACCATGTCGTCTTGAGTTTTCGCGATTTCCACCATCATCTTCGCTGCTGGGTGCTCAACTTCTATCTCGTTCAGTATCGTGGCTCCGTCGTTTGTTATGGTGATGTCTCCAAGGCTGTCCACGAGCATCTTGTCCATGCCGCGTGGTCCCAAGGTCGTCTTCAAGACTTCACCGATTATTCTTGCGGCCATTATATTGTTTCTCTGAGCTTCCTTACCTCTGTTCCGTGACGTTCCTTCCTTCAGGATCAGGACTGGTTGTCCCGAAGCTGTTGTCGTTAAGTATGCCATTCATACCCTCCGTTCAAGGTTAGAATTCTACTAATCGGAAATAAGCAAAAATGCTCAACAATATAAATCTTGCCTCTGCATGTTTGCGTCTGTAAATAGATTTGCTCCGTTCGCGGGCGAAACTGCACAGTGCATGTGTTTTCTGCGGTGCAACGGTTTAAATTTCGGCTTGTTGTTTCATTTTTCTAGGCGGTTAAGTCTTGCGTGTCTCAGTGCGGTTCTTCACTATTCTCAGAGAGATCACAGGCAAGAAAGAGGAAACTTTACAATTTCCAAAGGATAAAGAGGTGACAGTGAACCGTGTTCTCAAGCGGTTGAGTGAGAAGTATGGTAAAGCCTTTGACGAGTACGTTTATGACCATAGAACTCGTGAGGTTAAGGGTTTCCTGCAGTTTCTCGTGAACGGCAGAAGCGTGTCTTCCCCTAAAGGCACGGAAACTGAGCTTTCGGACGGAGATATTCTTGCGATAGTTCCACCTGTCAGCGGCGGCTAACATTCGTCCAATGTTTAGTCTGCGGTTAGTTTACGGTTTGCATCCTGTGCATTTACTAGTTTTTGTGGGTCAGGAACACGTGCTTTATGCTCCCCAGAAGGGCACTTTCTTTCTCATGAGGTTGACGTACTCGTCAAGTGCTTCAAGCTCTTCTGGAGTCAGCTTTTCTGTGAACTTTGCCTGCAGCGCTTTGGCGTGCTTTTCAGGGACTTTGACGTACAACACGTCTTTTTCGAATATGTGTCTTCCAAAAATGGGCTTGTCGACTGAGACTGCTACCTGCATTCCTTGTCCGGCTGTTGAAAGGGCTTCTCCTTTTTCTTGTATCTGCTGGATTTCGCCGATTTCTTCGCCGTTTTCAGCTCTTACGAGCCCGTATTTGGGCTTGATGTTTCCTGCGAGGATTTCGACGCCGAATATGGCGGGTTTGGCTCTTCGGAACACGTAGCCTTCCATAACTCTAAGTTTGGCGGGTTTGACGAGGGCGTCGAAGTCATCTTCGAGTCCGGCTTCGCGTTTTCCTTTGAACCATGCAAGATAGTTCTCTATGACATGGTAGATTATTCTGTCTGCGAAGATCATTATGCCTCTGTTTTTGGCTTCTTCTTCCGCGTCGGGCAAGGTTCTGACGTTGAAGGCTAGGATTGCGCCGTACAGGGGTTCGTGTTCCTTCACGACGGCTGCTTCGACAACGTCTCGTTTCGATATGTCTCCAACATCTGCCAGTCGGATGGGCACCTTGTTCTGCTTGAGTATATCTGCAATCGCCTCAAGTGAGCCAAGCGTGTCTGCCTTCACGACAACTCCGTCAATATCCGTTGAGATTCTGATTTTCCCAATTTCCTCGGTGATCAATCTGGCGTACTTTTCTGGTTCGGCACCTTTGGGAACAGCGTACAGAGTTGCGCCTGCTAAGACTCCTTCAAGGTCAGGCGCGACTATCTTGACTCCAGCCGCGGCAGAAACAGAGTCGACCGAGGAGAACTTGTCCCTGGGGTCTCTGATCTCGTCCAGCGGTTTGGGGACAAGAATCGCACGTGTCCGTGTTACTATTGGTTTTTCTTTGCCGCCTACGACGATCAGGTCGTCTTTCTGCAGCACACCGTCGTAGATTATGGTGTTGAGGGTTAGTCCGAGCCCAGTTTCCTCCTTCACTTCAAGAACCGTGCCCTTAGCTGGGCCTTTAGTGGTCTGCAGACGCTTCTTGAGGTACTGCTGTGCAAGTCCGATGAGCACCATCATGAGTTCGGTTATGCCCTCGCCTGTCTTGGCGCTAGTCGGCACTACTGCTACAGTAGTAGTGAATTCTCTTACGTGGTCGAAGCGGTCTGTTTTGAACCCCAACCGGGAGAATGTGCCTATAATGTCGTATATTCTGTTGTCCAGGTCCTCCCTGACGTAGGGGTCCTGCAGCGGATAGGTTTTAGAGAAGGGTGTGTCTGGTTGGGACTTCCAACCTGGTATGCGGTCAATCATGTTCGCTGCGACTATGAACGGAGTTTTCCGGGCCTTAAGAATCTCGATGCATTCGTAGGTTTGAGCTTCGAGGCCTCGGAGAACGTTGATTACCAGAATGGCTATGTCTGCGACGCTGCCGCCTCTTCTGCGAAGGTTCGTGAAAACCTCGTGTCCCGGTGTGTCCACGATGAGCAGGCCGGGGATTTCTATTTCGCCCTTGACTCTGGAGAGCTGGGGACCCACCAGCTGAGCTAGAGTCTCAGCTGGGAAGAAGCTGGCGCCGATGTGCTGAGTGATTCCGCCGACTTCGCGGGCCTGAACGCTTGTTTTACGGATCTTATCCAGAAGAGAAGTCTTACCGCTGTCAACGTGGCCGAGAACACACACGATTGGTTGACGAATCGGCATTTTAATCTTCTTCCTGCACCAGCGCCGAACAAGCCGTTTCTGACTGTTTGCTGAAAATTAATAAACCATTACCCTAATAAATGCTCATCTGAGGAGTGCAGAGTTTGCCGTACTGCTCGAAGTGTGGAGCGAAGTTGACGGATGAGGATAAGTTCTGCACTGTTTGCGGTGCGAAGGTCACCAAAGTTGCGCGAGAGGAGTTCACGGTTTCTTCTGACGACCTCATTCAAAGGGGTTAAGGAGCTGCTTCACCAAGGAAACGTGACCAGGATAATCGTCAAGGATGTGAACGGGAAGGTTCTTCTTGAAATACCTGCCACTGTCGGGATCATCGGCGCCGTCATTGCTCCTTGGCTTGCAGCCTTAGGCGTCATAGCTGCTCTGGCCACGAAATGCAGGATAGTTGTTGAGAGAAGAGAATAGCCTATTCAGTCGTCTTGGCTATCATCAAAACTAGACCTACCACCACGACGATAAGGCACAGGAAACTGAAGAAACCCGTGAACGCGCCCAGAGTCGAGGCGCTTGTGACGGTGTAGTACAACGCAAGAAGACCCACAACAAAGGTTATGAGGCCGAAGAATTTTTCGGCCAAGCTTATCCCGAAGCCGCCTTCCTCACTCATTTCAGTCCATTCCTTCCAACATGCTCCCAGATAGAAAGATGAACAGTTATTTTATGCTTTCGCTAAAAGCGTGGCCTGCCATGAAAGCCGTGACGAGAAGGCCTTTGTTTTCCCTGAACGGGTAAGATAAGGGTGTGTCAAGTGGCGATGGTTCACTTCGTTTCTTCGAGCTTGTTCGGCAGGTATTCGTCCACAATGTACGTTAGGCCGTATCTGCTGAACGCCTCTTGCTCCGCCTTCCGTTTGATTTTCATAAAAGTCTTGATTTCTCTGCGCCATAATGGGTCTTTGTACCGCGGGTCCTTCTGCAGTTCGTACAGCCTCTTCATGTCCACGTCGTCCAGCGGGTCGGTCGGAAGCTTGTAGTCGACGATGTCTGTTGCCCAGACTCCGCTCCATTTTGCGTCAGGCGTGTTCAACTCTCTCAGGTGCGCAGCGTTTGCAGAGCCTGAGATTATGACCATGGCGATGTGCATTCCCCACGGGTCACCGTCTGTGAAGATGAACACTGGAAGGTTCAGCTCCTCGTTCAGTCTTCTTATGAAGTGTCTTGTGGCCCTGGGCGCCTGACCGGCTGTACACACTAGGACAGCGTTGTGTTTCTTGTGCACGTTTTCTTCGATGAACCTTGTGAACAAGCCGCCTTTCTCGATGGCTATTACTTTGTCTGCCGAGGTCTTGACAAACTCGGACGAAGTCAGAGCCGGTCCGATGAGTACGCCGTCGGGGTGCGAAGTCAGGTCCAGAGTCTTTCCCTCATAACCTGGCACTGTGTACTCTATCGTCAGGTCGCCGAAGACTGCTGAACGCTCTTCTGGAAAGATGTTGAAGTCTTCTCTTGAGAGCCCCAAAACGGTTTCCAAGTCTGTTATGATGTTGTTTGATTCCTGCTGGTCCTTGAACGTCATCTCATAGGCCTGTGCCGAGTAGTAAACATCTCTCAGAGTTGACGTTTTACGTTGCGAAGAAAGTTCATTAGAGAACAGTGCCGCCCAGACCAGCTGGGTGAACGGCTTTAGATGGCTGATGTTACGCGCGCTTCTGCGAACCCTCCTGCCGCCTAGTATGAACTGCCTGAGCTTCTCATCGTACATTATGTTGTCCGTAGAGCGGCTCGGCATGTCTATTGACGGAAAGATGGCCTTGTCAAGCTGATCATAGATTTTGCTTCCAAGAGTCTCAAGGCCCGCTAGAACTTCTTTCTTCCTTTCACTCACACTAATCCTGTGCTTCTTCCGTTCCATACTTCCTCACACTCGCCAAAAGCTTCTCAATATCGGGTATCTTCTCCTTGCACGCAAGCTGAGTCGAAAACTGAGCAATCTTGGGCAGGTACTTGCTGAAAACACCCAGCCTCTTCCGTTCTCTGTCAACATGCTCCCTTCTTGACAGGAAAAGCTGGAGTTGCCGAGCAACGTCCCGCAGCCCATTAGCCATCTCCCTTCTAACCTCAGGCCTGTCAGCGATGAACTCTTTGCCGACCGTCTTGTACGGTACCTTGGTGCTGCAGATGTGCACCAGAATTGCTATTGGCATTTCAGGAGTGGCATGGTACCTGCGCCAGTTCATCGCCGAGATCACTCTGAGCGAAACGTCGTTCGCCTCATCATACAACAACGGGATTCTGTTTGCAAAACGATAGACGATGAAAGCTCCCCTGCTTGGGACCTCTCCGCCGTAGGCTATGCCTATTTCGATGATGAACGGGTGCCCAGCATACGTGGCCGGCTTCCGCTGATGAACAGCCACAAACTCTGGCTTCAGCTCCTTCGAGATTCCGGTTTTCAGCAAGTCCTCACCGAGAGGAGACAGGCAGCTTGCGTCCGGCGGCAGAAACTCCTTGAACCTCTTCAGCATGTGCATGAGTCTAACGATTTCTTCGTGAGTGAGTTTCCTCGGGTTTTTGGACGGGCTTATGTCGCTGAACTCCAAGAACTTCTGCGCGGTGATTGCTCCGACACGGTGGAAATGGTTCTTCAAGAAATCCAGCATGTTCCTGTAGGGCGTGATCTGTATCAATCGTTGAAGCAGTTCCACGTCCACCCCGTACGGATGGGGCTTTGTCTCCTTCGGTGGAACTGGCATATCCTTGGTGACCCTGGTGAACTTGTACAGCCTGCCCTTTGGGTCTACGAACGTCAGGTTTGCGTAGGGGTTCACCATGGCCGTCTGCTTGAGATAATCCAAGATCTTCGGCATCGCCCTGAAATAGTCCCCTTCAAGCGCAAACTCGACGACGGTTCCACGCCACATTTCCTTGTTTATCAGAACCTTTCTATCAAGTATTACTGGGCGGTTTCTTTGAATGTCGATCATGAGCTTGTACATGTAGGTCTTCGAGATGCCCGTGCTGGAGATTATCGTGGCCGGCTGATGCGTCGTGATCTGTCCATACAGAATCGCCATCTTGCCGCCCAAGCCGAACGTTCCCCTCTGCTGCTTAAGTTTGTACTTCGAACCGAAAAGAATCTGGCCAAAGGCAGAAGGAATGTGCCGAGGCGGAACCCCGATGCCGTTGTCCTCAACCCTCAACTTGTAAATCTGAGTCTCCGCACTGGCTTCACCCTCGTACGACAAGCGAACATACACGTCTGGCGGTAATCGGTGGCTCTCCGCCGCGTCCAGCGAGTTCTCCACCAACTCCCTCACCGCAACGAAAATCGCTCTAGACGGATTCGTAAACCCAGCAATGTCCCTATTACGGTAGAAAAAATCCGCTGCACTTATTTCCTCAAAAGTCTGAGCCATATCCATCCCCCCTTTAGGTCTCTCTGGCGCAGACACTTCTGAACGTTTATCTCTTTGAGCCTCCCAGCCACTGAGTTTCCCGGCCTTCTCCAAATCAGATTATTTCTACGATACACTCTGCTCGTTCTTTAACTTAAC